>Ga0307511_10004050_pt1 | contig 14970 bp, 9 predicted proteins | sample 13_EM_MG_FD_200266 | JGI IMG/M metagenome (GOLD analysis project Ga0307511, IMG submission 200266) | Populus trichocarpa ectomycorrhiza microbial communities from riparian zone in the Pacific Northwest, United States - 13_EM | ecosystem: Host-associated > Plants > Roots > Unclassified | place... | reverse complement strand
GGGTACGTCGGCTCGCCGAGCGGTACGCGACACCCCGCCCGGCGGTCGCCCCCTGGGACGCGGACGCCGGACTGGAGGCCGCCCGCCGCGCCGTACGCACCAGGCCCCTGCCGCCGCCCGTGCGCGGCGCCCACGTCCTCGACCTGTTCCCGGCCCCGCACCCCGCCCTGAACTGGGGCGGCGAGGACCTCCTCACCGAACTCCGCGCCATCGACCCCACGGCCACCGGCACAGCCCTCAACGAGGAGCCCGCCGACCCCGCCGCCCTCGCAGACGCGATCGGGGGCCGCAGCGCACCGCTGGTCATCGCCACGTCCGACGCCGTCCTGCACCCCTGGCAGGCCCGACTGCGCGACACGCTGGTGGCCCGGCGGCCCGGCGCGATACTCGTCGACACCGGACTGCCGGAGGGCGGCACCCTCTGCTCCTACGGGCGCGGCCGGGTCAACCTGCGGTCGGTCGCGGAGGTACTGGCCGACGCCTGAGCGTCACGGCAGGTGTACGACTTCCTTGATGCCACGTGCCGCCAAGTACCCCTGGTCCTCCGCCCGTTCGGCCAGGACCACGGCGGGGCGCACGCCCTCCGTGCGCAGCCTCATCCACTCCTCGAAGTACGCGCCGCCGGGACCGGACACCGACCGGGTGCCCGGGGTGCAGTCCAACACCAGGGCGGTGTCGCGGAGTTGGACGGTGTGCGGCTCGGCGATCGCGGCGGCGACGGCCTCGGCGATCGGCTTGGCGTGGCCCGCCGAGTCGAACAGGCCCAGTGTGTATTCGAGTTCGGGATAGTCGGCGAGCGAACGGTCCACGTCGTGCGAGCACCACCACGTCACACCCCACAGCCCGTCGCACTCGGCCGCGTTGCGCACGGTCGCGCGCGCGAACTGGGGGGCGTCGGCCGCCGGGATGTGCGGCTCGGGAGCACCCGTCTCCTGCACCCAGACGGGCCGGGCTGGATCGGTCGCGTACGCCTTCGCCAACTCCGCGCCGTACTCGGCGAGATGGAGCACCTGCGGGGAACGCGGACCGTAACGACGGGCGCAGTCACCCGAGAACACCCACGGGTGCACGGTGGTCAGATCGCCCTTACGGGCCGAGGCCTCAGGGGTGAACGGATGGTCGTCGCCGTACCAGGCGGCGTCGTACGCGGAGTGCGTGACCAGACGGTTCGGCGGCAGCTGCTCGCGGGCGGCGGCCAGCAGCGTGTCGAGATAGTGGTCCACCTCGTCCGCCGTCACCGGGTTGTGTTCCACCAAGTTGTTGAGCTCGTTGCCGAGTTGGAGACCGATCAGATTCGGGCGGTCGGCGAGGGCGGCGCCCAGCGTGCGCAGCAGCTCCGCCTGGGCCGTGATCGCCTCCTGGTCGGTGAACACATTGCGGTGGTGCCAGCTGCGGGTCCACTCCGGGTAGAAGTCGAAGCTGGACAGATGCCCCTGGACGCCGTCCACGAGGACGTCGAGGCCGGCCTCGCCCGCCAGGTCGACCAGGTGCACCAACTGATCCACGGCGGTCCTGCGGATCAGCGTGCGGTTGGGCTGGAGCAGGGGCCAGAGGTGGAAGATCCGGACGTGGTCCAGGCCGAGCCCGGCTATCTGGGCCAGGTCCTCACGCGCGTGCGCCGGGTCGAAGTCGTGCCAGGAGTGGAACCAGCCGCGGCGCGGCGTGTAGTTGACGCCGAAGCGAAGCGTAGGAATGGGATCCTCCCCGGGTCCGGTCTTGCCCTCCGTGAATGTATCAACCACCATAGTCAGTAATGAGCAATGATTTGAACCAGGAATTCGTCGGTGATTTCGTCGTCGGCCTCGATGCCGGCGGCACCCGCACCCGCGCCGTACTCGCCACCGCCGAGGACGGCCGCCCCCTCGGCGAGGGCGCGGCCGGGCCAGGCAACGCCCTGACCGTCCCGGTACGGCGACTCACCGATCACCTGGTCGAGGCGATCGCGCAGGCCGTACCGGAGGCGGCACGTGCCCGAGTGGTCGCCGTGGCCGGCGGCTTCGCGGGTGCCACGGCGGCCTCTGCCGAGGAGCCGGGCCACGTCAACGCCCGCACGGCCCTCACGGCAGCGCTGCGCCGCCTGGACATTCCGGCCGACCGGGTCCGCGTCTGCAGCGACATCGAGGCGGCCTTCGCCTCCGCCCCCGGCACCCCCGCCGACGGCCTCGCCCTGGTCGCCGGCACCGGCGCGGTCGCCCTGCGCATCACGGACCGCCGCTCCACCGCCACCGTGGACGGCGACGGCTGGCTCCTCGGCGACGACGGCAGCGGCTTCTGGATCGGCCGGAGCGCGGTTCGGGCGGCGCTGCGGATGGCGGACGGGAGGGGGACGGCGACGGCACTGGCCGTGTCGGTGGGGCGGGCGCTGGGGGTGCCCGGCGACGCGCTCCCCGGTGACGGCGACTGGTCACGCAGCGACCGCGAGGCCTACCGCATGCACGTGCTCCCCGCCGTGATGGCCGAACTCCCCATCCGCCTCGCGCGCTTCGCCCCGCTGGTCGTCGAGGCGGCCGGCGAGAAGGACGCCGTGGCGGAACGGCTCCTCGACCAGGCGGCGGACCAACTGACCGACACCGTAAGGGCGTTGAATCCGGCCCATGGTGAACGGATCGTCGCCACCGGCGGATTGCTCGGCCCCGAAGGCCCCCTGACGGCCCCCCTCACCGCCCGCCTCCACGCCCTCGGCCTGACCCTCGACTGGGTACCCGACGGCTGCCGGGGCGCGGTCGCCCTCGCCCGGCTCGCATACGACGGTGACGACCGATGACCGACACCACCATCCCCCTCTACCGCGACCCCACCGCCCCCGTCGACACCCGGGTCCGCGACCTGCTCGCCCGCATGACCCTGCGCGAGAAGGTCGGCCAGCTCAACCAGCGGATGTACGGCTGGGACGCCTACCGCCGCACCCCCTCGGGCTCCTTCGAACTCACCGAGGCCCTGTACGCCGAGACCGCCCGCTTCGCCGGACTCGGCGCGCTCTACGGCCTGTTCCGCGCCGACGCCTGGTCCGGCGTCGACCACTCCAACGGCCCCGGGGCCCAAGACAGCCCCGCCCTGGCCGAGTTGGTGCAACGCCATGTGATCGACAGCAGCCGACTCGGCATCCCGGCCCTGTTCGTCGAGGAGGTGCCGCACGGCCACATGGCCCTGGACGGCACGGTTCTCCCGGTCAACCTGGCCGTCGGCGCCACCTGGGACCCCGATCTGTACGAGCGCGCCGCCGCCCACGCAGCAGGCGAACTCCGCGCTCGTGGCGCCCACTTGGCCCTCGTCTCCGCCCTGGACATCGCCCGCGACCCCCGCTGGGGCCGTACGGAGGAGTGCTTCGGCGAGGACCCGCACCTCGCCGCCCGCCTCACCGAGGCGCTCGTCAATGGCATGCAGGGCGACACGTCAGCCGGGTTCGCCCCCGACAAGGCCCCCGTCGTCCTCAAGCACTTCGCCGGCCAGGGCGCCACGGTCGGCGGCCGCAACTCCGCCGAGTCCGAACTCGGCCTCCGCGAACTCCACGACATCCACCTCCCCGCCGCCCGCGCCGGAGTCCGCGCCGGGGCCGCCGCCGTCATGTCCGCCTACAACGAGGTCGACGGCCTCCCCTGCTCAGGAAACCGCGCCCTCCTCCACCAACTCCTGCGCGAGGACTGGGGCTTCGAGGGTCTGGTCATGGCCGACGGCCTCGCCGTGGACCGACTGGCACGCATCACCGGCGACACGGTCTCCGCAGGCGCCCTCGCGCTCGACGCCGGTGTCGACCTGAGCCTCTGGGACGAGGGCTTCACCCACTTGGAGGAGGCGGTCGAGCGGGGGCTGCTGAACGAGGCCACCGTCGACGCGGCTGTGACGCGCGTGCTCCGCCTGAAGTTCCGCCTGGGTCTCTTCGAACGCCCCTACAGCACCGGCGAGTTGCCCCCGGTTGCGCAGGGCAGAGAACTGAGCACCGCACTGGCGCGCGGCGCGGTGACGCTGCTGCACAACAACGGCGGTGTCCTGCCCATCCCGCCGACCGTCTCCCGCATCGCGGTCATAGGTCCCCAATCGGCAACCTACGCACACCAGTTGGGCGACTACACGGCGCCACAGCGTTCCGGTGTCAGCGTCCTGGACGGCCTACGGCGACTCGCCCCGCCGGGCACCGACATCCGTCACGCCCCCGGCTGCGCCCTCACCGGCGACGACCTCTCCGGCGTCCCCGAGGCGGTCACCGCCGCCGTCGCCTCCGACCTGGCCGTCCTGGTGCTGGGCGGCAGCAGCGCCCGCAGCCCCGACACGGAGTTCGACGCCAACGGAGCGGCAAGGAACGCCGTTTCGGAGATGACCTGCGGCGAGGGCGTCGACCTCGCGGGCCTGAGCCTCGGCCGCGCCCAGCACGCGCTCCTCGCCGCGGTCACCGCGACCGGAACACCCACCGCCGTCGTCCTGATACAGGGCCGCCCGCACGTCGTCCCCGAACGGGCGGGCGCGCTGCTCACCGCCTGGTACCCCGGCCCTTGGGGCGGCGAGGCCATCGCCGGGGTCCTGCTCGGCCGCGCCGAACCGACCGGCCGCCTGCCCGTCTCCGTGCCGCGCTCGGTGGCCCAACTCCCCGTCTACTACAACCACAAGGACATCGAGTACGACGGTTACGTGGACGCCGACGCCGAGCCGCTCTACTCCTTCGGGCACGGGCTGTCTTACACGAGCTTCGAGTACGGTCCGCCGCGCCGAGCGGGGAACGTGATCGAGGTCGACGTCACCAACACCGGGAAGCGGCAGGGCCGTTCCGTCGTCCAGGTGTATGTCCGCCGACTGCTGACTCCGGTCTGGCCGCGCACCCTCGAACTGCACGCCTTCCAGGGCGTCGAGTTGGCTCCGGGGGAGCGTCGTAGGGTCGAAATTCCCTTCGGCACCGACCAGTTGGAGCAGGCCGGTGCCGTTGAGATCCGCGTCGCTCGGTCCGCGCGGGACGCGCTCGCCGCAGAACCCCTCGTCGTACGCCTCAGAGCTTGACCGCTCCCGCCGAAACGCCCTTGTAGAACCAGCGTTGGGTGATGACGAACAGCACCAGTACCGGGATCACGGAGATCACCGAACCGGCCATCACCACCCGCTGGTCATAGCCGAACGACGAACTCTGCAACCGCGACAGGCCCAGCGTCAGCGTCATGTGGTCCTCGGAGCGCAGCACGATCAAGGGCCAGAGGAAGTCGTCCCAGGCGCTGATGAACGTGTTGATGGTGACCACCAGGATCGCGCCCCACGCGGACGGGAGATAGAGGTGGCGGAAGCGCTGCCACTCGCTCGCGCCGTCCAGCATCCCGGAGTCCTCGATCTCACGGGGTACGGCGAGGAACGCGCCGCGCATCAGCAGGACGTTGATCGCGCCGACGAAGCCGGGCAGCCACACGCCCACCACGCTGTCGACCAGGCCCAGGTCGCGGATGCTCAGGAACAGCGACACCATGATCGATTCGAAGGGGAACATCATCGAGGCGACGAGGAGGATCCAGACCGCCCGGCGGCCCTTCCAGGCAGGCTTGGAGAGCATGTAGCCGGCCGTCGTGGAGAACAGCAACTGGCTTGCCACCGACAGGAGTACGACGATCAGGCTGTTCCTGATGTACGTCGCCACCGGGACCTGGCTGAAGACCTCGCGGTAGGCGTGCAGGGTGGGGTGGTGCGGCAGCAGGGAGGCGTTCGCGCCGAAGACGTCCTCGCCGGTGCCCTTGAGGGAGGCCAGGAACTGCCAGATGAGCGGGCCGACCGTGAGGCCGAGGACCAGGAGCAACAGCAGGTAGCGGAGGAGGAGTTCGCGGGGGCGGCCGTAGTCCCGCCAACGCGGGCTCAGGCGCCGGGACTTGGGCCGCACGGCGGTCGTCGTCATGACTCGTCCTCCTTCGTCAGGCGCTGTGCCAGCAGGGTCAGGCCCAGGGTGAGGACGAAGAGCGCCACACTCACCGCCGAGCCGTAGCCGGCGTTTCCGGTGATGGGGTCGAGGCCGACGTCCCGGATATAGAAGGGCAGCGTGCGGTCCGCGCCGCCGGGGCCGCCCGTGGAACTGCCGAGCATGTAGATCTCGGTGAACACGCGCAGCGAGCCGATGCCGGTGAGGGTGCCGACCAGCATCATCGCCTGCCGTACGCCGGGCACGGTGATGTGCCAGAAGCGGCGGGCGGCTCCGGCGCCGTCCATGGAGGCGGCCTCGTGCAGTTCCCTGGGCACGTTCCCGAGGGCGGCCAGGTAGAAGACCATGTACCAGCCCAGGCCCTTCCACAGGGTCAGGCCCATCGCCGAGAGCAGGATCAGCCACGAGTCGGACAGGAAGGGGATGGCCGACCGGATCAAGTGAGCCTTCTCCAGCCACGTGTTGACCAGTCCGTCGTCCGCCAGCAGCCACTGCCAGCTCAGGCCGACGACCACGCTGGAGGCGAGCACCGGTGTGTAGAAGGCCGAGCGGAAGAAGCCGATGCCGGGGAGGTGCTTCTCCACCAGGACGGCGAGCAGCAGCGGCAGCAGCACCATCAGCGGTACGACGATGATCGCGTACAGGAGGCTGTTGCGGGTCGCCAGCCAGAAGTCCGAATCGTCCAGCATCCGGGTGTAGTTGGAGAGCCCGACGAAGCTCGCGGCGCCGCCGAGCGGCTTGGCGTTCGTGAACGACAGCAGCACGGTGTTGAGGAACGGGAACACCCCGAACACCGCCGCGCACACGATCGCGGGCGCGGTCCACAGCCAGGGCAGCCACCAACGGCGGTACAGCGCAGCCCCGTTGGCGCCGGGGGCGGGACCGGGGAGGACGGCCCGGGCGAACTTGCGTATGCGGGTCGTGCCCGGTGCGGAGGCCGTCGCCTCCGCACCGGGCACGGACACCGGCTTCGCGGTCTGCGTCGCCACCGTCAACCAGCCTGCTTCAGCAGCTCGTCGGCCTTCGCCTGGGCGTCCTTCACGGCCTGCGCCGGGCTCTTCTTGCCCTGCATCGCCAGCTGCACCTGGGACACGATCGCGTTCTGCACGGCCGGCGAGAGGTTGGTCTGGTAGGCCGTGGTCGTCTTGAGCTGGTCGGCGACGAGCTTGCGGGCCTGCGCGAACTGGTCGCTGCCGCTGACCTTCTGGAAGAACGGGTCGTTGAGCGAGGTGGTGGTCGTCGGGAAGATCACCACGTCCGGGTCCTTCGCCCAGGCCGTCTGGTTCTCGGCGTCGGTGAGGTACTCCGCGAACGCCAGCGCCACGGGGGCGTGCTTGCTGGTCGCGGCGACCGAGACGTACTGCGGGGCGCCGGTGGTGTGGCCGAGCGCGTCGAAGGGCTGCTGCCCGACCGCCGTCCTGGCGTAGATCGAGGGGCTGTTCTGCTTCACGAACCGCACATAGCTCGGGTTCGTCGAGCCATAGGCGACCTTGCCCTGCGTGTACGGCGTGGACGGGTCGTTGCTGGAGGACAGCGAGTCCTTCGGCATCGCGCCCTCCTTGTACAGCTTCGCCATCCAGGCGACCCACTGGGTGGTGCGCGGATCGTCCGCGAACACGGCCGACTTGCCGTCACTCGACAGGGTCTTGATGTTCATCTGGTCGAAGTCGGCCGGGATGCGCCAGATCGGGTTGGCCATCGTCGCGTAGTACTTGCCCTTGGCCGACTTGGCGATCTTCTCGTAGTCGGCGAACAGCCCGAAGATCGTCGTCGGCGGCTTCGCCGGGTCGATGCCGGCCTTCTTCAACAGGTCGGTGTTGTACGTCAGGACGATGCCGCCGGTGTACCAGGGCAGCACGGTGTGCAGCGCGGAGCCCGAACTGTCCTTGAAGGTACTGGACTTCCAGAACGCGGGGACGAAGGGTTTCCCGGCGTCCGGGTCCTTCACGCCGAGGTTGAGCAGATACCCGGCCTTCGTGAGAGCCGTCGCCGTCTCGGCGTTGAGGTTGATGACGTCCGGCAGCGTGCAGGCCTGGGCGTCGGCCACGTTGCGCTGGGTGAAGGTACTGTCGCCCGGATCGTCGATCCACTTCACCGACGTACCGGGGTGCGCCTTCTCGAAGGACTTGATGACCCCGTTGAAGAAGGTGCCGAAGTCCTTCTTCAGGTTGGTGGTCTGGAAGGTGATGCTGCCCTTCACCTCACCGGTCAGCTTCCCGGACCCCACATTGCCCTTGTCGACCTTGCAGCCGCCCGCGGTGGAGTCGCTGTCGCCCGAGCTGCCGGACAGCCCGCAGCCGGCGGCCGTCAGGGTCAGGACGATGATCCCCACCATCGATCCGGTCAGTCTTCCTGTGCGCATCGCTGCCCTCCTGAGCATCAGCCAACAGCTGGTTCAATTAACCAACTTCGACTCCGATTGATGAAAAGGTGGACCAGAATTCATCGGAGGTCAATGGTTCTCGTGTTGCTTTTAGGTTCCGGAGGAGATCAGTGCCGGTGCTCGTGGTCCGGGTGCGTCGGATCGCCGGGGTGCTCGTGCCCGGCGGTATACACGACTCCGGCCTTGGCCTGGTCCAACCAGCCGAAGAAGGCCCGCCGCCCCGCCGCCTGCCGCAACTCCCGCGCGACCCCCTCACGGGCCCGCTCGTACGGCACGAAGTCCTCCGATGACACCCGGCCGAACGGGTCCACCCCACGCCGCAGCGCCTCCGCCGTGAGAAAGCGGTCCCGGTTCCGGTCGTAGTAGTCCCGTACGGCGGCCTCCGCGACCGCCTGCTCGCCCTCCAGCTCGGCCAGCAGCAGCCGGGCGGCCGGGGAGTGCGCGAGGGCCGCCGCGACGATGCTGCCGAGATCGGCGACATCGGTCTCGGCGACGGCGAGCACCCGGTCCGGCGACACCTCCGCAGGAGGCTCCAACCCCCGCTCCGCGCAGGCTCGTTGGGCCAGCTCGTCGATGACGACGACCTGGGTGGCCCACCGCCGGCGCTGCCGTTCGGCCCGCGCGAGGCGCTCCGCCGGGAGGCCCGCGGCATGATGTCGGTCGTCTGCGGCGCCGTCGTGGCTGGTCGCGCCCCGCGGCGGAGCCGCTGATGAATACAGCCCCGCGCCCTTTTGGGGTGCTGCCCAACCGCCGTGGAGCAGTGCGTCCACCCTTCCCTTGGCGACCATCTCGCCATGGACCACGGCCGCGTGCTCCGCCGTCACGGCGTCACCTCCAGCGCGACGGCCTCCGTGTAGGCGACACACCCGTGCCAGGCGACCTTCGCGAGCAGCCAGTACGACCCCGGCGCCACCGCCGAACCGTCCACCTCGATCAGGCACTCCCGCTCCGCGCCCCCGGCCACCGTGAACCCCTGGCAGCCCGGCCCGACACCGGCCCAGGTGCCCCACGAGGAGACGGCCCACAGGGTGCCGTTGACAGGCCCTCGGGTGGTGTTGCGGACGGTCACGGGGACGCGGGCGCGTTCACCGTGGCGCACGCTGATCCGGTCAACTCCCAGAGCGGACGTAAGCGTTGGCCCGTGGTGTCCGTCCGGTACATTCAGGGCCACGGTGTCCTCGTACGTCTGCCCGCCGTACGCCAGCCGGGCCGCGAGCCAGTGCCGGCCGGGGACCGGTTCCGGTGGTGGTGTCACGGTCACCTCGGCCAGCGTGAACCCGCCCGGGCCCAGCGCGTACGGCAGTTCGGCGGGTTCGGCGGTCCATCCGTCCGGCACCTCGAAGGTCACCGCGCCCAACACCGGTGCGTCGGTGAGTTCCGAGCCGACCCGGACGGTCGCGGTCACCGGACCGGCGGCGGTGAGTGTGCCGGGGGAGAGGTACACGGACACCGGCATGTTGCCGCGCGGTGCGGGGCCGGAGTTGTGCAGCCAGTAGCGGGTGTGGACAGGTTGCGCGGGTTCATGTGCCGCGATTCCAGGCCCGGTCGGGGACTCGGCGGCAGTGGTCGCCAGTACCGTCGCGACTTCGAAGCCGGTCAGGTCGACGACGAGCCCGCCGTCCCGCTCCGGCGTCAACTGCTCACCCGGCGACTCCAGTACGTCGGCGCGGGCGCCGTCCGTCCAGTCCTGCGGTCCGCGTATCCGGGCCCGCACCGGCCGTCCGTTCACCTCGTGCATCCGTACGACGACACCGCGCCCCGGGTCGACCGGTACCGCGCTGCCCCGGGCCAGCGGGGAGCCGAGCGGCTTGAGGGCGTCGAGGACCACCTCGCCCGCCGGTTCCAGGCCGAGCAGGGTGAACTTCCTCGGCAGGGTGCCGTGTTGAGTGGAGGTCCGCAGGCGGGCCGTCAGCGGGTGGTTGAACTCGTGCCCGGCCTGGGGGAGTCGGACGTCCCGCCAGTCACCCGCGCCCGCGACCACCGCGTACTCGAACTCGTGGGTCCAGCGCTGGAGTTGGAAGGCGGAGCCGTCGGGGGCGGTGCGGCGGGGCGGGTCGATCCAGATGCCGGAGGGCCAGCCGGTGCAGGAGCGCATGAGGGACATGCAGAGGTCGCCGGAGGTCGTGACGACACAGCCGGGCGTGCCCCGGTTGAGGACGGCGAAGCTGCGGCCGTCCCAGGCGTCACCCGGCGGCAGCGCCTCGCAACCGCCGGCCGCCGTGGCCGTGATGACCGCGTCGTCGAGGTCGGCGATCAGCGCGTCGACCGCCTTGGCGTCGTCCTCGGGGCGGGCGCCCGCGACCACGAGCAGCGGCAGCCGCTCCAGGTCGCGCAGGTCGGCCCCGGGCACCCACTCCTCGCGCAGCCCGGCACGTGGCGCGACCCACACGGCCGCCACCCCGCGCTCGGCGAGTTGCCGGCGCAGCTCGCGCCCGGCCGCCGGGTCCCAGCCGAGGGCCTCCGCGACCACGGAGTTGCGTTCCGGCGCGCCCACGGCGATCCGGAAGTCCGGGAGATTGGAGTCGACTTCGAGGTCGCCGTAGCGCGGACCACCCGCGATCGTCGAGGTCGCGGTGACCCCGACGCGGACGAGCGCTGCCGCGAGCGGGGCACCGAGTTCACCGGCCAGGTCCCAGTCGGCGTAGATGAGTTCGGCGACCCCGATCGACCGGTGCCCGAGCAGCCGCCCCGACTCGTCGTGCACCGCGACCCGCGCGGTGGACCCGAGCCCGAACCAGGTGTTCGCCGGGTTGTCGAGCGTCCACGGGAACTCCTCGCTGTCCACCTCCACGAACCCGAACCCGCGCCCGATCACCGCGTCCGCCACCTCGTGCACCGGCAGCCCGCCGGTCACATCGGACGGCCAGCGCACCCGGATCAGCCGGTCGGCGCCGTCGTAACCGTCGACAGTGGTCGTCACATCGAGTCGCGGGACGCCCGTCCACAGCGTCAACTGCTGTGTGTACCGGAACAGTCCGAGGTCGGCGGTGACGGTGATCCGCGAACCGGCGGGCGAGTGCCGGACCTCGACATCGGCGGTGACGTCCCGGCTGCGGGCGGCGGTGGTCCCGGTCGGCGTGAGGTGCCAGGGGCCCTCGCCGAAGCGCGGGTGCCGCGCGTACTCCTCCTGTACGACGAGTTCGTTGCCGATGTCACCGGCGCGCAGCAACTCCCGCCCACCCTCGGCCAGTTCGCGCAGGCTGCTGACGCCGCCGCCGCGCGCCGGGTCGACCGTGACCTCGTAGAACTCGTTGCGGATGGTGAGACCCGCGCCGGGCACCCACTCGGGTACCGAACCCTCCGCGAGCGGGAGGGTCTTCAGGCCCATGCCGGGGACTTCCGTTACGACGACGTGGAGTTGGTCGCCCTCGCGTACGGCGGGCAGGGGCAGGCCGGTGTCGTCCAGCGGGACGCGGCCCGGGTCGGCGACCGTCAGGACGTCACGGCGCTCCCAGGTCGCCGAGTTGAACACCACCAAGTCCGCGTTGGCGCCCGGCAGTTGAGCGACCTTCCCGGCCAGGGCATCCGTCGCGTCCGCGTGCACCGTCTCCGCCAGGTCGTACAGCTCGCGCCAGCCGGTCATGAGGTCGATGTACACCTGGTCCGACTCGGAGCCGGTGATGGCGTCGTGGTGGGCTCCGTAGATGAGTTGCCGCCAGGCCTTGTCCAACGCCGCGTCCGGGTAGGGGTGTTGGACCACGAGCGAGGCCAGGGTCGCCCAGGCCTCGGCATCGGCGAGGAGCGTCTCGCCGTAGCGCTGGGCCTGCTTGGTGTCGATGTAGGAGACGTCCTTGCCGGTGTAGATCGGGTTCATGTCCCGGGTCTGCGGGGACGCCTTGCGGCCCTCCTCGGCCAACTCGGCGCGGACGGCGGCGAAGAAGTCGCGGGGGATCGCGCTGACGAAGCGCGGCCAGACGTAACGGGCGTTCCAGTCGCGGTGGATGTCCATCACCCAACGGCACGGGGGTGCGTAGTCGCCGCCGACCGGGAGCAGCACGTTGCGGGTGAGCGCGACCTTCTTGAGGCCCCGGAAGAGCTTCAGTGCCGCGGCTTCGGCCTCGGGGAGCGTGGGCGCGTTGTCGATGGCCCAGCCGGCGCCGTAGTGGTTGACCATGTAGGCGGTGAGCAGGCCGCGCCCGGAGGGGGCGATCCAGCTGAACTCGGCCGGGAACTGCATGCGTTGGGGGTCGCGCGGCTCCTCGCCGAACACGGACAGCGTCGGCCCCCACTGGTGGAACGGCCCGCGTGCCCAGGAGCTTGAGGAGACCCCCGCGTCCGCCATCAGCCCGGGGAACTGCGGATCGTGCCCGAACGCGTCGAGCTGCCAGGCGGTTTCCGGGGAGGCGCCCAGGATGCCGCGCTGAAAGCCGTCCCCGTAAAGGGCGTTGCGTACGGTGGCCTCGGCGCCGGTGAGGTTGGTGTTCGGCTCGTTGTAGGTGCCGCCCATGATCTCGACGCGGCCGGTGCGGATCAACTCCCGTAGAAAGGCGCGCTCTTCCGGGAAGGCGTCCCAGTAGGGCTTGAGGTAGTCGACCTCGGCCAGCACGAAGGTGTACGCCGGGTCGCGGCGGGCCAGGTCGCAGTGGGCGCGGACGAGACTCATACCGGACTGGCCGCGCGAGTCGAAGGTGCGGGCGGGGAGACCGGTGGCGGCGGGGTCGTCGGCCGTGTCCCAGGTCTCGGTGTAGGCGCCCTGGGTGTTCCACCAGACGGGGTCGTAGTGGAAGTGGCTGACCATGAACATGGTCCAGCCGGGCTCGGCGGCCGTGAACTCGGCGGTCAGGGTGGCCAGTTGGTCGCCGTCGGCCGCCGTCACCTCGATCGCGCACCGCTCGCCGGGCGCGAGCTCGCAGGTCACGGGGATCTCGGCGCGCGCGGTGCCGTCCTCGCCGACGACCGTTTCCGCGCTGCCGTGCAGGCCCGGACCCTCGACCCGCAGGCGCACCGGCCGGCCGGGGACATGGGCGAGTTCGGCGGTCACCACCTGGAGCGCGTGCTCGGCGGTGCCGACGAACAGCTCGGTCGACAGGGCAGCGGTGACGCGCATGGGTCTCCTACCAGAGGCTCGGCGGAGCGCCCATCCTGACACCGCGAAGATGATTCAAACAACCATCCCCGCGTAACTTCGGTGGTTCATCCATGCAGACTCGGCCGAGATCACGGCCGGTCCTGGTTCAGATCACCGGCCTCTTCTGGCCTTCACCGTGTGCTCCCCGGCGATGTGGTCGGTGAGGGCCAGCGAGGCGCTCGCGCGCTGGTAGGAGAGCTGTGCGATGCGGACGTAGAGGCAGTCGATGAGAACTAGCACGGAGTGGCGGGCGCCGATGATGCCGGTGGGGAAACTGGTCGCGGAGGACGAGGAGATGAGCCGGATGTCGGCGGCGCGGGCGAGCGGGGAGCGCGGGTCGGAGGTGAGGGCGATGGTGGTGGCGCCGCGCTCCTTGGCGAGTTCGAAGGGCTCGATGGTCTCGCGGGTCGAGCCGGAGTGGGAGATGCCGATGGCTACGTCCGCCGGGGTGAGCAGGGCTGCGGAGGTGGCGGCGGCGTGCACCTCGGTCCAGCCGCGCACCGCGCAGCCGATGCGGAACAGGCGGGTCTCGGTCTCCTGGGCGACCGCCCCGCTGCCGCCGATGCCATAGACGTCGATGCGCCGGGCGCGGGCGGCGGCGGTGGCCGCGCGCTCCACCGCGTCGAGGTCGATCCGGTCGATGGTCTGCTGCACCGCGCGCAGGTCTGCGCTGCCCACGACCTGCACGACCCGTTCGAGATCGTCGTCCGGGGAGATGTCCGGGCCGATCTCGGCGGTGCCCCAGTCGGAGACCTCGCCGCGCCCGCGCTCCTGGGCCAGTTCGATCAGCAGATGCTGGTACGAGTCGAGGCCCACCGCGCGGCAGAACCGGGTCACCGTCGCCTGCGAGGTTCCGGTGCGGCGGCCCAGCTCGGCGGCCGAGCAGTGGGTGACGGCGGCCGGATCCTCCAGGATCAGCTCGCCGACCTTCCTCAGTGAGCCGGCCAGCCGGGGCAGCTCGGTGCGGATGAGGGTGGTGACGTCTGTCGGGGGCATGTGGAGAAGGTATCAGCCACCCCAGAGGCCATCGATTGAATACCAGGACCGTGTGTGATTTATTGATTCATTGATCGGGAAAGAAAAGGTGGTTTGATCCACCGGTGGGGAGTGTCGCGTGTCCGCCGAGTCCGTGAGCGCCGAGATCTTCGCGCGCGAGAGCCTGGCCGTTCTCCAGCACATCACCGCATCCAGCCGGGACGCCGTGTCCAGAGCCGCCGAACTGATCGCGGAGTGCATCCGCACGGACGGTGTCATCCAGGCCTTCGGCACCGGCCACTCCCAGGCCATGGTCCTCGAACTCGCGGGCCGCGCCGGGGGTTTGGTGCCCACCAACCGCCTGAGCATCGCCGACCTCGTCCTCTATGGCGGCGACGCCCCGAGCGTGCTCGACGACCCGCTGCTGGAGCGCCGGGCCGGAGTCGCCGACCGGCTCTACGACCTGGCCGCGCCCCACCCGCAGGACCTCTTCGTCATCGTCTCCAACTCCGGTGTCAACAAGGTGATCGTGGAGATGGCCCTACGGGTGAAGGAGCGCGGCCACCGTCTCCTCGCCATCACCTCGCTCGCCCACACCCACGCCGTTCCCGCCGGCCATCCGAGCGGCAAGAAGCTCGTCGACCTCGCGGACGTCGTCCTCGA
>Ga0307511_10004049_pt1 | contig 14978 bp, 18 predicted proteins | sample 13_EM_MG_FD_200266 | JGI IMG/M metagenome (GOLD analysis project Ga0307511, IMG submission 200266) | Populus trichocarpa ectomycorrhiza microbial communities from riparian zone in the Pacific Northwest, United States - 13_EM | ecosystem: Host-associated > Plants > Roots > Unclassified | place... | reverse complement strand
TGTTATGATGATATTTATGCCTTTTGGGGTTGATCTCGGTGTATGTCTAGGGGATTATTGATTGCAAATGTTGGAGCATGAGCCATGTCCATACCCAAAACGTTCAGGTTCGCACATATGTATTATTTTATCATGAAAAAGGAATCTTCTACAGAATACCCAAACCGTCTCTTAAGCCATGGCCCATTCTTGATCCACCCTCACAGTGAAACCATACCGCTTGATCAGGATCTTAACGCCTCGTGCAGTGCCCTCTGGGGGGAAGCATCCACGCATCCATAGCAAAACAGTCGTGAGCATCGACGTATATCAACCGTAATATTTCCCTCGCAAGAGCCACTATAGTTCCTCGACCGAGCGAGTATGAATATAGAATGGTATCATTAAGCGTAGAAAGTTGTCAATTAGAGTATTTTTATCGATTTCTGTGTACCCCAACTCCCCTAGGCCATCCCTCCCTGGGCGTGTGTAAACCTAGATAGCCCTACTATGAGCGTCACCTCACCTCACTTCACCTTCCTTCCCTTTGCTCGCAGCTGGAATTATCGGGAGTGGTAGACTCCTGCGGTTCTATTTCTAGGCTATGGCATAGTAGATATCCTATTTGATCTATTATGTATGGTACTTACTTACTCAAGCTCGTAAGGGGGTCTGGAAAGGGGTTTCTCAAATATTCTTATGTATGTATGTATGTATATACGCTCATAATTTTCGTAAAGATAGTTCATTTCCATGGGATAACCTTTTGTAGTATGATGATGTTTCGAATCGGTTTCCAAAGTGCAGTTTTGAGGGGTTACCCTGAAATATCTTTCGTTCTTACGTTCGTTGCTTTTTGGGAGGAAATAGACAGACTTGGAGATCAGAATCTCTAGGGGATAGGTACTAGTTCTTGCGTGTAGATAGATGGTGGTTTTTAGATAGGGATTTTGTAGAGTTATATATAGGATATGCCATACGTGTTGGATTGTGGTTTCGGTGTAGCTTTGTGATAGCAGCGATCATGAGGCTTCGGCACCTGTTACCTGGCTGGCACTGAGTAGTGTTTAATATCAATTGCACATGTGGAGAGATAAAGTAGATAAGACTGTATGTATACTTATATGTATATAGTATATGGAGGTTTAATAAAATACAAGTATACATAAATCATGTCTTGCTAGAATGTGCTACATAGTAATATAAGTAACTCGGTAGTCGACTGGGCATGAGCTCGAGATTGAAATTTGTGATATCTACAGTGCCTGGGGGAAAGTTTCCGCGACCCCATATTTTTTTTCTTTTTTTGTCTCAGGTCAACCTGCTAGCGTGAATGATGTCCAAGGCATAAGGTTGCATAAACCCCCAAAAATGAAGCTTTAGAGGGCTACCAAGTTGCGGAGGAGGGCTCCACATCAAGGTGATTATATCTGAACCTTTTGAGGGCTATTGAGGGTGACCTATAGGTGCGATGCGGAGGTATATTAATGGCCCTTATTGCATATTCCGAGCATGGGCATCCATGTCTAATGCATGTCTGGGGGTCGCGGAAACTTTCCCCTAGGTACTGTATAGTATGAGAGGCATCTACTTTGCGAGTGCGTATACGTACTTGTAGGAGGGGGTTACTTTGGTTGATTGATTTCATGATCACCGAGCTTATCACTGGAGTATGTGCCTAAGATGGTACTTGGGATGTTTGGTTCGTTGGTTTCTTCTGGATTGTATACGAATACTGGTGGGGCCGCTCTTGCTTGCTCCTGCTCCTGCTAGCCTACTTGCCGCTCTGCTCGTACCGCTCGCACATTGATTTGGGAAGAGAGAGAGAGGGAAGGGATGGTAGAGGACGATAGTGCCGATATTACAAAGTATACTCTTAGAACATTACCGCAAGGCAATATTAATCTGAAATATCGTCGGATCGAGTAATATATGCTACTATATTGCAAAGACACCTCAGCGGAGTTCCAGGTATGCTACTAAGTATTATAAGTAACATACATGCTATCTCACCCCTTAAGTCTGGTTGCCCGAAGATTACCCTTCTGCCGTTAATGTTGGCGTCAATAAGTAGCTAAGAACATATTGGATTGTATGTATCTCGGAAACCAATACTTCTACCTCCGTGTTCTCGTAGTCAGAGCTGATATCGATACCTTGAGCAATAGCCTAGCTGCGTTGGAGGAGAGTTGTGGAAACAAACCTCAAGAACCTGGACTTATGTTAGATTAATATCGATTTGACCTATGCATATATGTTACCGACCCTATTATTGATATCATGGTGGTTTGGGCAACGCCGCTGTCTGAAATAGAAAGCATTTGGAGGTATGGGCTAAACTCAGAATGAGATAGATACACCTTTCTTTTTTTGCCCGAATGATGTGAGGGAAGGAATTCAGGGTAACTGAACCTCTGAACTTAGATATCGATTGTCTGTGCTATTTAGATCTAAGTGCATGTAAACAACCAAGGACCATTGCCCTGAGCTCGACCTTACGTCTTGAACAGCACCCTCTCGGCAACCTTGTTAGTGTACAGTATACCATCGGTGTAGACAAACCTAACACCCAGTGATCACGTGGTTCCACTCTCCAACAACCCAGACACTCCGAACCTAAAGTCCTGGGTAGGATAACCTCACATCGTTCAAACAACAGTAGCTTATACAACTACACTTTCTTTATTCATTTAAGGAATCCCAGATACCATTATCTAATCACCACGTGTCTCGTGGCCGAAGGAAACATACAAACGAATTCACCAGAAAAACACACATAAAGTTCAGTCGCAACCCAACATCTCTAAACAACACGATACATACCGCGCAACCCCCCTAATCCACTTCTACGCAAGGAACATCCAAGTCCTACCGTCCAAAACGGGAGGGATGCAAAACCCCCATTTTTTCTTTTCTTCATCCACACCATCATATATAGGTATCAAGGACTCCACAACAGTGCTAATAGGCATATGCAAACATCCACCCCGCCTGCAAATCCAACCCTTAGGGTCTTATTAAGCAGTATTATAGAGCCCCCCAGCCAGGCCTCCCACCCCCCACACATTCACCGCATCCAACAAAAACGTATCATGCCCAACAGACTCTTATCCTCCCACATGGATCACCGTCCAAGTCCCTCCACCTCAACATCTTGGCAATTTCACACTGCAGCCACACCGAGAATAGTAATATCGCTCGCTCATCTAGAATTAACATGCATATGAGCTACGATAAGGTGGTTCTCGGGTGCTGATAGGCCTCTTAGCTAAACCTCTGGTCGGTCGGCAGAAATAGATTTCTGTGCTGCTGTAGCCGACGCTCAGGGTTGCTCTTTGTAAATTGGGCCTAAGGTCCAATACCAATACAGCTTTCAATTTTCCAAGATTTTCTATGCACAAGTACTGGAAATTTCTTATGTTCCTACGGTATGAATAATATAGGTGGTGTCACATAGGAAGGGGCTGATAAGTATCAAGTAATACATATAATATAAGTACTTTTGCGGCTCTCTCCAAGCCATTCGGGTTCTCATGTTCTTAGTTGTGCTAGTCTCAAGACCGATTCCTCACTACTTGTAATTGTCATATAGGTAGCTATAGTCGCACTGTCGCGTTTCTATATTGGACAGTCAATCTAAAGTGTAGACATTGATGGTTATGTGGTTGCTAATAATAGAGGAGGTACAGTAGTGCCGGGATTGCTTTTTTGAGTACCAGAGGTGGGTGCAGCTAATTTAATTGGGTGCACCCCGCTTTATCAAGCGATGGCGGGGTTCCATACATGTCTACAAGCTCCAGCAACTCTCCACCGCTTTTGACTCCCATACTGTCTGGTATACGGTTCAGTTAACGGCTCAAGATTGTAAGTATAGCTACAACATCAATTCAACTCAAAGACTTACGGCGGATATCTAGTACATCTATCATTGACGGTTACGTTACAGCCCTGCAGCAGACCACCAGAGCGAAATACTTAATCCCCCAAAAGTATCGATATTCATCTGACGCAGAGATGGGAGATACAATGTCGATTGCCGCATCTATCGCAGGTCTAATTACCATTTCAGTCCAGGTTATCGGAATGACAAAGGAGCTATTTGACAAAGTTAAAGATACACCTGAAACGGTGATGCGCGTGAGGGAAGAGGTGGAGAGCATGCAACCCATCTTCAAGCAAGTGCAGCTCTTGCTCAATGGTACTGGCTCGCGACTGAATCGTAGCAACCTCATAATGATCTCCATTCACAACCTTATGGCCACATTAACCGGGTGTGTGATCGTCTACTCATGGTTGGAGAAGAAGGTGAACGGAGTATGTGGGTTCAACGACCCCACCACGGCTAGTGAAGCATGGAAAAGAGAAGGAGTGGTTGCAGATCGAGTCAAATGGGGGCTGTGGAGGCAAAGAGAGGTCTTGATCATTATCGAGGAACTACATCAACAAAGGCAGAAATTGGCTTTGATGTTAACCATCATTACTTGGTGAGTTATGCATCAGTCTACTCTAAATACCCAATTCCCTGAAATCCACTGCTGTCCGATTGATCCTTCAAGCAAATCCATATATGCAGAATTAACCTGCAGTAGATTTGAAGAGCATCGCTGACTTTTCATATTTGCATAGCACTACGACCACCGAGGCTTCTGAAGTTCAGGCAAGATTACTGGAACTCTCCACAGGGATTTTGCAATCGAGCCATGCACATTCAGTCTTGCCCCAAGATTTAATCAGTCACCAAGATGTAGTCTTGAACCGCCATGATGACCAGGCCCAGTATCTAGAAGGTGTTTGCAATCGGGGTACTCTCGGGGGTACCAATAGCTCCACAGTGTCGACCTGCCTGTCCTCCGCTGTTAGCTGCTCGCCCGGCTGTATTGACACCTCTGATAATACCTCCATTACGTCTAGGCGGAGTACCCCCGCTTTTCGGTTGGGACGACCTGCCTATATAGAAGATCTCAAAGAGTCAAGAGCATACAAGCGGCTCAGACATTTTGGTCGAGGGATAGATTATGATTCAAGTGCCGAATCAGTTTTCTCATTTGGCAGCGATTGTACTGGCAATTGGTCAATGCTCTCCGATCTCACATTGGAGGATCTTTCCGTTTCACAGATTGCCGTACTGAACCTTCCGATTGACTTAGCTCATGTCAGCAACCCCGAGCCTTTCAAAGAACCGAGTTCAACAGCGACTCACAGACGTCATAAGCGTTGCAAATGGTCTTCTCGTGGGCGGATACATAATGCTATAGAGAATGGCAATGGATTTGTTGTTAGGGCTTTGCTCTCTATTGGGGTGGATATTGAAGAGCTTGATTCAAAAGGTCGAACACCCCTTATACATGCTACCGTGAAGGGTCAGGAATCTATTTGCAAGCTATTATTGGAGAAGAACGCAAGTGTTGGGGCATTGAAAGGTTTCACCAGTTGCATGGATATCAGCGAGAGGTCTGAATTACTTGACCCTTTAATTAACAAAGCTATAGGCGATGGATCAAAGGCAGTAACGGTCCTGAAGTTGCTGTTGCTAATGGCCCTTGGGACCAATTATGGAGATGACAATTGGTCTTCTAGTCGGTCCATGATGGGTATCGCGATTGATATGGGCTACGAGCTTGCAGTCTGCGCAATCATACACCTTGATCCACAGGTGCTTGTGGGGGTTGATACAGATGGTCGAACACCCTTTGCTTATGCCTACCACCTACGGCGGAACGAAATCTGTGAGACTCTACTTCACAGTGCCGGGTTGGATAGTATACAGACAACAACCGAAGTTGTAAAATCGGAGGGCGACTTTGGTGGACGTGTCCATGCGGCCGTTGAAGGGAAATTCCCACACCTCCTCTGGTTCCTACTTGGAACGGTAGAGAAGATCGGCATCAAAGGCAAAACACCGCTTGCTCGTGCTACTCAAGCAGTTTCTGAAGATATTAACTATGAGTCATGGAATTACTTTTGCGAGGGCGAGGAATCTAAAGCGAATACCGAGACCGTGGAAAAGAACAGACCAAATTCTGAGGCTCACCGATGCATCGCTACAAGCATGCAGGAATTAATTGAGGAATTAGTTGAAAAGGACAATTGGTCAATACTGGTGCTATTGTCATTGATAGAGGCACGCGACGCCGAAGGCTGGACCCCACTTGCTTCAGCAGCATTTACGTGCAACGAAGCTCTATGTGACTTTTTGGTGGCAAAGGGTTGCAACTTATGCCTCGACGCTGAGCAAAAGGAACAGTTGAATCCCGAGCTTTCGCTACGTATCCATGATGCCGCACGGTGCAGCTATATGACTTCTTTGCCGCTACTGCTAGATATGGGAGCTGATATCAACGAGAGAGATTCATATGGCGAAACAGCACTGCTAGAGGCTGTTTCCAATAACCACCTGTCATGTGTCAAAGTACTTATTGAAAGGGGAGCGGACACTACAATATCAACTACACAAGGCGAGAGTGTGCTGCATCGTGCAGCATGGCGGTCTATCGGTGGTGACATGATGGAGTTTCTTCTTGAGTATGGAGTGGGAACACGAGGCCTGGTTAATATGGAGGATACCAACGGCGACACTCCACTTCATGATTGCAGTCGTAACAGTCATATAACTTTAGAGCATGCAGAGGCACTACTCCAGGCTGGTGCATCACTCACCATCAAGAACAAAGCCGGCGAAACGCCCTATCGGTGTGCACGGGACCAGAGGCGCAAAGAACTCACAAAATACCTATGGTCCCAACTTTCACCCGAGCAACAGGCACAAGAAGAACCCCTCCCTTTTGGCTGGTGAGGGAAGAAATACACTCCACAAGTATTGAGCCCCAACAGCCAGGTGCAATATTTGAGGATGTCCCGAATATATTTTTCCCGAATATATTTTTCCCCAATATATTTTTGCAGATTGCAAAACCGAGGCAAGCATATACCGCTTTTGGAGGGCCTGGGGTCGTGGGTGCTGAAATGCGAGACAGTAAGTAGGGGTTGCGTTTCATGCAGGGGGGATCTCCAGCGGAGTGATGTTTGTAGTCATGCTTTATCTTTTGTATACGGATGTGCCGAATTTGATCGAACCCTCCCTTTTTTCTTTGCCATGTTAGTTTCGTGTTGCTGTTGTCTTGTCAGCTTGTTTATTTCTTATTTTCGTTCTGTTTCTATATTTTTTGGGGGGGAAGTTCGAGGGCCGGCTGTGATCGTTGAATTTATGTGGGCTATTTGAGAAGAGGATTCAAGGGGTATTGGTAGGGAAGAGCGTACAGAATACGCAGACTTAGGGGTGATGTGGAGTGATTATGCGTATGGAGCCAGCGGGTTATGTGGCAAGATTCAGGGTAACTAGGATGTTTCAAGTCAACGGTCTTGCAGGTGGGATTGTGCGCTTCAAAGCAAGGTCACCGTTTAAACCATGAGAGGCTTTGAGCGAGCGACACCTCTAGGTATATATCTTCTTTTGGTTTGACAACGTCAGTGTCTGAAGCGGAATATTTTAAAGTTATAGCTGAACTCAGTAAGAGATGTATCTTTCATTTCAATACCATTGCTAAATCCCCAGAACTAATTTTACATGAATATCTTTGCACAAAATGGGGAAAACATGCCGTAGGTATATATGTTCCGGCCCAGTCACCAAACATGTGTTTTTCGTCAGTAGCCATCATTAGACCGACCGGCCAAAACTACGGAGGAAAGTCCGTTTCTATCCGCTAATTAAATATACTAGAAAACTCATAACCCATATCTATTTTACCTCGCTATCATCATCCTCGCTATCCCCCGCTTGATCTGCTGTCTGAGTCGCTCCCTCATCTTCATCCGCAACCACTTGATCTGCTGTTCGAGCCGCTCCCTCATCTGCATCTGCATCCGCATCCACTCCACTTGGTTGTTGCAGCAGAGATGCTTGTGTACGTAGGTATTGAACTTCTTCAGCGCTGGAGAATCTGCTGCGTAGGTATTGAACTTCATCACTGCTTGCAAACTTGTCGGTGTTTATATTTTTTCTCACTTTTTAATACTCGTCTTTTATTCGTCCCCACTGAGTGGGGTTGTTCGATCCTATTTTCCGGACCCGCTTAACCTCAATCGACCTGGTCTAGCTTCACTCGCCGGTCTAGCGCCCCTGGCCCGGTCTAGTCCAATTAGTATGAGTGTAGCGACTGAATTGGGTAGTCTGGTTGCTCGTAGGAATTGGGCCAGTGATGACTGAGCCGGAACATACTATATATTCTGTACACTTCGTAGAAGATTTCTTGGAAAGAACTCAGGGTAACTAACAACTAACCCCTCGAGATATGTGAACTCAGATATTCGTAGACATACGTAGATCTATATACAGGTAAACAACCATGGATACATACAGGACCGTTACCCTAACTCGACCCCACATCCTAAACTCAGTACCTTTGTCTAGCAGCACAGAAAGCTACCTCTGCCGGCCTACCAGAGCTTTAGTTAAGGGCCTATCAGCCCTCAAGAACCATCCTACGCTAAATCTAGGTGAGCGAGAGATATATTGTTCCGGCGTGGCAGCAGCGTAAGATTGCTAAGACGTTGAGGGTGGAGGGAATAGGATGGTGACGCATGTTGAGTTGGGAGAAGATAAGAGTTTGTATAGGCATACGCTTTTGTTGGATTAGGTGAACGTGTGGCCGGTGGTAGAGAGTAAACCGGTGAGGTGGGATTGGGAGTGTCTGGCTAGGGAGGGTCTGCAATCCTACTTGATGGGACACTAGGGGCTGGACTTAGGGTGGGATGTAGATACATACTAGCATTGCTGTGGAGTATCTTAACCTTTAATATATTTATTTCTTACACATATATTTAGTGTGAGTGAAGAAAAGAATAAAATAGTACCTTAGATGATTTTCCATCCTGGATGGTTCCTAGGACTTGATTAGTTCAAAGCTTACCTGCCTAGAAGGAAGCTGGGTTGGTTGATTTGAGAAGTATGTTAAGATGGTGCCTTAGGATTGGGTTATATAAGTACAGTATGTGTGTTTGTGTATGTGGGTTGGTGTATATATGTTTCCTTGGTTCTGGTATAAGAGCCGGAGGGATCCGAGAGATATGTATAGCATGTGTGGTGATTAGATCATGATATCTAGTATTCTTTTATTGAACTGAGGGATATTGATGGTTATACAGAGAGTGTATTAGCTATGGAGGTAGTTACTGAAGGTTGTGAGGTGTCATTATGAGCAGAGTCAAGATGTCGACTCTACTCCGAGTTTCGGGGATGGCATTTGTGGACTTGAGGTTTGGGGTGCTTGGGTGGGGCTGGAATGGCAGCCGATGTGGTTATTGGATCTATCTGTAAGTAGTCAATGCTGAGGGTTTGTGCCTTGCAAGTAGGGATTAAGGCCCAATACCAATGTATCTTTCAATTTGCCGAGGTTTTCTATGTATAAGTACTGGACTTTTGTTATGTTCCTATGATATGGATTATATGAGTGGTGTCGGGTCAGGGATTGATATGGTTCGAAAACTTAAGTAGCAAGGAACGAATTTTCATGTAGTTATTGTGCTACCGGTAGTCTTAGGACCAATTCCTTAGTTACTACTTGTACATAATTGTCGTATAGTTGGGGTACTGTCGCATTTCTATATAGGACAACCAATTAGTATAAATCCAAAGTTTGTAGGTATGGACATAGGCCAAGTAGTGATGATTACATGGTTTTTAATGTGGGTACCTAGTGCCCGGGAATACTTTATTGGGCTGAAAGGTAAGTACCAGAGCTGGATCCAAATTGGCTTACAGGCGGTTGCAAGAAGCACAAGCTGCACTGTGTAGCTAATTTAATTAGATGCGCCCTATTTGTCGAGGCTCTGTATGTACACGTCAACAATTCTCCACCGCTTTTGACTCCCATACTATCTGGCATCGGTTCCGTTAACGGCTCAAGGTTGTCAAAGTTTAGGTATAAATATCAAATCAACTCAGGGCAAATACTCGACACATCGATCATTGACGGTTACATTACAACCTTGCAGCAGACCACCGGAGCGAACTACCGGTTCTCGAAAAGGTCGACCATATATCGATATTCGTCTGACGCAGAGATGGGAGATCCACTATCGGTTGCCGCATCTGTCGCAGGTCTCATTACCATTTCAGCCCAGGTTATCGGAATGACAAAGGAGCTATTTGACAAAGTGAAAGATGCACCTGAAACGATGATGCGCGTGAGAGAAGAGGTCGAGAGCATGCAATCTGTCTTTAATCAAGTGCAGCACTTGATCAATGGTGCTGGCTCACGACTGAATCATGGAAACCTTATAATGATCTCCGTTCACAACCTTACGGACACCTTAACCGAGTGTGTGATCATCTATTCTTGGTTGGAGAAGAAGGTGAACGAGGTGTGTGGGTTCAACGACCCCACCACAGCCAGTGGGGCATGGAAAAGGGTAGGAGTGATTGTGGATCGAGTCAAATGGGGGCTGTGGAGACATGAAGAGGCCTTAGTCATTATCGAGGAACTACATCAACAAAGGCAGAAATTGACTTTGATGTTAACTATCATCACTTGGTGAGTTGGCAGTCGACTACCCTAAATCTTCAGAATGCCTGTCTGATTGATCCTTTCTCACCTATGGCAATCCCTAATATATAGATTCGAAGAGCGCCACTGACTTCTTGGATTTATGTAGCACGACGACCGCCGAAGCTTCTGAACTTCAGGCAAGATTACTAGAACTCTCCACGGGAATTTTGCAATCGAGCAATGCACAATCAGCTGTGTTCCAACATTTAGCCAGTCGCCAAGATGAGCAGGCCCGTGTTCTAGACGAGATTCGGTCATACACATGTACGATGGCTCTCGGGGGTACCGGTAGCTTCACCTGCCCGCCCTCCGCTGGTAGCTGCTCGGCCAGTTATATTGACACCTCTGATAATGCCTCCATTACGTCTAGGCGGAGTACCCCCGCTTTTCGATTGGGACGGCCTGCCTATATAGAAGATCTCAAAGCATCAAGAGCATACAAGCGGCTCAGACATTTTGGTCGAGGGATTGATCGTGATTCAAGCGCGGAATCAATTTTCTCATTTGATAGCGATCGTACTGGCAATTGGTCAATGCTCTCTGATATCACATTGGGGGATCTTTCAGTCTCACAGATTGCGGTACTGAACCTCCCCATCGATTTAACTCATGTCAGCAACCCCGAGCCTTTCAAAGAACCGAGCTCAACAAGGACACAAAGACGTACTAGGCACCGTGTCAAATGGTCTTCTCGTGGGCGGATACATAATGCTATAGCGAATGGTAATGGATTTGTTGTTAGGAGTTTGCTCTCTATTGGGGTGGCTATTGAAGAGCTTGATTCACATGGCCGAACGCCTCTTATACATGCTACCCTGAAGGGTCAGGAATCTATTTGCAAACTATTATTGGAGAAAGGTGCAAGTGTGGAGGCATTGAAAGCTTTCACAAGTGGTATGGGCGTTAATGCAAGGTCTGAATTACTTGACCCTTTAATTAACAAAGCTATGGGCGATGGATCAAAGGCAGTAACGGTCCTGAAGTTGCTGGTGCTAATGGCCCTTGGGACTAATAATGGAGATGACAATTGGTCTTCTAGTCGGTCCATAATGGGTGTCGCGATTGATATGTGCTACGGGATTGCAGTCTGCGCAATCATACACCTTGAGCCCCAGGTGCTTGTGGAGGCTGATATAGATGGTCGAACACCCTTTGCTTATGCCTACCACCTACGGCGGAACGGAATCTGCGAAATTCTACTTCACAGCGCCGGGCTGGATATACAGACAACAACTGAAGTAGTAAAATTGGAGGGTGACTTCGCTGGATATGTCCATGCGGCCATTGCGGACGGATACCCACACCTTCTCTGGTTCCTACTTGGAACGGTAGAGAAGATCGGCATCAAAGGCAAAACACCGCTTGCTCGTGCTGCTGTAGCAGTTTCTGAAGATATTAACTACGAGCCATGGAATACCGGGACCGTGGAAAAGATCAGACCAAATTCCGGGGCTCACCGATGCATCGCTACAAGCATGCAGGAGTTAATTCAGGAGTTAGTTGAAAAGGACTATAGGCCGATACTGGTGCTATTGTCATTGATAGAGGCACGCGACGCCGAAGGCTGGACTCCACTTGCTTCAGCAGCATTTACGTGCAACGAAGCTCTATGTGACTTTTTGGTGGCAAAGGGTTGCAATTTATGCCTCGACACTGAGCAAAGGGAACAGTTGAAGCCCAAGCTTTCGCTACGTATCCATGATGCCGCACGGTGCAGTTGTAAGACTGCTTTGCGGCTACTGCTAGATATGGAAGCTGATATCAACGAGAGAGATTCATATGGCGAAACAGCACTGCTAGAGGCTGTTTCCAATAACCACCTGTCATGTGTCAAAGTACTTATTGAAAGGGGAGCGGACGCTACCATATCAACTACACAAGGCGAGAGTGTGCTGCATCGTGCAGCATGGCGGTCTATCGGCAGTGACATGATGAATTTTCTTCTTGAGTATGGAGTGGGAACACGAGGCCTGGTTAATATGGAGGATACCAACGGCGACACTCCACTTCATCATTGTAGTTGTAACAGTCATATAGCTTTGGAGCATACAAAGGCACTACTCCAGGCTGGTGCATCACTCACCATCAAGAACAAAGCCGGCGAAACGCCCTATCGGTGTGCACGGGACCAGAGGCGCAAAGAACTCACACAATACCTATGGTCCCAACTTTCACCCAAGCAACAGGCACAAGAAGTACCTCTACCTTCCGACTGGTGAGAGAATAAATACACTCCATGGCGGACCTGGGGCCGTGGGGTTGTGGGGTCGTGAGAGCTGAATACAGGTCACTTAGTTTCATTCACGTTGAGGGGGAATCTTCAGCGGAGTGATGTTTTCAGTCATGCTTTATCTTCCCGTACACGAATATGCACCATTTAATTGCATCCTCTCATTTTGTTCATTTTGTAGTTTCTTGTTATATTATCCGCTTGTTTGTTTCTTATTTTAGTTTGTGTTTGTGTGAGCCATGTGACATCTTGGAGAAGAAAGATCAAGGGATGTTGACCTTGGGGATGTTGACCTTGGGGAGAGCGTACAGAACACGCAATGGGATTTGAGGATGGTGTGGAGTGATTATACGTATGGAGGCTGGTGGACGGGTTATGTGTGAAAAATTCAGGGTAACTAGGATGTTTCAGTCAACGTCAGGGTGCTTTCTTGTTGTGCGCTTCGGAATAGGGTCACTGCAAGGCATGAGAACATGTGAGTATAAGGTATTTTGGATAAGCGACACTTCTAGGGCATATTTTTTCTTTTGGTTGGACAACGTTACTGTGTGAAGCGGAATATTTGGAAGTTACAACGGAACCCAGGAAGAGGTACATCTCCCATTTCAACACCATTTCTAAGATCCCGAGCACTAGTTCTACATGAATGTATATGTTCTGCCCTGCCCGCGCCCAGTGATTGTTCGCGACTGGTCCGGACTAGGTGGTCTGGCCTCCCCATGGACGTTCTTTGGTGGTCTGGCTTGCCTATGGACAAGAAGAGCAGAATTCTAAACAGCCATTTGTAACATAAGATTAAGCATATTAGTCTATAGGTAATACCAACAACCCTTTTCCAGATATCTCAATACATACCTGTAGCAATTATATTTGAAAATTTCAGATTGAGGAGGGTCTACATATAGAGCAAGGTTAATCTCATACTTTGTGTTTATTTCCTCTCGATCTCTATGGCTCCTTCATCATATCAATTCCTGATTTCTCAAGTACTTGCGTAAGCAGAGCTTGACAACTATCTACAACAGCAGAGCAACGTTATAATTTACACTAGTAGATGTCGGATTTCTGTTCAGTACTGGAGAGAAATCTGAAGATATTTTTTCCATGGTCCTGGTGATGCTGTACACAAGCGAAGATAGTGAGCGTTTAACGAGGTTGTTTTGTGGAATAGTATCCTATAAAAAGCCCATGCTGGCGCAAGCTAATGAAGGGATGGTTGACCGAGAAGTGGTAGTAGACCATGAAGCATTTCACATAACTGCAAATATACAAGTGCCGCTATAGTAGCTCGTGATATGGAGGATATGAGGGTTAAGGATCTGGAGGACCCGGGTGTACATAGCATGGTTATTGTTCAATCATGTTCAATCATAGATTCTAACGTTCCCGGGCAGGGCGTTAGCGGGCGATATCCGCGGGGAGGATATCCCAGTGAACAGTAGGTGGCGGCGGGTGATTCAGGGTAACTAACAAAAACTTATTCCCTCAAGGTTAGTGAGCTCAGATATTCACTGTCCCATTTGTGTATTATTCGTGCACGTACGTGGATCTGGATGCAAGTAAACAGCCACGGATACATACCTGGCGGCTACCCTATTGACCTCACATCTTAAACTCAGTATCTTTGTCTACATAGATCCGATAACCACACCCGCAGCCTGCTCCCCACTCCAACCTCGCCCAATTACCCCAAAACCAAGGTCTAATAATGCTATCCCCAAAATTGTGAGTATAGTCGACGTCCTAACTCCGCTCATGGTCACACCCCACCCTTAAGTAACCACCCCTCAGTTGAATATTACCACACATATCTCCAGATCCATCTCCTGGTTCACGAGGGAGGCAGCCTCCAGCTCTTATACCAGAACAAAGGAAACATATGCACACCAATACACCTACCCACACACAAACACACATCTACATATATAGTTCAACCCCAACCCACCAGCACGATACATACTCCTCAAACCAACCGACCCCAACTATCTTCTAGGCAGGAAGCTTGGAAACATCTATGCCCTAGGTACCGTCCAGGATGGAAATTCGTCAAAGGCGCCATTTTATTCTGTTCTTTTTACACACCAGTATAAATGTATACCCTACGGAGAAACATATACAGTATAATACAGAATACCCCACAGCAATGCTAATACGCAGATACAAACACTCATCCCCGCCTGCCTTCCACCTCATGCTCCTACAGCTCCCCGGCCCCCGGCGCC
>Ga0307511_10004047_pt1 | contig 14979 bp, 7 predicted proteins | sample 13_EM_MG_FD_200266 | JGI IMG/M metagenome (GOLD analysis project Ga0307511, IMG submission 200266) | Populus trichocarpa ectomycorrhiza microbial communities from riparian zone in the Pacific Northwest, United States - 13_EM | ecosystem: Host-associated > Plants > Roots > Unclassified | place... | reverse complement strand
TTAAGCACTTTTTTTTTTTTTATCAATCACAAGGCAAAATTCATTGCTTCAAAAACCTTTCAATAGGAATGCCATCTGCAGCCACCTGCAAAACGCACGTTCCACATTCAGAGAAATTTAATTAAACGTTATGCATGTGGCCACAATAATCAATTTCTTCCCCATCTCACTACGTACAAATGGATATTATTTCACAGATTCTCTTTAGAGAAATCACAGGGGAGAAATGCAGTGAATATATGGCTGCTAGCTAGCTAGCTAGCTAGCACTCTATTAATTAATCCAATTATTCTTTTACGAAAAGACTTGGTAATCTTAATTTCTTATATATTTGGTGGTGAAAAAAGGAACCCAGTGAAAGCTACTTTTCAAGAAAAGTACCCGTGAAATATGACAAAAGTTAAATTTTTTCAACAAAAAAGATCAATCATATTCGCAAATGGAGATGATTGCCGTAAAGGAAGAAATCTAGCAGCTTCATGACATGGATTTTTGCTCACGAACAGGCATACACATTTATCTTGCTCTTCTAGATACGTATATCAGCAAGTTGAAATGGCATTGTCAGTAATCTTGAGGATATGATTTTCTTCGTAAGAAATGTACACAAAATTAACAAGTTTAACATGTTCATATATATATATATATATATATATCAAACCCTTCATTTGACATTTTAATAATTACGACATGGATAGCTTTAGTCCCAATGTAGTGCTTTTCTTTCAATAATTAAGAAAATTATGAGTCACCTCGCATATAGTAAGGTGACAATTATTGTTTCTAGCTCTCAAATTGACAAGGTGCTCTTGTAGTCACGCTATTTTAATTCAAGATCGTGATTAAAGATTGGAAACATGTTCTTCAAATTTATTTATCTATTTTTGTGTGAAGCTCAAAAAATGTGGATTGGACAAGAAAAAGAAACAGAAAAAATACAACCAACATTTATTTAAACAATTAATGGTAGGTGGTGCATTGAAGATTTGAAACAACCCCAGCCATACAATTATCTATGAGCTTCGAAATTCATTTTTTTGTTGATTTATCAAGATGGACCATGCATGCATGTAGGCTTTAATTTTCCTTAACAAAATGTTTATTATTTTTGTTAGATTGGAATTAGTTACCTACAAAATTACCTACGAAATTAATTTTTTGTTGATTTAAACTCTTGAATTAAACTAATCGTTTTATAATAGTATCAAAGTTTTGATTATGAATTTTGATCACACCATTTTATTCTTTAATTAAAATTTAAAATTATATACAAGTTTCAAGTCTAAAACATTTTACTTGAAATTATTTATCAAACAATAATATAAAAGTATTTCCAACTTAAATTTTGGAATTTAGATATATTTTAACACTTGTATTACTTCTAAATTTTTTTCAAATGGTGTGATCATTTTTGTTCCGGAATGCATATTAGTTTTATATACATTAAATCAATAGATCTTTGATAAATTAATAAGACAAATGTATCACAAAATGACAAAGCTAGCTGTCCCATTGTATTATGTATCTCACTATGTAGGATTATAGGGCGTATTCAGAGGCTTTGCCTATGTCTTTTTATTGTATGTCTAATGGAAAAGAGTGGTTTTCATTAGCTAACTAAAGTATGTTAAACCTTCAACTAAACAACACTCACAAGTCCGTTGAACTTCCTAATTAAAATCATATATAATATTAATAATACTAACCTATAGGCAATGCAATCATGTTCACAAAGAGAGTTAATGTTCATAATAATTAACTTATCCTTTAATATATAATCTCTTTTATAGAAAATATATATATAATTTTAATTTTTTCTATAAAAAATGTCTAACAAGTACTCCACAGCAGATTGGATTTTTTTTTCAATGCAAAAAAATTAATATGCAAATGTTTACAATACTTTTTTTGACACCAAGAAAAATTATAATCACAAATCAAAAACCTATGCATAGATTTAATTAATTTAATTAAATAAATAAAAAATAATCTGTTATAATATATGCAAAAAAAGAAATAATTGACGATAATTAAAAATTAAATTGAGAAATTAAAAGATAGATGCATATCAAGATATATGATCTTGCAACTTGGATAATGAACTCAGTTGTGTTTAATAAATTTATTTATTAGAATTAAATTTTTATTAAATCAGATAATTAAAAAAACACAAAAGAAAGTGGGTTGGATTAATCTATATTTTTTAATGCAAAAAATAAAAATAAAATTTAGGCATAGTTAATATGTTTCCTAAGAGAAAAAAACTTATCATGAATTCAAAATCTAACACGTATTAACAACGTTTTTTTCATAACATTATTGAGAGGCAACAAATTGTATTGACCGGGTAAATCCGAGTTAATTAGCTAATCTATGACTTGAGTCACGATACCTAGATAGACATATAAAAAAACAAATTAAAATAAATTATAGTGCTCAATTTTCAATCAATTCAATGTTAAAGGAAAGAATTGAAAATAAAAAAAAAACAAAAAAAAATACTCGAATTAACTCAGGTTAACTTGCCAAACTAGCGTTCTAGGTATGCATTTCATTGGACCTAACTACTTTTTATTTTTTAAATGACTTTTTTTATTTAATTATACGCCAACCAGGTGCGTAATACCTTTTTATATATTAAACAACATTTGTTTCAAAAAAAAATAAAAATTGGAGTAACGTGTGAGACTGAAATAGAAAGCAACCCTATTTTTTTAAAAAATTAATAACAAAAGGAGTTTTTTTTAAGAGATCTTTTAAAAAACTAAGGATAAAATGATATTATTTTTTTAAGTTAAAAGGACAAGAATACATTAAATAAAAAAATAAAAAAACAAATAGGCCAAAAATATGGACCTACCCATATTCCTGACTCATAAAAAAGGCTCGCGGCTAAGTCTTTTTTTCCTCCAATAATAGAGGCCAAACAACACGTTATCCACTATTCTTAATAGTTTTTTTTTTTTATATTAAAGGGAGGATGATGTGTTCTACAACCTTTTATTTTTAAAAAATAACGTAGATGGTGTGTCGTCTATTGACCCAATTTCTAGCGACCATAATTGATAGAAATATAAGCCTTGAGTTTTTTTTCCTTCAAAAATCAATTCTTAACCTATTTTTAACCTAAAATACTTACAAACTACCCTATATATCTTGATAAATTCATTCATGGCCTTAAAGTACCTAAAAATCCATTCAAAAACACAAAATCAACTTGAAAAAAAAAACTTTTCAAGCTCAGATCTATTATATCAGATAGGGAAAATAACATCTAAGCTAAACTGAGTTGACTCCAAAATCAACTTTTTTTTAATGTTTAAAATCAGTATCAGTCGAGACTTTCTCTCATTACCACCACAATTCAGACACTTTCTCTCTCCTCTCTCAAGTCAAGAACTAAAAAAATAAGGAAATAAAGTGTTGGACCAAATTTGAATTTTTTCAATATTAAAGGACTGGAAGTTTATAATTTGAAAAGTAGAAGGACAAAGTGAAATTTTTTTATACAATTTCAAAACTACCACCTCTTTACTCAACCTTTTTCATTCTAGTCCCATTTCTTTGAATCTTGCTATTTTTCAACAAATTGGCCTTAAATTGTTCCATAAAATGATGAAGTCACCTACAAAAAGTTTGATGAACAAAATTTTCTAAATAAGAAGAAGAATTCACATTGTGAGTCAGCAATAAAATATTTTTTGGTCCACAATACAAAAATCCATACAGTTTGTGCTGACTTTTAGAGTTCTTGTAATTTGAAAATTTGATTTTCTAGGACATTCACAGGTAAGGTTATGAGAATATAGGATAATTGAATATATATATATACACACACACTTTTTTCTTAGGTTTCACTTTAATTACTGATTCTTAAACAGGTTTAATTAAGCAAGGAAATAAACAAGAGAGCCTTCTTGTCAAGTTCTCTTTCGTCTTTAATCAGGGTCCCTATATTATCTTCTTACGAGAACAAATCATTGAATAATAATTACCTGATGATCATGGCCGGCCCCTTCTATAAAGCTGCTTTATCAAGCCATGGCTTAGGAGAACTGTACTACTCTTCTTTAATAATAGAAGCTTCATCAATTAAGTCGGTGGTTGTTGATGTTAAATCATCTTCTTCAATCAAACTCTTTAGCTGGCAAACTGGGGCCTTACAGTACCCTTGCCTGCGACACCTACGACTATCATTAATTAACAATGGCAATTGACAAGAAAAATAAATCTGCTTTTATGTTCCTTTCTTCAATGTCAAAGGGACATTCCCCCTCGATTATCCCAAGATGTTTTTCACACGAACGTTAACCTCCACGATCCCGGCTTAAGACTTCAACCCTCACTTACTATTAATTAATCATAAGTTGTTTTGTAATTAGTACAAATATAGCTAGCCTCTACCATACAAGGACTCTAGTCATGCAGGGATCCGGAGCCCTAATTTATAAGAATTAGCCACTCTCTAGACTTCTTAATAATTAGCTATATTCTTCTATCTTCTCTATAAAAAATAAAATTGTTTCCTTTCAAACCATGTAATAGCTTTGCTTTTGGTTTTATAATCTTTTCAATATATTTTTGATGATTATCTAAACAAAAAAACTATATAATAGTTGATTATTTGATCAAGAACAAAAACTTAAACCATTTTGATCCTTAGGATTTGACAAAAGTAATTTATTTGATTATAAGGTTGCTTCAAGAAAAGAAAGAAAGAAAAATAGATAGATAAAACGAATGAGAATTCAACAATATACAAAAAGAAAAACCACAAAGTTATACAATAGAATTGCATCATTCTTATGTTATATGTTCATGAAAACTTATGTGAAAATAATATTTTACAAAAAATAGCTTTTTTCTTGGGCAAAGGACATAATAATTATCTTTCAACTATCACCCAATTTCAATTGGGTCCCCAAACAAACAAAAACACCCATTTGGATCACTCATCTATTGGATAAGTTAACCCTCTTATTCAAATCTTTACCTTTAAAATCATAGCGAACGAGGACCTATTTGTCTTAAAAGAACGTTTTGCTTTCATAAATATTAATGGTGGTGGGGAATTGTATAATGTTTGATAAATGAAGGATCCAATGTGGATTGTTTTTGTTCGGGGACCAAGTTGGGAATAACGTGATAATCGAAGACAAATATTTCCTTTTTCCCATTTTTTTATTTTTTTATTTGTTGTACTTCGTAAGGAACAATCCAATTTGTAAAATTTAATGTCTTATATTCCAAATCTTGTACAAGATGAAGTGAAATTTAGTGATGAAGGAGACCATCAACTCTATAACCAAAGTTGAAGAAAAACATCCATGAATGTCTATTAAAAAGAAAAATTAAACCTGCATTAATGGTAAATCAAGATACACATATATAGTTTTTTTTATAATTATAATTAGATGGTTGAATTTAATCTTTTTTTTCTTAAGAAAAGCGAATACCAATTAGGTTGCATGCAAAACGATAGGATATAAAATTTACAAAACTAATTACTTAATTATAAATGATTAATGGATAAGATCAGAGAGTTTATTAATGGAGTGCTATTAAATTAATTAATAACTCCAAAGAAGAGAATGGGAAAACAATAAGATTGCATTTTTTCTGCAAGATTTGATTCTCTCATTTTATAAATCATGCTCTTTTCACTATTGTCAGATTCTAATTTATCATGAAATTAAACTATAAGGCCCACGTCTATTTTATTTTTTATGCACATTTTGCTTTATTTTTCCTATGACAGGGCCACATCATTACCTACCTAGTTGTTTTCTAGTATAGTTTTAATGTGTGTTTGATAATGTGGTTTAACTTATTTTTTAAAATATATTTTAAACTATATTTTTGTCTAAAAAAATAATAAATTAATATTTTATAAGTGTTTTTTATGATTATAATGGGTTGATATAAAAAATAAAAGTTAAAATTTGTAAAAAAACATTATTTTAATGTATTTTTAATTAAAAATTGATTTCAAAAAACATTTTGCATCGCAGTTGAAGCACAAGCTGTAATTGATTGAAGGACAAACATAATCAGTAGCCATCTCTTCTATATATATGACTAGGGCAACATATAGTAGTTACTGTATAGCGCACTACGCAGGATAAATATATACAAGGAAAGTACAATATTTTCTATATTACAACACATCCCATAATACACCCTCTCAAGCTGAAGGTGGGTGAACCACATGAAGCTTGGACCGTAAAGAAGCAAAAGCAAAGTGGAGAAGTGGTTTAGTAAGAACATCAACTAATTGGTCTTTGAAAGATATAAAGCGAATCTGTATTTCGTTTTTAACCACTCTATCACGAACAAAGTGATAATCAATCTCAACATGCTTTATACGTGTATGAAAAATAGAATTAGCAGACAAATACATAGCACCCAAATTGTCGCACCAAATGGTGGTAACAGAACTGGAAGAAAAACACAAATATGTTGGAAGATAACGAAGCCAAAGAACCTTAACAGTACCATCAGCTAATGCATTATATTCTGCTTTAGTGGAGGAGTAAGAAACAATGTGTTGCTTGCCAGATTTCCATGAAATGAGAGTGGAGCCGAGAAAGACAATGTAGCCACCCGTAGACTTCCGATCATCGAAACTCCTCACCCAATTAGCATCAGTAAAACCATGAAGGGATAATGAGGAACCACGAGTAAGGTGAAGACTGAAGGAAGACGTGCCTTTCAAGTATCGTAATATATGTTTGACAACCGCCCAAAGACTCTCAGTAGGAGCATGCATAAATTGACAAACCTTATTGACAACATAACATATGTCTGGTCTAGTAAATGTGAGATACTAAAGAGCATCAATAATTTGTCAAAAACAAGCGGGGTCTGAGAATGGCTCACTAGTCAGGAGGCCACTCTTGGAGGCAAAAACCGATGACATTTGTACCAAGCTCGCAGAGCTTGTTTTAAACCATAAAGAGACTTGTGAAGGCGACACACATGAGTTGGCAGGACAGGGTCGACAAACCCTATGGGTTGTTGCATATAAACAACCTTCTGAAGTGAACCATTGAGAAAGGAATTATGAACATCAAGTTGGCGAATCTACCAACAGTTAGAGACAACAATGGCGAGGACTAGACGGACAGTAGTTGGTTTGACAACATGACTGAAGGTTTCTGAGTAGTCGATACCTTCTTGTTCAGTGAACTCTCGTGCAACCAAGCGTGCCTTGTAGCGTTCAACAGTACCATCAGCTCAACACTTGATTTTGTAAACCCATCAATAACCAATAACATTCATAGAAGGCTCATATGGAACCAAGGACCAAGTACCATCGACATGTAAAGTTGTAATTTCAGATTTCATAGCAGAATGCCAACACAGAAAACGGTCAGCTTCTTTGAAAGACAAAGGTTCATGAGCAGAGGAATAGGTTACCTGTGAGGTGGGAGGCAGACACCGAGCTCAAGTTGACAGACTTGTGCTATCGGGGATGCAGCACCAGGGGGTGCTGTCGGAAACCACTGCAGCAGGAGAGTCAGAAGGCCTGATGGACGGTTACTGCTGTGGAATGGAGTAGCTAGAAAGATCAATACAGAGATCTAAGCCCGGCGGTGACTGTGCAGGGACCTGTGAAGGAGGTGCAGGGCCTGACGAACCTGACGGGAGGGTTGGTGTTTACGATGGGTTGTGTGATGGGAAATATGTTAAGGTATGAAGGTGGTAGATAGAGGCTGACTGTGGGTTAGAATGGGTTGTGGCAGGAACACAATCAGACTCAAGAAATGGAAAGGAATTTTCATGGAAGCGGATATGACGAGAGATGTAAATACGATCAGAAGACAAGTCAAGATAACGGTAACCTAGATGACATGAACTCACAAGGAGTAGAGCGACAATCTAACTTATGAGCATTATATGGTCGGAGGAACGGAAAACAGAGACATCCAAAAGTACACAGGAAACCATAATCAGGTGGTTGATGAAACAAAGTTTCAAATGGGGATTTGTTTCATAAGATCGATGTTGGCATATGATTAATAAGATAGACAGAGGTTTCAAATGCATAATTCTAGAATTTTAGAGGTGCCTTATAGTGACCAAGCAGGGAAAGACCAGTTCCGACAATATGATGGTGACGACGCTCAACAATACCATTTTGTTCATGCGTATGTGTACATATGATGCGATGATGAATACCAACAATTTTCAAGAAGGAATTTAATTTACAATATTAACCACCCTAGTCAGTTTGTACTGATTTTATTTTGCGAGAGAATTGTTGTTCAACCAAAACTTGAAATTGATGAAACACATTAAACACATTAGATTTGACACTAAGAGGATAAAACCAAATAAATTTTGTGTGTGCATCCACAAAGATCGCAAAATAACAGAAACCATCAGAAGATAAAATAGGGGCAGAGCCCCAAAGATCACTAAAAACTAGTTCAAGAGGAGCATATGTTTTGTGACCCATAGGTTCTAATGACAGACGCGATGATTTTCTTAACGAACATGCTGGACATTGAAAATTTAAAGGATAAGACGTACAAGTGACCTTTTTATTTGATGTTAAGAAACTTAGAACCCGGGAGCTTAGGTGATCGAGTCGACGATGCCAAATATCAGCAGAGGTGGATAAACTAGCAGACAAAAAAGCCTGGGGCATAAATGTGGCGGAAGACTCTGCAAGGATGTAAAGGCCATCTTTACTCTAACCGAAAAGCAGAACCTCCTTGGTCATGAAATCTTTAACATAGAAAATAGAATAGTGAAATTCAAAGAAAGTTTTCACGGCAAAATTGTTGAACAAATAAGAGTTTTTTTTTAAATTTTTAGAATATGCAAGACATTAAACAAGGCCTAACCAAGAAGAGTATAAGGGAAGGAAAAATAAAGACACAAATTGTCCAACCGAGTTAGCTTATTGTGGCTATGGCTATGTCCATTGCCCGGGTTATAGATTTCATGTGTTAACCTGGGTTAGTACAATATGTTGTCTTTTCATTTCACTACCTAAAATATTTTTTTTATGATTTAGTCATTTAACAATCTATTATTTCATATTTAACTTGGGACTAGGTTGAGGTTAAAATAATTACGGCGTGAATTCTTTTTTAATCAGATGACCAGTTCGCTCTTGGCCATAAGGTCAAATAAGTCACACCAATTTGTTTGTACCTTTTAACAGATATGGTGGTTGATTAATCTGATATGATATTTTGGTCAAGTTTTTTATCCTTATATTAAATATTTTATAAATAAATAAAAAAAATAGAACTCACATCTTTTTAATACAATAATTGGTTTTTCATAATTCAGCATGCAATGAAGCACTAGCACCAGGCCTTGTTAAGAGACTAATTCCCATTTTGAATGTATTATATATATGTTATATGATTATTATTTTTATTTTCATTAGGATAAATATATTTTTTACCAAATTTTTTATATCAAAATCAAAATTTTTTTAGTCAAGTTTTATTAGACAATTTATCCAAGATTAGCGTGTTATTAAAAATAATTCTTTTTCATATCCAAAGTAAAGTTTTCCTTCAATAAACAAATTATTTATAGCTTGTATAATCCATATGAGTTCCCAAATACATATATTTTCATCACAAGTTACACCAATACCTTTTTTTGACAAGAAATGTTTCTTTACATAGCGTCTCATGCAAACTTAAGAATCTTATACCTCCTAATTCGTACCATGCACATTCGGGAGTACTCTCTTGTATACGTTCTTTATTTATTTGACATTCTTGCACCATATGTGTCTTTTTCTATAATGGAATTGGAGGGTGTTCGTCATAACCCACGTCATTTGAAAGGCGATGAATTTATTTTCAACATGGGTTTTAAAGTAATATTAGAGAAATGGAAGGTAAATTCAAGTTTATATATATAGAGTTTTTCCCCCAACTACAACCAACCACAACAGCATACAAGGTGGTGACAGGGGGAGTGGAGGATAAAAGAGGTGGTTGTGCCGTCAATTGCTGGCCAGAATCATGATTAGGGATAGAATTTGGAGGAGTAACGATCATGATTAGAAATGAGAAGTACAAGGACCTTCTAACAGAATATTTTTGACGTAGTGCTAGCTAGTGTAGTGGCACCGTTATATGAGAGATAGAGAGATGCCCATTAATCTTAGCTCATAATCACCACTGATATATATTGTGTTAGCAGGTGGCTTGCTTACTCAATTCGTGTCATCATCAATGGTAATATTTATAAAGGAGTATATGAAAATAAATAAATAAATATTGTTCTGGTAACCTAGCTAGTTAGTTAAACGTGGGATTGACTTGACTTCAATTATTTAACACAAGTGATCACGTCATCGAGCCCCACTTTATATCTTTTTTACTTTAATTTTTTAGAGAGATTCTCTTGATTAGATTATTGTTAAATTAGTACTTATATATCATATGCTATGCACAAACCATTTTTAAGTTTTTTTCTCTTGTTATTTTTAATTTAAACTTGAAATGGTATACATGACCTGCATCCTTATTTTGGTCTACTAGCTAAGAAAATTTGAAAATTTGATGAAAAAACTTAACTACAAAAACTTTAGGTAAAATAATAAAATTTATGTTTTTCATGTTTCAAAACGTGATATATAAAGAAATTATGATTGAAAAACTCAATATTAAATAAAATATCACGTTTATAAAATATAATGTTTTTTATAAAACACAATATTAAGAAGGCTAAGATTTAATTTCACGGCATGTTGTGATTTTAAATCATGATTTAGAATCATGAAAGGTTAAAATTGTATTATTTTATTAATTTTTTTAAATTTATATTATTTCATTAATATATATTTTTAATTTACTGTGCTATTGTTTTTCAAAATCTGAAACTGCTGGTTAGCTAAGAGGAGTGAGATAAGTTGTTGAAATATCGTTGTTCAAATTTCTACATTCATAGGTCACTAGCCAGATCCATGGCTTTCATTTTAATTGACATTTGAGCCAAACCAGCAATGTACTTGTCTAGAATTATCTGACCTGCAACGATATAAACCTAAATTTCTGGCCATCAAAAAATAAACACGCAAAGTGACTTTGACTATATTGTACCACATCAATTGTGTTGGAGAAAAATTTATATTTAAATAGATAAGTTATATAATAGTTATATTGTATTATCCTGTTTAGTTTTGCTCTTTAAAATGTTTGGCCCAGTTCACCTTGACTGTAAGAAAATACAATAAGAACCATTTCTGGAATCTTATTTAATGGTCTTACTTTTTGATGAAGTTTGAATTTTATCCGATGAGCTTGAAGGCCAAGCCGAGGCCTGGAATAAAATTATTAATCCCCTGATTTTAACAATCTAATCTATCTTTTCTTGGTAAAATGACTGATAGATTATGCTCCATACTCGTAAAAATCTCATCTTTAGAGTTTTGAAACTCTTTGATGATTAAGTCAATCTCATATGAGAAAAAAAATAATTATTCTTTTAGAAGAAAACCTTAGAAATAGATATATATCATTTGTAGTGGAGAAAAATCAAACCTGCTTTGAGGAGATTACCTTGGTCCATTTTTATAGCTTTTGAGGTCCCCTCCTTTTCATGGAAGGGAAAAAAGCTTTACATATCCGCCTGATATTTTTGTCTTGTCAGGATAAAGTATCTTTGATTCATCAGAGTAAAATATTCATAACTCGTTAGTGTAAAATATCTCTGACTGTGCATCTGACGGTTCACCAGACCCACACATGCCTGGGCTCAGTGCTTGGTTGAGCCCAGAGAAGGTGGGTGTGGCGGTTCACCAAACCCATACATGTTTAGGCTTAGCGTTTGGTTGAGCCTAGGGATGGTGGTTCTGGCGATTCGCGAGACCCATGCATATCTGGGTTAATCGCTTGGCTGAGCTTGGGGATGGTGGGTCTAGCGGTTTACTAGACCTACACATATCTGGCCTCAACACCTGGCTGAGCCTAGAGATAATAGGTTATCACTCTAAAATTTATTCATTAGTTCAGAAGGGAGGACTTAGAAAAAAATAAAAATAAATCCATCAATAGCCCCCCAAAGCTTTGTGTATTATATTCAAAGATTTTAAAAATCTCCTGCCATCAGCAGATGAGAGCTGTTTTACCTTCTCTAAAAGATTTTGCATGTCCCATATAGGAGGACTGTTGGGATCTTCATGCTTAGGTGGCTTGTCTTTACTGGGAGAAGGTGTCCCTTGAGAAACAAAAGGGCGACTTGCATAAAATACGGTAATTGAGTGAACTTCTCGAGATCTATGCTAATTGTTGTTACCCATTTTTGGGTCTTCATATAAAAAAAATCAGAAAAAAGAAAGAAAAAGAAAATACAAAAAAATTGAAATTTTTTTGAAAGAAAATAAAAAATATATTAGTGAGAAGAATATACTAGAACACTAAGGAAATTGTTGAAAACCGGTTGAGAAAGATTAAAATATACAAGATTGGAAAATTTGACAGTGTATTTTTGACTGATGAAGGCCATATTGGCAAAGGAAAATTTAATTGGAGGAAGGCAATTCAAAATTAGATGTTTAAGGACTTAATTGGAATTTTTCAAGGTCTAATTGATTTTATTGATGGCTTGATTTCAAGAAGAACTGATTTTTTGAAGTCAATTTAGGCTTTAATTGGAAGAAATTAAAGTTTGGAGTCGAATTGCAATTTTTAAGAGTTAAGTTGGTCAAGTCAGGGGCTTAATTGCATAAATATTGAAGTTTGATGGATAATTAGGGACTTGATTGAAGAAATCCAAAACTAAAGACCAAATTGAAAAAGGTGCGTGAATGTAAGGGCTGAAATTGACCAAATCAAGGGTCAAATTGAAAAAATTGAAAGTTTGTTAGTCAATTAAGGTTCAAAATGCACAAATTCAGAACTAAGAACTAAAATGAAAATAACAGTTAAATTTGAAGCTGACAATTGAGTTTGGCAAAGGTGAAATTGCTTGAAAAGAAATTGAAAAAACAGGGACTCAATTTAAATTTCCTAAATCCCAAATTAAGAAACCTAAACGATGTGTTGTTCAGACCTTACGAAGAGAAGGTGAATGAAATGTCATTCGTCAGCTTGTACCTCTATTTTTATAGTTTTGGCTGATCGAGTTGGCAACATTAAATGCATGAATATGGAGTTATAGACCTCTAATTGAGCAAGGTTGAATCCAAATGAAAGGTGCGCACCCTCTATACCAGCTTTAGATCGTCTCAGGCGACGATGACATAATTTCTCTAACGAGGCATCAAAATAGGCAACTCAGTTAGCCTTGACGGTGCAATTACCATGCAAAAACTGATTTGGTTTTCTTGTGTTCACACACAAAAGCCCCTCAATGGGTTCTTATCAAGGGTTTACAACACTTTCCTCAAGACCATGAGGTCAGAAATGGATTCAAGACCTTCTAAAATCCTAGCAAAACCCTATAAATACCCTCCTCAAGATCAATAAAAAAAGGGTTGAAAAAAGAAAAGAAAGAAAGAAAGAAAAAAAATATATTGAAAAAGAAGCTAAGTGTGAAGGTTTGAGAGGTTAATAGAAAGTCTTCTCAAGTTTCTTAAGCTTAGTAAGTTTGTGAGAGGCAAAACTTTCCAAATGAAAGAAAAGAGAGAAAGTAGTTATTCTAGGTATATCATTTGATCCAAAAGCAGGCCCTTGTGGCCTACTTAAGGTGTTTTATTATATATGGTACAAATGAATTATCTATAAGTAAATGACATATAAAATTAACCAAATTTGTAATAAAAAAAATTATCCTGATTTCGATGTTACCTTGTTGCAGCGTGATTATCTCAAACCCTTATCACAACATTATCATTAGCTCTATCCTACTCAAATTTTTCCTTGTAGTAAAAATTTATAAAAAGAAAAATTTCAGTAATTTCATTAAAGTAAACGAATTAACTTTAAACCTTGAAAAACATACATCGACCTGCAATTTCCATTCAAGATGTTTGGAAACCTAGCTCCATTGAAACAATGGAATTTCCATCAACGATTTAAATGTCAATGTTATTATTTACGCAACCTCAGTATTTGTAAACCTGAAACTGGATAAATTTAATGTAATATTATTTTTTCAAAAATAATTAAACATGTCATTATGAAAGCAAAATAAACGTACATTGAAAGGTTGTCCCTCCATTGTAAAGGGACCCCCCTCTACGTTGCAACAACACACTTTATAAGGCAGCGTGTGAGTCGATGCATGTGTCTCAAGTGCCTTTTCTTGGTTGGCACCTAATGATTCGTGGATGTCATTATCGCTGCTAGAAGAACTAGCAGGGATCCTGTGCTCACAACGTGCAATTGATTTTCCCTTATGCATCTACACAAATTTACAAAAACAAATAAACAATTTCAATTTTAAAAAAATGGGCAACACCTCCCCTATACAGGAAGCTACCTAAAATTTTTAATCTTACAAATAGACAACATTTATGCCACAAACCAGTTAATTTTATTCAATTTCTACAAACAATTTTGAATAATTCAATTTTGTAGAAAATTCTCTTTTTCTACTTGACAATATTTTTTATCCTAAATTTACAAGAATTTATTTTAAATGGAATACGTAAAATATAATAATTAAAATTAATCCTACACATTTAATTAAATATTAACAAAATTAAGCAAATAAAATAACTAAAATTCAACACAAAAAAATATTCTAAATGGAAAAAAATACAAAATAATAATTAAATTTAATCATATACATTTAATTGAAATTGAACAACAAATTTGAAAAAAAAATACCTATAATTCAACAAAATAATGAAAACCTATTTTAATAACAACTAAAATTCAACACAAATATTACTTCATAAAATTATAAAATACAAATAATTGAACAAAAACAAAGACAAAAAAGAAAAAATAATGTAAAAACATATAAGGAATAAGGAGTGAAAAATTCTTACCTTAATGGTGTGCTTAATTTCAGTGTTGAGCTAGGCGTGATACAAAAAAAAAAACAAAAATA
>Ga0307511_10004044_pt1 | contig 14986 bp, 9 predicted proteins | sample 13_EM_MG_FD_200266 | JGI IMG/M metagenome (GOLD analysis project Ga0307511, IMG submission 200266) | Populus trichocarpa ectomycorrhiza microbial communities from riparian zone in the Pacific Northwest, United States - 13_EM | ecosystem: Host-associated > Plants > Roots > Unclassified | place... | reverse complement strand
CGAGGAACACCACCAGTATGGAGATCGCATAGAGTAGCGGGGCCTGCGCACCCGAGGCCTGTTCCTGCAACGACAACCCAGTCCACTCGTAGCCGATACTGGACGGCAACTGGCTTGCGAGTCGTTCCATCGTTGCCATCGCCTGGCCCGTGCTGCTGCCGGGCGCTGCCTGGCCTTGGATTTCCATCGAGGGCACGCCGTTATAGCGCTCCAGTTTCGGTGAGCCGTAGGTCCATTTGCCGGTCGCGAATGCCGAGATCGGCACCATGCCGCCGGCGGCGTTGCGCACGTAGTGCCAGCGCAGATCCTCAGGGTTCATGCGGAATTGGTCGTCCGCCTGCACGTAGACCTTTTTGATACGGCCGTCCGTGTCGAGGAAGTTGTTGACGTACCGCGAACCCCACGCGATCGAGAATGACTGGTCGACATCGCTTGGCGACACCCGCAGAGCGCTCGCCTTCTCGCGATCCACGTCGATCTTGAAGGTGGGGTTGTCAGCGATACCGTTCGCTCGCACCAGCGCGAGTGAAGGCTCCTTGCGCGCGCTCGCGATCAATTGGTCGCGAGCGCGGGCGAGCGCCTCGTGTCCAACGCCTCCCCGATCTTCCAGCTCGAGATCGAAGCCCGAGGCCGTGCCGAGCTCGCGGATCGGCGGCGGATTCACCGGGATGATGAGGGCCTCGCCATAGTTCGCGAACCGCGCAGCAACGCGCTTCATCAGCGCCTGCACGGTGAGGTCCGGGCTCTTGCGCTGCGACCAGTCCCGGAAGTGCACGAACAGCATGCCCTGGTTTTGGCCGCTGCCCGCGAAGTTGTTGCCGTTGATCTGGAAGACCGCGTCGACCATGCGCGATTCTTGATGCAACAGGTAGTTGCTCACATCATCCAGCGCAACACCGGTGCGGCCCTGCGTGCCGCCGGGCGGCCCCTGTACCTGCACGAAAACGTATCCCTGATCTTCGTCCGGCAGAAACGAGGTCGGCAGCCGCATGAACAGAATCGCGACTGCCCCGATCACTGCTCCATAGACGAGGAACCACCGGCCGGCACGCCCAACGACACTCCTCACGCCGCTCACATAGCGATTGCGGCCGTTGTCGAACTGTCGGTTGAACAAGGCGAAGAAGCTCCGCGTCGGCTGCGTGTGTCCGCCGCGCAGGAGAATGGCGCAGAGCGCTGGCGAGAGGCTGAGTGCGACGAACACGGACAGGGCCATCGCGGCAACGATGGTGAGCGAGAACTGGCGATAGATCGCGCCGACCGATCCCGAGGAGAACGCCATTGGCACGAATACCGCGGATAGCACTACCGCCACACCGACCAGCGCTCCGGTGATTTGGCCCATCGCCTTGCGCGTCGCCTCGATCGGCGACAGCTTCTCCTCCGCGATGATGCGCTCGACGTTCTCCACGACGACGATCGCATCGTCGACCAGCAGGCCGATCGCGAGCACCAGGCCGAACATCGACAGCGTGTTGATCGTAAATCCGGCTGCAGCCATCACGCCGAACGCGCCGAGCAACACCACCGGTACCGCGATCGTCGGCACGAGCGTGGCGCGGATGTTCTGCAAGAACAGATACATCACGAGGAACACGAGCGCGATGCCTTCGAACAGTGTCTTGACCACCTCCGAGATGGAGAGACGCACGAACGGCGTCGTGTCGTACGGATAGACGACGCGCAGGCTCGGCGGGAAGTACTTCGATAGCTCGGCGATGCGGGCCCGGATCGCATCCGCCGTTTCGAGCGCGTTGGCGCCGGTGGCGAGCTGGATGCCGATGCCTGCGGCTTCCTGGCCGTTGTACTTGTTATCGACGTTGAAGTTCTCCGCGCCGAGCGCGATGCGCGCGACGTCCCGCAGGCGAACCTGTGAGCCATCCGGATTCACCTTGAGCAGGATGCGGCCGAACTCCTCGGGCGTTTGCAGGTACGTCGACTCGGTGATCGTGGCCGTGAGGCGTTGCGAGGCAGGCGCCGGTGTTCCGCCGAGCTGCCCGCCGGAGATCTGCACGTTCTGACTCAGCAGCGCATTCGTCACGTCGAGCGGCGCGAGCGCAAAGCTGTTGAGCTTGTTCGCGTCCAGCCAAATTCGCATGGCGTACTGCGTGCCGAACAAGTTGATGGTGCCGACGCCGTCGAGTCGGCTCACCGGGTCCTGCACGTGCGATGCGACGTAGTCGGCGATGTCGAACTTGGTCATGTGCGGGTCGGAGGAGACGAACGCGGCCACCAGCAGGTAGGACGAGCTCGACTTGGTGACGCGAATGCCCGTCTGCTGAACCTGCGACGGCAGCAGGGGCGTCGCGAGTTGCAGCTTGTTCTGCACTTGTACCTGCGCGATGTCCGGGTCGGTGCCGGGCTCGAAGCTGATCGTGATGCTGCCCTTGCCGAAGTCATCGCTTGTGGACGACATGTAGAGCAGATGATCGATACCGTTCATCTGCTGCTCGATCACCTGGACCACGGAGTCCTGGACGGTCTGCGCCGACGCGCCGGCATACTGGGTGCTGATCTGAATCGTTGGAGGCGCAATCGACGGATACTGCTCGATGGGCAATTTCGTGATCGAGAGCGCTCCGGCGAGCATGATCAGAATCGCGATGACGATCGCGAAGATCGGGCGCGCGATGAAGAATTTGGCCATCGCGCTACTGCTCGGGTTGCTCGGCTACGTTGCGCGCGAGGCGCGGTCCGGGTTGTGCTGGAACGGCGCGCACGTGCATTCCCGGCTGCACGTGCTGCGTGCCGGAGACGATCACACGATCGCCATCCTGCAGGCCGCTTTCCACGACCCAGCTATCGCCGTATGTGCGCGAGGCGTTGACCGTTTGCTGCGACACCTTGTCGTTCGCGCGCACGACGAGCACTGTGGCTCCGCCGGCGCGGTCGTGCGTGACACCGTCTTGGGGAACGAGAATTGCGTTGGTGGTGCCCTGGTCGATGACCGCCCGCACGAACATTCCGGGGAGCAGGACGTGATCGGGATTCGGGAAGGTGGCGCGCACGGTCACCGAGCCGGTGCTCTGATCGACGCTGATATCGGTGAACTGCAGCGCGCCCGTACGGGTGTACGTCCTGCCGTCCTCGAGCACGAGTCGCACCTTCGTTTGATCCGGGCCATTGAGCTTGATGCGGCCGCTCGCGACCTGCTGTCGCAGCTGCAGTCCTTCGACACTCGTCTGATTGAGGTCCACGTAGATCGGGTCGATCTGTTGCACAGTGGCCATCATCGTGGCGGCGCTGGCCTGCACATAGGCGCCCTGCGTGACGAGCGATGGGCCGATGCGGCCGGTGATCGGTGAGACGACGTCCGTGTAGCCCAGGTTAATCTTTGCGGTCTGTACGGCGGCGATCCCGGAGGCCACATCGGCCGCTGCCTGGTCTCGCGCTGCCACGTCGTTGAGGTACTGTTGCTTGCTGATTGCATTGCCGGCGAGGAGCGGCTTGTCGCGTTCGGCCTGTGCGCGTGTCGATTCGAGATTCGCACGGGCACGCGCGAGCATCGCTTGCGCGCTCTGCAGTGCCGCCTGATACGGTGCTGGGTCGATCTGGTACAGACGTTGGTTCACGTTGACGTCGCTACCTTCCACGAATGCGCGCTGCTGCACGATTCCGTCTACGCGCGCGCGCACTTGGGCAACGAGATAGGCGGATGTGCGGCCCGGCAGCTGAGTGGTGACGGGAACGGGCTCGTGGTGGGCCGTGACGACTGCGACCTCCGGCGGGGCAATCGCTGCCGGCTGTGCGCGGTGGCTGCATCCGCTCATCGCGGCGCAGGCGAGCACCAGCGCGGCTGCGCCGAGCAGCAATTGGCGCACATTAGAGTTCGACTTGGCGCTCACTGAGACCTCATATTCAAGGGATGTCACGAGATCAGTTGACCGCGCCGTTCTCGCTGGCGCGTTACCTTTCGTCGCGTGGACATTTCAACTGAAATGATTCGCTTGCGCGCAAGGCCCGCGTCGTATGCCGCGAGGCGACCGATGGCCAGTCCTCCGATTTGCACCGCGAGTGCTTTAGTGACCGGCGGCTTCGGGCTGCGCATCGAACATCGATTACTTCGTAACTCGTCGTCGAAAGTTAGCGCCGCGTGACTCACAGATTGCTCACCGCTAACGTAAGCGCAATCGGCGACGGTCGAAGCCGCGCGCTGTTCAATCACTTTAGTCACCGGCCGGAGTGGCAGCCAAATCCAGATTCGGAATTGACCATGCGACGACAGCCGCGCATCCGGACAACACTCCCAGTGCCAGGAACACCCAGCGGTATGCCACGATCAATGACGGCGCTATCTGCGAAGCCTCAGAGTGTCTCGAACCCATCGAAGCCAGTTCCTGGCTAAGAATGGCCGGTGCATTTGGATCCGCAATTTGCAGCGCTGCAAGCAAAACCGCGGAAGCCATGGCGGCCCCCATTACGCCTCCAATCGAGCGGCTGAACGACACGGCCGCTGTGGCGGCGCCGAGACGTTCTACTCCGGCGGCCCATTGAACCATGGTCTGTGCAGCGGGCATCGTTGATCCCAGGCCGGCGCCGATCAGCAAGGTCAACAACGCAATGAACACGGGGCCGAGCTCGATTCCAGCCGCCAGGACAAAAAAAGCGGCCGTTACGATCGACAAACCGGCAGCCATCGCCGTCCGAGGATGCCCGGTCGTTGAAATTCGCAGACCCGTTGCGGTGGAAACAAACACTTGGGCGAGAGTGAGAGGGATGAGGAGCAGTCCGGCGACCGTCGCGCTCGTGTGCAGCGCCGCTTGAAAGAACACAGGCAATTGAACGATCAAGCCGAAGAGAACTGCAGCGAAGAGAAGCACCGTCAATGAGGCTCGCCAGATGACGGGATCTGCCAGCAATTGAGGAGAGAGGAGGGGATCCGCGGTCTTCTGTTCGACTCTACGCAGAAGAACAAACCCGGCGACTCCCAGGGTCGCGAGCGCGAGCAGAATTGGAGATGTCCACGAGACTTCGTAACCACCGATGCTCAGCGCGAGAAGCAGGGCTACTGTCGAAGCGACGAACAGGCTCGTTCCGGCATAGTCCAACCGACAAATCCCTGTCCCGGGACGTGTCTTGATGCGCAAGGCAGCCGCCGCGGCGCCCAGCCCCAGTGGGATATTGATCCAAAAGATGCTACGCCAGCCGAGGTGTTGGGAGAGAACGCCACCGATGACCGGACCGAGTGTGCTGGCAAGAGCAAAATTTGCACCGAACCAGCCTTGAAATCGGCCCCTGCGCCTTGGAGAAACAACTTCGCCGATGAGTGCTTGCGCCAGGGTCATCAAGCCGCCACCGCCAAAACCCTGCAGCGCGCGGGCACCAATCAGAACGGCGAGGTTGGGAGCAACCGCGCACGCAGCCGAACCGGCGACAAACAGGCCAAGGGCCCAGACCAGCATGCGCTTGCGTCCGAATGCGTCTCCCATGCGACCGTACAAGGGAGCAGCGATAGTCGCGGCGAGCAGATACGCACTGACCACCCAGGCGAGATAGGAAAGTCCACCGAGCGAACCGGCAATCGCCGGAAGGGCCGCGGCGATGATGGTTTGATCGAGCGCCCCCAAAAACATCGACGGCGCGACATGAAAAAACGCAGCTCGAAATGACTCTTCCTTTTCAGCCCGGATGAGCATCTTTCGCGCGCAATCCGCTCAGCCGAACGATGAGCTGCAGGCTTCCCACAATCGGTGGCACCAGGAAGCACTTCACGCCGACGCGGCTATACAAGAGGGCCGCGGCGCCGCAGCCGATGGCAAAGAACAGTATGTTTGTCGACATCTGCACGAGCCTCGCGCCGGATTGGCTTTCAATCCCCTTGGGCGCATAGATCCTGTCGGCCAGGTCGATCATGACCTGCGTCGTCGTGCCGGTCATCAAGGTGGAGGGGGGCGCGCTCCCGAGGTGGAGGCGATGGAAAGCGTTCTGAATCGCCATTGCACTTACCAGAACCATTCCCGTCAAAACGGCTTGCGAGCTGTCGACGTCATGGAACGGACCGAAGCGAATCGCGAGCGCAGCACCGGTGATCAGGAGTAGGACTTTGAGAGCGATGAGTAGCTCGAGTGCTGGCCAGTGGCGGTTGGAGAGCACCGTATTCAGGAGGCGCACCGCGATCACCACGACGCAGAACATCGGCAGGGCCAGCAGCTTGGCAAGCGCACCGGAGCTGCCGAGGGCAAGCGAGGCGCCGAGGGTCACGAAATTACCGGTCACGTGAGCGGTGAAAAGGCCCTGGAGCGCAAGAAAGCCGGCGGTGTCGACATAACCTGCGTTGACGCTCAAAAGGAGCGGCAGCGTCGCGCGGCTTTCAAACTTGGTCACCACCCGAATTTGACCTCCACGTTCACGTAGTTCGCATTGAGCCCTCCCGCTCGCCGGACCACATCGCCCACCTGGTACTGGACCCCTTCGACTGCGGCAGCCCAGTTTCGGTTGATCTGCCACTCCGCGCGCAGCTGTTCATAAACCCCAGTCCAACGCCCGGGCAGTCCCGCCGTGCCTGGAACAGGTCTATTCGGTATTACATAGACTGCGTCTGCCGTCGTCTCGCGCCACTGGAGGCCCAGTCTCGCGATGAGCTTCAGGCTTTGCACCGGTCGCAATTCCAACGACGGCCGCAGGTGGATGAGGTTTGCGTAGGTTGGAGTGCTCATCAGCGTGAAGTAGTACGCGTTGGGAAACAGCGGGTTGAAGGTTCCGATTGTCCCATCACCACGGCTTCGATCGCCGGAGGCCAAATCGAGCTGCAGCCCGATGCGTGGACTCCAACGGGCGTGTTCAAACGTATATCCGCCGACAGATCCCACGGCCCAGGCTCGAATCTGCCCACTACCGACTCGACCCGTCTGCCACATCCCTTCGAGCTCCCAATCGACCGGCCCTCGGGCAATCTGATAGCGCACGTCCAGATTGTTGCGACGCTCCTTCCCGCTGCCATCCAAGTAGCGCGCTGTATCCGCGTCATACCGGGAATAGTAAGCGGATAGCTTTCCCGGCCCGACGCCGTTGCGCTCGATTCGGAAACCGCCGTATTGCAGGCCGCGGCTCGAGGAGTCATTGAAGGTCTCGTCGGGGATATTCTGCACCGGGTGGCTCCAGAAGGTGATCAGCCGCCAGGCCGATCTCTCCCAGTCCGCCCAGACCGCATCAAATGATTGCCGCACGTTCGGACCATCCCGAACGCCGATGAACCTCTGCAGATCGAAGCCCATCTGCTGGCGCCCCACTCGGACCTTTAAATGTCCTCCCCCCAACTCGTTGCTGTACGTAACGAAGGCCTGCTCGAGATCGAGCGGATCTTTGTCTATGGGTGTAATGAGGTCCTTGCCGAAAGCCCGATCGTCCTGCAGCTGCACGAAAATCTGCCAGCGGGCGTTCGGCCGGATGTCAGCATGAAGCTCCAGGCGCTGGATCAGGTACGTATTGGTGTGAGGATTGCCGATTCCGAAGGGTGCGATCTGCGTCGATTCCACCCGCTCGCGCAGATTGAGTCCGAGCGAGGCGTAGCTGTTGGGATCACCGCTCGCGAGCGGAATGTACTTCAGGTCATCCAGCGGCTGCGTGCGCAGCGCCGGATCGGCCAGCACCGACCAATCTTCCTGCCAGCGATTGAGCCCAATCTTCGGTCGATCGTGAGCTTGGGGAATGATCGGTGTGGTGCTGTCGCTCGATGTGCTGTCGTCGGCGCGGGTTCCGTGCACGGCGACACACGCGGCTGTCGCCGCGAGGAGTGAGATCCACCGCGCATGTCGAGCGTGCACTGATGCCGTCCTCGTGCTTATCGCGAATAGTGACAAGGTCGATCGGACTACTTCGCGGGCGCGTGAATCTCGGCGATATACCCACCGGGAAACTGCACGATCGCGGAATCCCTACGCTCGGAGGTGAAGGGCTCAACGAGCACGGTTGCTCCGGATGTAGTCGCCTTTGCCACCGTGTCCTTCAGATCGGCGACCTCGTAGCCGGTGATCTCGAGCCCATACGGGTATGGCAGGTGACCGTCAGTGACGAACACCGTCATCTTGCCGAACAGCGATTCGATGCGGATTCGGCGATACATCTCGTTGGGCCGACCGATTTCGACACCCGGAGCGCGCGCCTCGTCTGAGACAACCTTTCCGTGGGAGAAGCCCACGATTGACGTTACGAACGCATCGGCGTCGTCACGCGAGACGTAGGTGCGGGATTCCGGAACTGCCTCAAGAGGGTCGTACTTCGGAGTCTTGGAGTGCCAGTACAACTGCATCTTGATGCCGCCTGGCCACTGGATGATGGCGTCGTATCCGATGGGATCCGGCCATTTGTCGACAATCACCTTCGCGCCATTGTCTCTTGCCGCCTTCAATGCGAGGTCCATGTCGGTGACGAGCCAACCGGTACGCTCCAAGCCGAAGGGATAGGGAATAGGCGTACTGAATGCGAAGGTCGATAGTGTCCCGACTGGAGTCCAAACATATTGAAAATCGGCTTTGCTCGGAGTCGGTGTGAGGGTGGAGGGAATCCGCGCCGACCCCTTGCCCCCGAGAGTGGCGGTGAAGCTGTTGACGAACCGGTCGAAATCGGCCGCCTTGACGTAGACGTGGGTGGTGTCGTATTGAGCACCGACAGCGACCTGCGGCGTGGGCGAATGCGCGGGATCCCGCGCGATGGAGTTCGACGCCGTCATCACCAACGACGACAGTAGCAGGACTCTGATCAGGTAATGGTTACCAAGCATGGAAGGCCTCGAGCAGTGAAAGTTGAATCATGTAGGATTATCGATGCTGTTTCGCTTCAGTCAGGACGCACGTCAGGATAAGACCGGCGATCAAACCGAGGTGCTCGAAGAAGGTGTTCACGGCCATGAAGCGATCGTGACCGGTCAGTGCCCAGAAATTGTTGGCGGTCAGCATTGCAATTGCAGTCAGCACGCCGAGCCCACCGGCACCCAGCCACACCCAGCGTCCGAAGATTACGAGGACGGAACCGCCAATCTCGACGATGACGGCGGCCGCAGCCCAGAGCCACGCGGGCTGCAGGCCGAAATGCGCCTGCTCCGCGATGGCGCCGGGAAAATCGACGAACTTCTGGATCCCGCCGATCAGGAAGGCCGAAACCAGGGCAAGTCTCGCGATTGGAGCCAGCCCTGGCCAGCAGAGGATCGCGCCAATCCAACGCGGCGTGTCAGTTTTTTTAAGCATCTCAGTTTTTGCAAGCATCTCAAACCGCCCAGCAGGCGCAGCCGAGTGCACCCCAGAAGCTGCCGAGATCCGAAACCGGAATCCCGGGGACCCAAGCGCGGGCATGATCATGGCCGTGGAGCGTGCAATGATTGCTACATCCGCAAGCATTCATCGCATGCACCCGAAGGGTCTTCTTGTCCACGCCGGCCCAGTTGCCGTAGCCGCCGAAATTGCGGACGGGTGACCAATCCGGCATCGCGGGCGGTGGGGCCGCGTCATCGAGTGCCTTGAAGTCTCCGGAACCATAGACGATGCGGCCGCCGACGACCGTCAGCACACTGGTGATGTCGGCAATCTCGCTTTCGGCGCAGGCGAAGAAATCGCGATCCGGCACGATCAGATCGGCAAACTGACCGACCTTGATGCGGCCCTTCTTGCCTTCTTCATTCGAGAACCAGGTGACATTCTCGGTCCACATCCGCAGGGCAGTCTCCCGGTCCAGACAATTGCGCTGCGGATAGAGGCGCAGGCCACCAACCGTCATACCGGTGACGAGCCAGGCCAGTGAGACCCAGGGATTGTAGGAGGCAACACGCGTTGCATCCGTGCCCGCGGAGACCTTGACTCCCTTCTCCAGTATTTTTCTCACTGGCGGAGTCGCTTCGGCGGCAGCGAGCCCGTATCGCTCCACGAAATACTCACCCTGATAGGCCATCCGATGCTGCACGGCGATGCCGCCGCCGAGCGCAGCAATACGGTCGATGGATCGGTCCGAGATTGTCTCGGCATGATCGAAGAACCAGTGCAGACCCTCGAGCGGTGTGTCTCGATGGACCTTTTCGAAGGCATCGAGTGCACGAGAGATCGTCTCGTCATAAGTCGCGTGCATTCGCCAGGGCCATTTGTTCTGGACGAGAATGCGCACGACGTCTTCGAGCTCGCTCTCCATCTGCGGCGGCATGTCGGGGCGCGCCACACGAAAGTCTTCGAAATCCGCGGCCGAGAATACCAACATCTCACCGGCACCGTTGTGACGGAAATAGTCGGTGCCCTGCTTGTATTTCGAGGTCCTGGTCCAGTTCAGGAAATCGTCCTTCTCGCCCTTGGGCTTTTGGGTGAAGAGGTTGTAGGCCAGGCGGATGGTGAGCTGCCCCTCGTCATCCAGCTTCTGGATGACGGCATAATCTTCCGGATAGTTCTGGAACCCACCACCGGCGTCGATCGCGCCGGTGACCCCGAGCCGATTCAGATCGCGCATGAAATGGCGCGTCGAATTGAGCTGGTATTCGAATGGCAGCTTGGGTCCCTTGGCCAATGTTGCGTAGAGAATGGCGGCGTTTGGCTTTGCAAGCAGCAGTCCCGTCGGATTGCCTCTTGCATCGCGCACGATCTCGCCGCCCGGTGGCGCGGGGCTGTCCTTCGTGTAGCCAACCGCGCGCAGCGCTGCCGCATTGAGGATGGCGCGATCATAGAGGTGCAGGAGAAATACCGGGGTGTCAGGGGCCACCGCGTTGAGCTCCTCGATGGTGGGGAGGCGCTTCTCCGCAAATTGATGCTCGGTGAAGCCGCCCACGACCCGCACCCACTGCGGCGGTGGCGTAATCGCGACCTGCTTCTTCAACATGGCCATGGCATCGGCCAGCGACCACACACCATCCCAGCGCAGCTCCATGTTGAAGTTGAGTCCGCCGCGGATGATGTGCAAGTGGTTGTCTATCAGGCCGGGGAGTACCCGGCGGCCCCCCAGGTTGATCACCTTGGTCGACCGACCGCGGAGCTTCATTATCTCCTGATCGCTTCCAACTGCGGTGAACGAGCCATTCTCAATGGCGACCGCGGTCGCAGTCGGATTGGAAGGATCCAGGGTAGTAAACACGCCCTGATAGAGGATCATATCGGGGGCGTTCATGGTGCCCTCTGTTCGATGTGTTGAGTGGCGGCAGCGGCATCCTGGTGTCGTCCTGGGAGCATGCCGAAGAGGTGCGAGCTGCACTTTGCATCGTGGCAGGCGCCGAAGAATGACGAACCCGAAAGCATCTGCTTGCTCACGGGGATGATCTGCTCGCCCACCAGGATGCCGAGCAAACCAACCAACGCGACCAAGGGAGGCGCGGGCGAACGCACATTGAGGACGCTGTAGATCACACCAACGAGGACGCCCGCACCGAGCGACAACAAGTAGATCTTCATGTCGCACTCCGCGAGTTAGCCGACCTTGGTTCCCGCCTCCGAGGCGTGCTCGCCGAGCGCCCATTTCGAAAAGCGTACCTGGATGCCGTAGGGGGAATGTGCGCGCAGGATGTTCATTACGCCCTCATAGGTTGCAGCGCGGGCCCAGTCCTGCTGCAACTCGAAGACGTATTGGAGTGACGTCAGCGGAATGGCGCCTGCCTGGATAGCGCGATCCATTGCCCGGTTGTGCGCTTCCAACGAGATATCGCCGCAGGCATCGGCCGGGATATAGATTTCATATCCCTCCTTCAACATATCGAGCGTCGGGAACTGCACGCACGCTTCGGTCCACAGTCCCGCAATGACGAATTTCTTGCGACCCGTAGCGGCTATGGCCTTGCGGAAAGCGGGGTCGAGCCACGAGTTCATGGACGTGCGATCGATCACCTTGTGCTTGGGGAAAATATCGAGGATCTCCGGCATGAACGGACCGGAGAAGCTATCCGCCGCCACCGTGGATATGACGGTCGGGATGTTGAAGAGCTTCGCCGCCTTCGCGACGGCCTGGACATTGTTCATCACGACGAGACGGTCGTGCGATTGCACACCCTGGTACATGGCAGGCTGGTAGTCGATCAGCGCGAGCGCGCTGTTTTCCGGAGTCAACATATCGAGCTTTGACATCTTCACATTCCTCACTTACAGGTTGGCTGCGCCATCGAAGGCGAGCAGGGCCCAAGACAACTTCGGCTTGGGACGCATGGTGTGGCACAGTGGTGTCAGGACGATTGGAAAGTTTCCGCGTGTTTGTAGGAAAGCGCGGTGATGACGGCCGGTCATCGGTCAGGTGATGAGCGCGCCCCCGAGCGCTGGCTACCGGGCGGCCCGCGGGGCGGCGTGCTTGTGGAAGTGACCTGACATCCAGGCGTATCCTGCATGTGCCGTGAGCAAGACCCCTGAAGACCTCGCTTCTGCCGAAAGAGATCGACCGCTATTGCCGCAGAGCGGGTTCGAACTTTCGCATTACTCGCTGCAGCAACTGCAAAAGGATGCTGAGTTCGTACTCCTGCGCGGCTATCGCAGAAGTCTCGGGGAAGCGCGCGGACCCGGCATTTTTGTGCGCGCGCCGGTCGCGGACCCTCCCTCGCCCGCATGCCTGCGGAGAATGCAGGACGAGTACGCCTTGCGGTCCGAGCTGGATCCTGCCTATGCGATCCGGTCCCTGTCGCTGATACAGGCCCACGGCCGCCCCATGCTTGTCCTTGAGGATCCTGGTGGCACACCGCTCGATCTGCTCCTGAATGGCCCGCTGGAAATAGCGCGTTTTCTGCGACTGGCCATCAGTGGCGCTGCTGCGCTTGGCCACGTACACAGCCACGGTGTCGTGCATAAGGACATCAAGCCGGCCAACATGCTGGTGGATAGTGACCGCGACCAGGTGCGGCTGATGGGCCTGGGAATCGCCTCGCGCCTTGCGCGTGAGCGCCAACCGGTCCAGCCGCCCGAATTCGCGGCCGGGACGCTGGCTTACATGGCCCCCGAACAGACGGGACGAATGAACCGCTCAATCGATTCGCGCAGCGATCTGTACGGTTTAGGCGTCACATTCTACGAAATGCTCACCGGGACTCTCCCATTCACGGCCACAGATCCGATGGAGTTGGTGCACTCTCATATTGCAAGACAACCGACACCACCCTGCGAGAAGGTGAACGATGTTCCGCGCGCGGTTTCGGCAATCATCATGAAGTTGCTCGCCAAGACGGCTGAGGAGCGCTATCAGACAGTGGCAGGCCTCGAGAGTGATCTGCGGCGCTGTCTCACTGAATGGGAAACGCGGCATCGCATCGACGAATTCCCGCTTGGCGAACATGACACGCCAGATCAGCTGCTGATTCCAGAGAAACTGTACGGGCGGGAATCCGAAATCGACGCCTTGCTCGCTGCCTTCGAGCGTGTTGTTGCCGGTGGTAAGCCGGAGCTGGTTCTGGTTTCCGGATACTCTGGCATCGGCAAGTCCTCTGTTGTGAATGAGCTCCATAAATCGCTCGTTCCGTCGCGGGGCCTGTTCGCATCAGGCAAATTCGATCAATACAAGCGCGACATCCCGTATGCGACGCTCGCTCAGGCGTTTCAGAGTCTTGTCCAGCGACTTCTAGGAAAGAGCGAATCCGATCTGGCGCCCTGGCGGGACTCGCTCCGTGACGCCCTCGGTCCCAACGGACGGCTCATCATCGATCACGTTCCGGAACTGGAGCTCATCATCGGACACCAGCCGCCTGCTTCTGATCTGCCTCCCCAGGACGCCCGCAGGCGTTTCCAGCTGATCTTTCGGCGGTTCATCGGCGTGTTCGCCCGGCGGGAACATCCGCTGGCGCTCTTCCTCGACGACTTGCAATGGCTCGACGCGGCGACGCTTGATCTGCTGGAGGATCTGTTAACAGGGCCTGGGGCGGCCCCCTCGGATCTGCAGCATCTCATGCTGATCGGTGCCTATCGCACCAACGAGCTCACTTCCGCCCATCCGCTGAGGCAGAAGCTCGACGCGATCGAGACTGCCGGTGGAAAGGTGGTAGAGATCACGCTTGCCCCCCTTGCCCAAGACTATCTCCAACAGTTGATTTCGGAAACGCTTCGCTGCGAGGCGGAGCGCGCCGCGCCGCTCGTGCAGTTGGTGCACGAGAAAACGGGCGGCAATCCGTTCTTCGCCAATCGGTTCATTGCGTCGCTCGCGGAAGAAGGAATGCTCACCTTCGATCACGACGCAGGGTGTTGGTCCTGGGATCTCGGCCGGATTCGCGCCAAGGGTTACACCGACAATCTGGTGGACCTCATGGTCGGGAAGCTGACCCGCTTGACCGCGGCAACACAGAAGGCAGTCCAGCATCTGGCGTGTCTCGGAAATGGCGCCGCGGTCGGAACGCTGTCCCTGGTCTACGGCACAACAGAGGCGGAGATTCACTCGCTGCTGGACGAGGCGGTTCGCGCTGAGCTGCTGGAGCGCCGGAAAGACTCGTACCACTTCATCCACGACCGCATTCAAGAGGCGGCCTATCTACTCGTTCCGGATTCAGTGCGCGCCGAGGCGCATCTGTGCATCGGACGGCTGCTCGCGGCGCACACACCGCCGGAGCAGCGAGAGGAGGCGATCTACGAAATCGTCAATCAGTTCAACCGCGGCGCGCCCTTGATCACCTCAGACCCGGAACGCGAGCAACTGGCAGAGCTGAACCTGATCGCCGGCAAGCGCGCGAAAGCTGCAACTGCGTACGGCTCCGCCCTGAACTATCTGGTCATGGGGGAGGAGCTATTACCCGGGGATTGCTGGGAGAGAAGGTACCCACTCGTCTTTGCGATGGAAGTCGCTCGCGCTGAATGCGAATTCCTGACGGGTGATCTGGCTGCAGCAGAAGAGCGTCTCTCGACGCTATCCTTACGTGCTGCGAATCTCGTGGATAAGGCGGCGGTCGCGTGCTTACGAACAGCTCTTTACACAACGCTCGCTCGTGCCGACCGTGCTGTGGAGATCTGCGTCGAATACCTGCGCGAGGCCGGCGTCGCCTGCTCACCGCAGCCCACGGACGAGGAGGTCAACGCAGAGTACGAGCGCCTTTTGGGGCAGCTTGGCGGTCGTTCCATCGAAGCGCTTT
>Ga0307511_10004043_pt1 | contig 14991 bp, 17 predicted proteins | sample 13_EM_MG_FD_200266 | JGI IMG/M metagenome (GOLD analysis project Ga0307511, IMG submission 200266) | Populus trichocarpa ectomycorrhiza microbial communities from riparian zone in the Pacific Northwest, United States - 13_EM | ecosystem: Host-associated > Plants > Roots > Unclassified | place... | reverse complement strand
GCTGGCTTCGGCCACGCCATAGCGCCCGTGTCCAAAATTGATGTGATTCAGGTACAGCCCAAGGATCTCTTCTTTGCCGAGTTCTTGCTCCAAACGCCGCGCCAGGATCAGCTCGCGAATTTTCCTGGCCACGGTGCGCTCGGGCGTGAGCAGCATCGTTTTCACCAGTTGCTGGGTGATCGTGCTCGCCCCTTGTGTGCGCCGCCCGTGCATCACGTCATGCAGCAGGGCCCGCACGATGCCGGCGTAGTCGAGGCCGCGGTGTCGGTAGAAATCAGCGTCTTCGGCGGCCAGCATCGAGAGCACCAGCACGCGCGGCACGCGCGACATGGGCACGACAGTGCGTCGCTCGGTGAACGATTCGGAGATCAACCGCCCGTGGCGATCGAACACGCGCGAGATCTGCGGGGGTCGATAGTGTTTGAGCGCTTCGATCGTCGGTAGATCGCGGCTGTAGAACGCGAACATCCCGATCAAGCCGAGCAGTGCGATCAAGCCCATGCCGGCCGTGATCGCCAGGCTCGCCAATACCCAGTGTCCGGCACGCGTGGCGGCGTAACGGCGAAACAGCGCCAGCGCCTTGTTGACGCGCGGCGAGCTGCCTCGCGCCGGACGGCGCGGCGGGCGCGATGAGTGCGCCGCCGGTGGTGGCTTGGGTGACGGCCGCGAGCCCCGCGCTTGCCCTGGCCGCGCTGATTGTCCCGAGCGTGGCGCTGGCGACGCGGGGCGAGACGGTCGTTTGGGTCGCTCGCTCGTCATCGTGCCCGCCGCCGCAGAAACTCGGCCACGACCTCTTCGGCGCGCGGCACGCTCAACATGCAATAACGCGCGCGAAGCCGCTCGCGCTGCTCGGCGTTCAAGTCGCCGGGCCGGCCGCGCATCGCCGAAAACAGCGTGATGGCCGCGGCCACCGACACGTTCAGACTCTGCACGAAGCCTTGCATGGCAATGGTGTACGACCCGTCGGCCAGCGCGAACAGCTCAGGACTCACGCCGTCGTGTTCATTGCCGAACACGATCGCGGGCTTGGGTTCGTCCGCGAGCGCTTCAGGGCGCAGCTTACCGTCCATGGCAGCCACGAACACGCGATGCCCGCGCTTTCGCAGCGCGGCTACGCATTGGGTCGCCGATGCGTGATCGATCACATCGACCCAGCGCTCGGAGCCTTGTGCCACGCGCGGTGAAGCCAGGTATGGCTCGGCGCGCCTGATCGCGTGGACCTCTTGCACGCCGAACGCATCCGCCGAGCGTAGGATCGCGGACACGTTGTGCGGATCGATCAACCCATCCAGCACAGGGACGACCGCCAGCGAGCGAGCGGCGATGACGTCAGTGATTCGGCGCCGGCGCTCGTCCGTGAGCAGCGGCTCGAGGGCCGCGATCACACTCGCGGTATCGGTCGGCAACCAATCGGATCGGTTCGGCTCGAAGTTGTCGGGGTCGTGACGGCGCATCGAACTCGCATTGTACCTCGAAGCGCGCGCAGGTTTGCGCGTCGCAACGTCACGGCATCACGGGACGCGGTTTGGACCGTTCGCCCACCCGGACGCCGATTACCAGCGTCCCGCCTTCAAACTTCTGTCCAGCGACGAAAAAGTGCTCGCCGTAGGACGCCTTCACCTGCAGCAGCGGCAGATAGTCCTTCTCGTTCGGGCGGTTGATCGAGACCTGGACCTTGGCGCGCCCGTCGGGCAGACGCCCCAGCAGCGTGAGATGAACTTTGCGACCATTGGGTAAGTCGACCTCGACCGGGCGGTCCTCGATGAGCTGCACGCCGGAACGCGACATGATTTTCATCGACTTGAAGCCATTGAACGGCGGGTGCTTGAGCGCGCGCAGATGGCTCAGGCTGGGCTCGATCGGCCCCTCGCTCTCGCTCGCCAACAAAACCAGCACCTCGCCCAACAGCGGCGCGTTGGGTTTGTCATCGGCGCGCACCGCGGTGGCAGCCCATAGGCCACACAGGACCGTGGCGGCTACCCAGTTGTGCAGTGGCGTGCGCGACAGCATTCGGTTCACCTACTCCTGGTTCGCATTCGCATTCGCATTCGCATTCCCGTGGTCGTCTTGATTGTCGTCTTGATCGTCGTCGTCGATCCACACCACGGGGCTGGACGAGCCGTCCGACAGCGAGATGTCGAACACCGTGCCGGCGTTGCTGCCGAAATCGACTTCGACGATCTCGGAGTGGCCGTCGGCGGTCACTTCATAAGATTCGTCGCTGCCGTTCTGCGGCGGGTCGCCCCGGTACACCATCAGCAGCGCGGCGGCGGCGAGCGCGACGGCTCCTAGCGCTGGAACCGCGTTGGAAAGCCGGCGCAGCTTGGGATGCAGCGGCTTGGCGGCGGATACCGCCCCGACGGCCGACGAGGGTTTGATCAGAATGCTGGGTGCTTGCGCGCTCTTGCCGCTGTCACTGTCGCTGTCATTGACGAGCGCACGCTCAATGTTGGCGAACATGCTCCCGAAATCGACGTGCTGGCTGCTGTCTTTGACGGCCATCGCGACGAAGTCGTGCAGGCGCGCCAACTGGGCGAGCTGGGCCGTGCAATCCGCGCAAGCCGCGAGATGGGCCTGCAGCTCCGGCAGCCGTTGTTGCTCCTGGGCCGTGAGCTCGGTGTCGAAGTAGCGCTGCAATACTTCTGGGCTGAGGTGCTCGATGTCCATGATACGCCGCGTCAATCCGCGATCTCGAGATCGCCATCGAGGTAGGGTTGGAGCTGTTCCTGCATCTTACGCCGCGCGTGGAACAAGCGACTCATGATCGTACCCTTGGGCACCTCGAGGACTTCCGCCATCTCCTCGTAACTCATGCCCTCTACTTCGCGCAGCAGGATCACGGCACGGTGGTACTCTGGCAGTGCATCGAGTGCTTGTCTGATCTTGTGCGACAGTTCGCGCCGTTCGATCGTGCGTCCTGGATTTACATCCTCGATCTTTGGCAGCAAGGCTCGATCCCCCGCCACTTGTTGCAGAGGTATGTCGTCGCCCCACTCGACGACCTTACGTTTTCGGCGCGTCTGATCGATGGCGAGGTTCATGACGATCCGGTAGAGCCAGGTGTAAAAGCTCGAGGCGCCCTGAAATGCCCCGATGTTCTTGTGGACCTTGATGAAGGCGTCCTGGACCACGTCCATGGCGTCTTCGGGCCGCTTGAGCACGCCCACCGCCACCGCGAAGGCGCGTTGGTGGTACTTCTGGAACAGCGCTTCGAGCGCCGCTCGGCTTCCAGCCCGTGCTTGTGCGACCAGATCATCGTCTTCACGTGGCTCGCGTGCCTCCTTGACTCCCTCGGACGGCTGAGACGGCTGTCCATTCACGGACGCAGGCGTCGGAAGCGAGGGGCCTCGGGCCGAAGTCATGGCTCGATGTGTAGCACGATCCCGGGGGCTGCCAGCGCGGCCGGGCAGCCCTACGATATTGCTACGAAAGCGCGATTATCGGAGGTAGGTTGCCGCGGTGAGTTGGGTTCCGCAGGGTCTCAATCGAGAGCAGCTGTCTGCGGTGGAGCACGCGGCTGGCCCTTTGGTCGTGTTCGCCGGGGCCGGCAGCGGCAAGACCCGCGTGATCACGCATCGCGTAGCCCATCTGGTCGAGAGCCGGGCAGTCCCGCCCTGGCGGATTCTGGCGGTGACTTTCACCAACAAGGCGGCGCGCGAAATGCGCGAGCGGCTGGAGAAGCTGGTCCCGGGTCAGGCGAGGTCGCTGTGGGTAGGGACCTTCCATGCGGTCTGCGCACGGCTGTTGCGCGCACACGCCGACCAGATCGGCCTGCGCAAGGACTTCGTCATTTACGACGACGCCGACCAGAAGTCGATGCTCACCCGCGTGCTGCGCGGCATGGAGCTCGACGAGCGCATGTTCGCGCCCAAACAGGTGGCGTTTCTGATCAACGCTGCAAAACAGGAAGGCCGCTCGCCGGACGAGTTCGAGGCCCGCGATCCGTTTTCGCGAACCGTGCGTGAGATCTATGCGGTCTACGAAGAGCGCATGGCCGCGTCCTCGGCTCTCGACTTCGGCGACCTCATTTACCGCCTCGTGTATGCGTTCAGAAAAGACCCGACTGTGCGCGACGCGGTGCGCGCGCGTTTCGACCAGGTGCTGGTCGACGAATTCCAAGATGTCAATCACGTGCAGTTCGCCTTTGTCGAAGCATTGTGCGAGCAGCATCGCAATCTGTGTGTCGTCGGCGACGATGATCAAAGCATCTACCGCTGGCGAGGCGCAGATCGCCGCAATATCCTCGAGTTTCGCTCGCATTTTCCCGACGCCAGCGTGGTCAAGCTGGAGCAAAACTATCGCTCCACGCAGCGCATCCTGCGCGCCGCAAACGCCGTGGTGGCGCGCAACTTGGAGCGCGAGCCCAAACGGCTTTGGACCGAGAACGAAGACGGAGCTGCGGTCACGGCCATCGCGTGCGACGACGATCGTGACGAGGCCAGCACGGTCGTTCAAGCCATGCGCATGTTGATCGAAGCCAGCTACACCAAGAACGACATCGCGCTGCTGTATCGCAAGCACTCCCAATCGCGTGTCTTCGAAGAGCAGCTGCGGCGGGTCAACATGCCGTATCGCGTGATCGGTGGTCTGCGGTTTTACGACCGCGCCGAGGTCAAAGACCTGCTGGCGTACCTGCGCGCCGTACACAACCCCGACGAAGACGTCAGCTTGATGCGCATCATCAACAAGCCGGCGCGCGGCATCGGCAAGACCACGGTCGAGCGCTTGGTCGATAGCGCGGCCGGTGCCAAAACCAGCGTGCATGCAGCGCTGCTGGCCGCCTGCGACGACGACTCTCAGCCTGCTACTACGCGCAAGAAGCTTCAAAATTTTGCGCAACTGCTGCAACGTTTGCGAGAGCGGGCGGCGGTCGGGCCGTCGGCGTTGTCTCGAGATGTTCTCGACAGCACCGGTTATCTTGCAGAACTGCGCGAAGCAGACAGCGTCGAAGCCGACTCCCGCATCGAGAACATCCTCGAGGTGGTGGCATCGATGGAGCAGTACGAGGCCGAAGCGAGCGAACCTTCGCTGACCGAGTTTTTGGAGCTCGTCACGCTGGAGACCGATGCCGATCGTGCGGTCGCCGACGATGCCATCACGCTCATGACGGTGCACGCCGCCAAAGGGCTCGAGTTTCCCGTGGTGTTCGTGGCTGGGCTCGAGGAGGAAACCTTTCCGCATCAGCGCTCCGGCGAGGAAGAAGACCCCGAAGAACTCGAGGAGGAGCGCCGGCTCTGTTACGTGGCTTTTACACGCGCGCGCGAGCGCTTGTTCTTGAGCCACGCCCACGTGCGCCGCGTCTACAACGACGTGAAGATTCGCCGACGTTCGCGCTTTCTCGACGAGGTGCCGAAAGGCGAGCTCCACTGGGTCGGCGCCAATCGGCGCGGCGTTCACGACGGGCAGCCGGCCCGTTCCACACGCCCCGAAGTGCGACCCGCCAACGGTACGGCTTACGTCGATCGGTCCGAAGCCAACGACACGCTCGAGGCCGGCATTCAGCTCGGCATGCGGGTGCGCCACAGCAAGTTTGGCGTTGGACAAGTCACCGCCGTTGCCGACGGCGTCCCGCCGCGAGTCACCGTGGTGTTTCCGGATGGTTCGCGCTCGATCATCAGCAGTTACCTGACACCAGCTTGACCGGGTTTTTCATCGATGAAAGTGTTCTGAAGCGCATCGGCCGTGACTCTCATGCGCAGTGGCAAGAACGCCTCGGCGAGCTGCAAGCGCACATCGAGGGTTTCGATCTGCATGCAAGAACCTGATCGTGTGCCATGGCGTCATCTCACCACACGCACGCTTGCGCAAGCGCGCGGTCACGAACGTGTTATTGGATCCAATCGACCCGTGACGCCGGACACGGTGCCCTAGCAGCGGGAAGCCGCCGGTGTGTCCTTTCTTGTCGGCGGCTCCGCGTAGTGTGTCACTTCAGGAATCACTTTCATGCTGCGGCTCGCGAGTAGAAGTTGAGCGTGCCGCCGTGCCGAGCAGCCACCGCTCGCAACTGCCACTTGCCGCGGCCGATGAGCCCAGGCGACCGAAGCGTGGAGCGTCTCCGTGCCGGTGTCGTGTCGGAGCTGATCATGAAATCGTCTCGTTTGTTTCTTCTCGCGCTGGTCGCCCGCGTGCTCGCCGCTTGCGCGGCGAACCCTCAGCCGGAGGTCGAGGTCGGCGTCCAAAGCCAGGAGCTCGGCGAGAACGCACTGAGCCCCGCCCAGTCGAAGACGGTGCTGAAGCTCGTCGACGACATCTGCGGCGACACCTGGTGCGAGGGTGACTACAACTTCGCGTTCCGCAAGCTTCAGTGCGCGACCTGTACCGGCACGTGCATACTCACGCTGCAGCTCCTGCCGCGCGAAGGCATGCCCGACGAAGGCAAGGCGTACACGCGTACGTGCACGACGCGCGGCTTCACGGGCTTCGACTCGCTCGTACAGACCTCGGCGAGCGGCTATCAGTCGCTGCAGGGCAACTATTACTCTGCCCTGACCGAGTGCATCTCGCGGCTCGAGGACGAAGTACGCAGCGGCGGCTAGTGATTCAGAGCTGGACGATCGACGAAACGGACATCGCCGACGATGATCTGCTTGTAGATGGCGCGGAACGTTGGGTTGCCTGTCGGGGGCGTGGGTGTACCCGTGTCGACCGGCGCGCTGAGGCCCGGTCCGATGCTTGCCGCGGCAACCCCTTCCCAACCCTGCGGATTCGCGACTCGATACTGCGTGGTGCTGGCTCGCGGTCCTTACGCTGACCGTGTTGTCATCGACGAGCCGTGTCCATGCCTCTGCGCCGGTCCGAATCTTGATCGCGATCGGCCAGGACATCGGCGCGACCGACGATGAACCTCTACATTACGCCGAACGCGACGCGCAACACGTGGTTGACCTGTTCGTGGCGATCGGCGACGTGGATCGAACTCGCGCCTACCTCGTCAACGATGCCTCGGCCGAGCGTGTGCGCGAGACTTTGGCGGAGATCCGCGGGCGGAGCATCGAGTTGGGCGACGTGATACTCATCGCGTACGTGTCGAGTCACGCCGACACCGGTGGCTTGCATCTCGGCAGCGATCGCATGGCCTATGCAGAGCTGTGCGCGCTCATCGCCAGTGTCCCGGCGCGCTTGCATCTGCTGATCACCGACGCCTGCACGTCCGGAGCATTGATTCGCGGCAAGGGCGGCAAGGCGATCAAGCCCTTCGAGATAGACCTGGAAGGTGGCCATGACATCCAAGGTCAGGTCGTAATCACATCGAGCGGCTCGAGCGAATCCGCGCAGGAATGGGAGGCGCTCGGCGGTTCGTTGTTTACCCACCACCTGATTTCCGGGCTGCGCGGCGCTGCTGATCGCAACGGCGACGGCCGCGTGACGCTGTTCGAGGCTTACACTTATAGTTACGACCACACGCTGGCCGCATCGACCGCGGCTAGCGCCGGTATTCAACACCCTGCGCACGAGATCGAGCTGAGCGGTGAAGGTGACCTGGTGCTGACGCGGCCAGGTGGTCGCACCAGCGGGCTTGGTCTCGGCGCAAGCCTGTCAGGGCGCTACGTCGTGACCTCGACGACGAGTGGCGAGCTGATCGCAGAAGTCGATAAAGTCGCAGGCAGGCTCGTGCGTCTGGCGCTAGACCCAGGGCGCTACTTAGTGCGCAAGCCGGAGTATCCGTTCACGCCCCCAGTTTTCTGATCACGAAGGGGATCGACGTGCGGATCCGATCGTGATCTAAAGTGGCTGTGGCGGTCGGCGACGAGACGGAAGGCTGGGATGGTGCCGCGGCACGGATCGGGTTTCTCGAGGCGGCGCTGGCCGAGCGGGACGCAAAACTCGCCGAGCAGAGTGCGAAACTCGCTGAGCAGGACGCGAAGCTCGCCGCGCTGATCGAGCAGGTTGCGAAGCTCACCGAAGTGCTGGGCCGTAACTCGAAGAATTCGCACCTGCCGCCGTCGAGCGACGGGCCTGGCTCAAGTGCCAGCGGTGGCGCGACGGGTCATCGGAGCCAGAAATCGGGGCGCAAGCGCGGCGGTCAGAAGGGTCATCGGGGCTCGCATCGCGAGCTGCTGGCGCCCGAGTGCGTCGACACTGTCGTGGATCTGTTTCCCGAGGTGTGCTTGGGCTGTGCATGCCCGCTGCCGCGGGTCGTCGACGTTGCGGCGTGCCGATACCAGCAGCTGGAGCTGCGCGAGCATCGCCCTCACGTAACCGAGTGGCGGCGGCACGAGGTCGACTGCGAGCGCTGCGGCACCTCGACCCGAGCGGCCTATGACGGAGCAAAGATCCCCAGCTCGGCTTTCGGTCCCTGCCTGACCGCCGTGGTCGCGCTGCTCACCGGCGCCTACCACCTGAGCCGGCGCAAGACGCAACAGTTGCTGCTGGAGCTGTTCGGGATTTCGGTCTCGCTGGGCGCGATCAGCGCCATGGAGCAGCGCGCCAGCGAGGCACTGAAGTCCGCGCACCAAGAGGCATTGCTCGAGGTCCAGTATGCCGGGGTCAAGCACACCGACGCTACGAGCTGGACGCGAGGTGGCAAGCTGATGTCGCTGTGGACGCTGGCCTCGGCGGCGGCGACGGTCTACCAGATCTTCGTCGATGGCTGCCGCGACACCATCCAACCGCTGTTCGGTCCGCGGGTTGGCATCCTCGTCAGTGACCGCGCGACGGTCTTCAGCTTTTGGGCGATGGCGCTACGCCAGATTTGCCATGCACATCTGTTTCGCAAGTTCGTCGCCTTCTCTGAGCGCGATGGTCCGGCCGGCGCCATCGGCCGTGAGTTGCTCGAATGTGCCGCCTTGATGTTCGAGTATTGGCACGGCTTCAAGGATGGTTTTTTGACCCGACAAGAACTGCAGTTCTGGCTTCGTCCCGTGCAACGCAACATCGAGCGGCTGCTCGTGCGCGGCGAAAAGGCCAACATCGAGCGCTTGTCGGGCTCGTGCGCCGACATCTTGGCGCATCGAGACGCGCTGTGGACTTTCGTGACCCACGAGGGCGTCGAGCCCACGAACAACCACGCCGAACTCGAGCTCAGAGATTTCGTGATATGGCGCAAGCGCAGCTTCGGAAGCCAGAGCGAACGTGGCGAGCGCTTTGCCGAGCGCATGATGACGGCCGTGCGTACCGCGCGTAAGCAGTGCAAGGACGTGCTCGATTTCATGGTCGGCAGCATCACGGCCTACATCGACGGGACGATGGCGCCGCGCCTTGTCGGTGCCGATGCTGTAGCGCTGATCATGCCTTGCCAGCCGCTGTCCTGACTACGGCCGGAAAGTACCGCGTCAGATGTCGCTCTCCGACGCTGCGGACTTTTCCCTCGGCCCTGAGCTTGGCCATCGGGCGTTGAAGCGTGCCCGCCAGCGCGCCCAGTTCTTCGGCCAGCGCGACGATCGATTCGCCTGGCCGTGTACGCACGAGCGCGCAGAGCTTCTCGCAAGTCTCATCGAGCTCCGCTGCTGTGCGCCGCTTCGTCGCCAACTTCGGCGACGGCGGCCGATGGGCCGTGCCTTTCGCCGGGCGCCGGGCTGCCGCTCCTCGCCGACACAGGGAGCGTTCGAGGGCTTGCTGCGCAGCCTCACGGACTTCGTCGACGTACGATGCGACCAGTGACTCGATCGCGTTCGCGAGTTGTTCGGGTGTGCTTGCGGTTCTCATCAGATCCGCATCTCACTCGAACGATCGGCTGTTCAATACCCCGTGTGAACGGATACAAGCCGGAGGGCTCGTTCGTGCGAGTCGGCGAGGTGTTGGTTCTTCCGAACAGCTTGTCATTGCTAGACGAAGCCGACATGGATCAGCTGCCTTACGCCGAAGTGGCGCGGCGCGGAGCTGGTCCCAGACCGACCTGGTCCCTCGAGTTCGGCTTGGGTGCACACGCGGGCATCGTCGACGGCGCAGGTCTCACGCCGGCACTAGGCGCGGCGCTGGCGCGAGAGCGCGGGCCGTGGACGTTTGCCGTCGGCTTCGAGCTGGCTAGGGTCGGCTTTGAGGCGCAACGAATTGGCGCGAGCCAGCGCGAGTTTTGGGGTCGCCTGGACACACGGTTGCGCTGGCCCGTCGCATGGTTGCTGCCGTATCTCGGCATGAGCGTCGGCGTCGGTTGGATTCACCAGTCCTTCGAACGCCCACAGGAGCGCGTCATTCGTGAGGTGTTTGGATCCGGCGTGTCAGATCTCGATGGCCTAGCGCTGCGCCTGCTGCTGACGGCGGGACTCGAGCTGCCGCTCACTGGCCGCGTGACGATGCGCCTCGAAGCTGGTGGCGGCGTGAATCTGGCCCATACGCAACGCGGCGTGCGCGCGCTGCCCGCCGCGCTCGGCGCGCTTTCGGCAGGCTTGCGTTTTTGAGGTTCCCAATGCGCAGTGCCCGACCGTCTATACCTGTATGAACGCTGCATGGCTCAAATCAGCCTCGATGCTCTCGGTGGCCCTGTTAGCTGACGGTGCAATGTTGTCCGCCTGTCAGGGCTTGGCAGACGCGCACACGGGTGCACCGCCACTCGCGAGCATTCACGGAATGCTCAGCCTGGCCCCCGGCATGGAAGCCCCCACGGGCGACGTGAAACTCGCGATCATGTGGGACCTCGACCCTGGCCCGCTCCCCAGCGTCGACACACGCGACCCGTCCAACCCGTGCGCCGTCGATTCGTCGAAACTCATGCCGAACCTTCGCAACGTTGGCGGCCACGAGTTTCCCAGCGACGTGGGCTTCCACCAATTGCAACGCGCCTTTGCGGAACAGCAAATCAACCTCGCGACCGCGTTTCCGGTGCAGTTCACGCTCAGCATCACGGAGCCTCCGTCGCCCGAGGTGCTGCACGCGCCTGCGCCATTCTTCAAACCCAGTCTGTTCGGCACAGGGCAGTTCGTCGTCTACCGTGTTCGTCGTCTACCGTGATGGCAACTCGAACGGCAAACTGGCTGCCAGTACGTTCGCGAGTCCGTCGCCTGATGAGCTGTTGAGTGCGAGTGCCGGCGGCATCCTGCCAACTCCGAGTGTCACCTATACGATCGAGTACGTCGATCGCCAACCCGTGTTCGATGAGCAAGCAGCGCGGCGCGACCAACTGGGGCTGGGGTCAGCTCTTGCGAGCGGGGATTTCGGATCGTTCTATCGACACCAGTTCGATGACCTCCAACCCGGCTACAACGTGATCGAAATGGACGCAGATGGCTCGCCCCCCAGACGCCTGCCGGACGACACGTCGATCGCGCTCGTGCTCGATCCGACGCCCTATGCGCAGTTGCAGTTGTGCGCGCAGTCCTGTCAGAAACCGGACGACTTCGTCTGCCCTGCAGACCCGGCGGAAGTGCCCGCCCCGGAAAGCCGCGCCCACTACTCGCAGAGCGATACCGGGGCCAGCTGGTACTACTTTGATGAGTCGCGAACACATACGAGCGATGTGAGCTGCATTGAACTTTCGTCCGGTGAGCGCTACTTCGACTACACGAGTTTCGTGTGTGAAGGCTGCGTGTGCGAGACGCACGAGTGCGCGTACTGGGGTGACAAGCTACCCGAAGGTCTCAGCTTGCCGTGCAGCGCCTACTCGCATAGCGACGGCGTGCCGCCCGACAGCATGTTTCACGATTGAACGGACCCCGACCACGCATTTCCGGTGCCGCGCAGCTCACGGCAGCTCCGCTGAGTGTTATGGCGGTTGACACCGAGCGCATACCATACGCTGCGGCCAAGCACTGCGCAGCGCGTGGTTCGATGGCAAGGTGCACTGAGACGGCGCGCGCGTTCGCCCGCGCTGAGATGCGCGTGGGTGCGAGGGCGTCTATGGCTCTGGCAAAGCTGACGGCGCCTGCGGCCGCAGATGGAGCCCTCGCGACGAATGCAGCATGGGGCACGCCGATCGCGACTTGCAGCCAGACCATGGGCCAGATGTTCGGGCGGCGCATGCCCGACACGTACATGCCGGATACGATCGGCGCTGCAAAGCTCGCGCCGATTCGCGACTGGATCTGTGCCGGAACCCCGAAGCCGTGAGTGAACTCGGGCTGGGCGGCTGCAGCTGCCAAGCCAATCCAACACCGAGATGTACTCGAACGTGGCACAGTCAATCGTCAACGGTCTGCGTGTGAACCGCAGAGTGTTTCGCCGTGCCGTGCGAGCCGACTCGGCCACGGTCTCGGCGAGCTCGCGTCGAATGGGTTGGGCGCGTTTTAGTCGTGCTTCACGCGATCATTGGGGCGCGCACGAGCTCCTGGGGCTGTGGCAGTGCCGGCGCTGTGGGCTTCGACCTGATCGGCCGGCGTTTCGTCACAACAGTTGTGCCGCAGAGCCTGGAACTCCTCTGTCGGGTCGATCGGCGCGTCGTCGGGTAGGGCGAAGGGGTCTTCGACCGGGCTCTGCGCCGACTTGGTTGGCACTTGCGCGGCAGGCGCACTGACTTCGGTCGAGGGACGCTTGCGGTCCAGAGTGGCCGGTCCGTGCGCCGGTTGCTTGCAAGCGCCCACGAGCGCGCCAAACATCGATAGAGCCAGCGCGCTGCGCGCGAAGCAAGTCATGACGACGCTGGAGTACGAGGGCACACCCATAGGATAGTCGTAAGCATCACGCCGCGCCTCCCGCAACGAGCAGCCTCGATGCCTCGGCGCTGTTTCGGGCGTGCGTGCTGTTTCCGCGCCGGCACCCAGGGGAGACTCGCGCGATGCACTTCACCAAGCGCCTACGCGAGGGAGTCCGGGGCGGCGACATCACATGCAGCGTCCGGCGCGCGGGCGATGCGATGTGCGAACCCGTCGAGGTCGATGCCGAGCCAGATCGCCAGAATGGCGAATAGCGTCATCCAAAGGGCAGAACTGGAAAAATTGCTTCCGAAATGGCGCGTGGATCTAGTCATGACCCCGCGCGCGCCGCAGCCTCGTCCACGCCAGCGCGAGTACATACAGCATCGCGCTCGTGAGATCCGTGGCCGCGGCTGGCGCCGCCTGACAGTTGCAGCCGCCGGCATCGGACGCCTGGCTCGAGATCGGGTCCGGCATGGTAAGGGTCGGGTCGCCGGCCGAGCCCGCGTTTCCGTTCGCTGTGCTCGTGCCGCCGTTAGCGGCAACCAGCGACTTCGAGCCAGCAGCGCCGACGCCTGCAGCTCCATCGCCGGTGCCCGCGCGCGCGCCGCGACCACTGGCTGGGTTGCTGGCCGTACCTGCCGCGCCCGGGCTGGCGGGTTGCGGCGCGCTCTGACCCGCGGCACCCGCAGCCGGACTCGGCACGCTGCCGCTGCCCGCGGCAACACCGAACTCGTAGGCGCCAAGGTCTGGCGCAGCGCCGACGTACGGTAAACCGACATCCTCGCCTGTATCGATCAGGTCGCTAGCCTGTTTGAGTTGCAAAAATGGCACGTGCGGCAGGCTGCCATCCGGCTCGCGCGGGCCGTCCATGCCCTTCGGACTCACGCTCTCGAAGTCGGCGTCGGAGACCATGAAACCGGCGTTCCACGAGTTCTTGGCCGCGTCGATGCCGCCGCCGTTGGAGAGCGCGGTGCCGCCGTAGGCGACATTATTGCGCAGGATGCCGACGTTGCCGTTCAACCCTAGCATGTTGTAGTTCGCCGCAGCGTTGCGGAACGAGCTGTTGTTGTAGATGTGATCCGCGACCGGATGATGGTTAGCGTAGAAGCCGGAGCTGCGGTTGGAAAATGCGACGCAGCGGCGAACGGTGTGGCTCGGAGGATTGCTGGGTGAATTCTGGGCGGGCAGACCGTACCCGCCCGCTTTGAAGCCGTTTCCGTCGCCGCCGCTTGCCATCGTCGTGTCCGGCAGATAGCCGTTGCTCCACGCCCAGGAGTCCTCGACAATGACGGGCTCTTGCGCCTGGATGAAGTCGTAGCCGTCGTCGCTATTGAAATACGCGCGACAGCCGCGGAAAACGTTGCCGGTGGCGCCGGTTCCGGTGTGACAGCCAAAGCCATCGGCGTTGGTGCCCGCGCCGCTGGACGACTTCGGATCGTAGTTGTGGTGCGAGTCGCAGTTGAGTACGAGGTTGCCACCACCCTGGGCCAAGAACAGGCCCGGACCCATGATGTCGTGCAGATTGAGCAGTTCGTAGACGTTGTTACTGCCGGTGTTTATAGATGCCCCACGACTCGTGTTGCGTGGTGATGTTCTGTGGAACGCCCTTGAGCTCGAAGCCCTTGAGGTGGATGAAGCTGGCCGTCACGCGCAAGCCGGTGATGCGCGCCTGGGCACTCATCCCAGAGAAATCGAACACCGGAAGCTCGTTCGCATACGCCATGTAGTGGATGAGCTTGCTCGCTTGTCCGCTCTTGCTGAGCACGATTCCATCCGCCGCACTCGCGCTCGCGAATGAATACGTGCCACCGCGAAAGTAGACTGTGTCGCCAGCTGCGGCCGCCTTTTGTGCCTGCGGCATGGTCGCGAAGGGGGCAGCCTCGCTGCCCTGGTTCGCGTCGTTGCCGTTCGGCGCCACGTAGAAATCCAGCGCCCGCGTTGCGCGCGCGGAAGCCAGCAGCTCCACGCTCAGTATGGCAGCTGCGAGGACGGGTCTTTTCACGTACACAGGCCTCCGTCTGGCTGCCACGGAGCCGTTGGCTCGCGCGGCCGCGTAACGGACAGTGCCTTGAGCGGGCCACTTCGGGTCAGTGACTCGGACGCAAAAGTGCCCGGTCCTCGGCCATTGCCAGCAACGACGCCGTCAAGCAGTTCAGGGGGCGTTCAAGTTTGGCCGCCACGGCAAACGGCGGCTGATGCGAGTCTTCGCCAGTTGCGCCTCAACGACTACGTCAGCGTCCTGAACGGTGAGAGTCTTGTGGTTGAGCAGCATGTCGACCGCTGTCGCGATTGCACTGTGTTCGAGGTCGAGATGCCAGCTTAGCGCTCCGAACGCGCACGGCTCACCGCACTTCGAGGCCGCTGATGTCGATCGCGGTGGCGTGGCGGCGGCCGCCGCTCATGCGTTCGGCCTTGATGCGGATCTGGCGCGGCCCGACCTCCCCGCCTGTGCCCGAGGTGATCGGGTCGGCGGTGAACACGCCGT
>Ga0307511_10004042_pt1 | contig 14992 bp, 12 predicted proteins | sample 13_EM_MG_FD_200266 | JGI IMG/M metagenome (GOLD analysis project Ga0307511, IMG submission 200266) | Populus trichocarpa ectomycorrhiza microbial communities from riparian zone in the Pacific Northwest, United States - 13_EM | ecosystem: Host-associated > Plants > Roots > Unclassified | place... | reverse complement strand
AGGATCATCAGAGTGGTATATGTACAGTAACTACACACGCATACATACAGTATGCTAAGTTAACGTGCTACTTGGGTTTGCCAACCAGACTAACTTGGGTTCGCTTAAGCACACACCCGTTCAGGAAGTCGACCTTTCCTGAAGTGCGAGTTCATGCGATGCGCCAGAGGTGGTTTAGTCTCATGTGAGTTCAGGGTGACGAATTCAGACATCTAGTGCCAACCAGACTAGGTAGACGATGCCTAGTCTGGTTACCTACTTGACACCAAAGCTATCAATGTATCGGGTAGCCGCACAAGGAGCTAGGTAACTAACTAGCCTGTAGCCTGCTCGCATGCTTAGTTTCGGCCTCAGTCTGAGCATATATGTAGTATATTAGTTAGAGGCACCAGTGCAGGGCTGGTGCTACTTTAATTTAGCTATAGAATGGGAAATAGCTTGATAATTCTCCAAGTAGCTGAGGGCTGTGGCATGAAAAGATAGCAATGAAACTTAGTTAAACCACGTGTACCGAGATATCCAGGCTCTGCTGAATAGTACAGAGTAGTGGTTGCACATGAATCCATAGGGCACGCTATATATCTTACAGTATGTTAATATAGGAACATATTCTTAACATCAATAAGATGAAACGGGGCAGACCAACTCTCGACCACGATACAGGGATAGGCTTTTAGGTTGCTTTGTAGATTATGCAAGTCAGAAAGACCCCTGAGAAAGCACTCTAGCAAAGAACTAGCTAAAGCTCATTCTTTAATAGGAAAGAAAACGAAATTCATTTAACAAGCGAGACTAACTACCAAGATTCAGCGATTCAAAATTGTGCAATTTCACCCTACATCTGAATATCCTCCACATATTTATTCCTGATCAATCGGTTGAAAATGTGCCTGATAGTGACAGCCTCCTTTTGCATGACAGTCATGTTATCCTTAAGCCTATCCGCTGCCATTTCTGGTCTGAGGCCGGCGTAGGAGAAGTACAACGCACGAACTCCGTCAACAGAAAATGCTGATTTCATACTGGCAACTTTCCCAACATGCAACTCGACCTCCTCGAAGAGCTCCTCAACCCGTTCCAGATCCTCATCGGTATAGCTAGTGCCATATAATGACGTAAAGAAGGCCTGGTAACGCTCCGAAATCTCCGCACCTTCGACTTCAGCAATCTGTATCGCTTCATAGGTTTTAGGTCCATAAAGCCAAAAGACTTTGTGGAGCTCCTGGTAAATTTCAGGGAGGATGGAGAGCACTTGTTGATATTTCCGACAAATCTCTTCGACTGCTGTCGTTGAGCGCCCCAGGGATGTGTTTCGCCACTCCTTTCTCCGCATGTATCTCGGCCAGTATTGCCTCCATATACGGCAAATCACTTCTGCCGCTGCTCTCTCTTCCGGCGTAAATGTTTGCTCAGCTGATTCCTCCTCCGTCGTCACCTGCGCTTCGAAGTTTTTTACTGGATCGATTTCTTCTAAGCTGAGAGTAGGGATATGCAACAGCGTGAAGCTATTTTTGTAGCTAGCGAAGCGATTGTAACGAGTGTTACTTTGAACAAATGTAATGCTCTCTTTTCCGGCATAGACTGAAAAGGTACTGGCAATTGCCTTGAAGAAAACCTCTTTGACTGCATACGCTGGAAGTGTGATTCCCAAATAATTAGTAGCTGCCGATAGATAGTACTAAGTAATTGTTAGCTCTTAGGCCTGAAATTGACAGGGCATAAACTCACGGTTATCTCTGTCCAGAACTGATCCCATTGTGGAGGATGTACAGAAGTCGTGGTGTCCAAGTTGAATATGCAAATACATGCAATATCAAAGCATCGTCGAATCAAAAGGTCCTTTGAGGTGCCTGCCCCCCTTTCTCCGCCAAGTTTGAATTTCGTAGTCCTGTCCCCAATAAGGCGGTCAACCAGCATCATAGAGTGCCACGCAAGGTTTATTAAGCTTGAGCATATCGCAGCTTCGAACTCTGGTGTTCGGTGTTCCCGCGCCACTACTCCCCAGTTTGGAAACAATATTTCCACCCTGCGTCTCATGTTCTCTCGAAGTAGCCTGCAATAGGCAGGTCCAACCTCTGGTACATGGAGGGTTATCCATGATGTCAAAATGAGAAATTCCGATCGATCCCCTTCCAGCAGCAACTAATTGATTAAATTTAGCTTTAGAGGCTCATGTCTAGCTTTTATTTGAGTTCATTTAATACTTACAAGGTAGGTTGCTATTCGTTCGTAGTGGGCCAACACCGAGTGTAAGGATGACAGTTCACTCATTGCCAGTGACCTGATGCTCGAGAAATACATATCCAAATCTTGGAGCTACATTGGTGCCACGTTAGCCTTATCCCCATACCTTATCCCCATACTACTTTAAGAGGTGTAACTTACCCGATAATTCTTTTGATAGGTACGCTCGAGACGGGGACGGTCACTAAATAATATGAGTGCCGTTTTTCTCGGCCCTTCGACGCGTGGATTCTTCAGAGTATTTCTTATTTGCCTCGTTACGGTGAATCGCACCCCTCTGCTGGTCCTTGGGCCTATCGAAGTAACAGCGGAACGCTCACAAGTTAGATGGAAGGACATGATACAGTCTGGTAAGTAGGGTTAGCAATCGACATACCCAGTTTCTCTGCCCTTTCTGTCAACTCCAGTAACCCGGAGAAGGTATTTCTACCGCTCCACTCATCTCTTGCGTGGATATCTTGTAACAACATCCCCATGTCGTCACACAGCCACCTATAGGGTTTATATTTCTCTTGATGGCTGTGAAATATGGCTGCAGATTGTATTAACACTGGATCTTGTTGAACAGCAGATATATAAGTGAGCTCTGTGAGAAGCGATTCCTGCCATCTTCGCTCTGTTGATAATTATCACAACATTAGTAAGAGGCCTGGAAGGAACCCTTGTGGTCGCTACTTACGCCGAGGTCGAAAGTTTTCGTAGAATGTGTCGTCAAGCACCGGCCGAAGCTGGGAAGAGGAATAAAAGAACCTTAATTTGGCAGTCACCAGTGCATTGTCTTGGACAGTCTACAGTACGGGTTATTAGTTGCTAATATCTGGTCAAACCAATTGTTATTCATAGGGAGGTGCACATACCTGACATAATTTTCCAAAACCCTCCGAGGATAAAACTTGGTGATGATGTGGACATCGTAATGACCGTGAACCCAGCGGAATAGAACAGTGCCCTTATAACCGTCAGCATCTTCTCGCAGCTCGCCCAATATCAAAGTTTAATATGTACCTGTGGTCACAAACATCACGCACTGATTACCAGATCGCGCGGTGCTCCACATCCTATTTGCTTTATCCAAATAGGCCATCGTCGATTTTATCACCAGGTTGGCAAACCAATTTGTACAAAGCTGTGATAGCTGTTCTCGTGAAACCTGCCGATGAGTTTTGGATGTCGTATTTAACAGCGAAGTCGAGAGCAATAATAACGAGGTACGATTCGGCTGGTGATAGGCTCCGACGAACCGCCGTAAGTTGTCGGGTACCTGGTGATCCTTCGCAAAGTACAAAACACGAAGCAACTGGAGGCTGTTGTTTATGGGGGCATAAGGAAGCATACTTAGGTCCCTGGCCCTATCAAGAACTTCACCTATGCGCTCCAGGACCTTTCACAGAAAAGCGTCAGCTCTGCAAAAGAATCACGAACGAGAATTAGGTCGTACAATTATATCCATGTAAGGAATAGTACCCGCATAGCCATCAATATCGTAGTCAGATTGAGCGGTCAATTTCTCCACTCTCATCCATGTCTTCAACCCCCGATATAATGCGCCCCACAGTGAGTCCATTCCCGGCCTTGCATGGGGATGGGAGGGGTCAGCATATACCGGAGCTTCCCCATCCTTCGTGCTACGAATATCACTGATTAGTAGCAATTGCTGCATTCGGTTCAGCTCCACAGCCGGTATACAAGCTTTCATTTCTTCAAATGGGGCAAGCAATACGGCTTCTTTAACCTTGCCAAGGGATGTTAAATAGTGGAATGCATCCTTGGTCCTACCGCTGGAGTGGAATAATTCCAATAGATCATTCGTATAACCACGTTGGCGATAAAATAACTCAATCTTGAGCTCGGAGCCTAAAAGCCTCAAGGTCCTCGTCTTGTACGCAGGCTTCAGCTTGCCCTGGTGCGCCAGGAGATTACACAACTTCGACGACCGCTGGTATTGTAGTGGGTCCAAAGTATCCTTCACCCTATTTTGCACAACTGGTCAGATGGAACACTTGCACGGGGGCTCGTATGCTTACGTCTCAAGATAATCAACCAGCTCTTCGTAGAGCTCACCGCTGCGTAGAGTTTTGGTTGCTTCCGTATACATGGACGCCATATGATACGTCTTGCTTGCCTTGCTATGCTTACCACCTCGTTCATATAATGGCGCCGCCTTCTCCGGCTTCTGACGGTTCATCCACATATCCGCCGCTTCTTCCCACAAACCAGCTGCTTCAAGGGATCTTGATGCTTCCATGGGATGGTCTGCCTCCAGAAATAGCACAGCGGACTCACGGTAAAGCTGCTTTCTCCCTTCTGGGCCCGTAAGTGTTTCTGCCTCCTGTCTCTGGATATAAGCACGGGCAAGAAGTTGTCGCTGTTTGTGAGGTGTCTTTAGAAAGCAAAACAACGCCTAAATCGAGCAAATATGTGAGCCTGTAACGTTATGTAAAATAAGTTGGCAGTTACAACGAACCTGCTTATATAGCTTCTTGTCCATTAAATGTTGTCCGTTTTTGAGCCATAGTGCTGGATTTCCTGAGCTTCCGGAACGCAGAGCTTTTATCTTTGCTGGAGCCTAAAACAATCGATGGGTTAGACAGGGAATTTGCTCACCAAAGGCCTCAGGAGGGAAACTTACATCCTTGTCCCCAGGACGAACGGCTTCAATCAAAGGCTTCGGGACTTTCTGGGTCCAAAAGTCTACAATGATCTCCGCAATACCTTTGTTTTCTTCCACAATCCGCAGGTTGGCGCGGCAGCGAGTAACGGCAACATAGAGTGTCTATAGTTTCGCTCATAAGATGTGATGACTACCGAAATCGATGGAGGAATTCAACATACCTTTAGTTCCGCACATAGTACCTAAATCCCCCGGTGTTTAGTTTATTCTTCGCCAAAACACTGCACAAGGACTAGAAATCAAAGCAACTCACTGAATGTTTCTTTCTGTCAAATTCACCAAACTTCCTGTCAATTAGCCTATCCAATGACCGGTAGGAATTCGTGTGTCCTCCAGACGAGAAGAAATTCAATAAAACGACGTCCTCGAACTCCATTCCCTTGCTTTGTAGGACTGTCAATATCAAGACCTCTGTTCCAACCCTAGAATGAATCGCTTTTTGAACCTCCTCATCTCGAACCAAAATCACTTGATCAGCCCCAAAATCGGCGAGCTGGTCATAGAGGTCTACTACCCCAAACGCTTGACTGACAAGTACATCTTCCGCTTTGAATCCAGCTGTTTGTGGAGCACAGTAGGTTGATATTAGAAACATAATACAAGTCTTAGAAAAGAAGTTCAGATTTCTACATTGTACATACCGAAAAATGTTGGTTTGGGACCTGTATATTTTCCAATTTCCGGCCGTAGTTTGTCAATCATGTCAGGGAAGCCTGACGAAGGATATTAGCTAACCGTCGAGGGATTCACGGAAGGACGAGAAAAAAGCACCGTTCCACAGGCTATCGATCAACAACGCTCCTAGGGCAATTATCCCCTGATGGGAGCGATAATTGTGCGCCAATCGGAATTCTCTAGGTTTAGATAGTGAACTCTGGTTCATTGCTGTGGCAGTTCGGTCAAAGACCTCAAAAAATAGAGCTTTGATATCGCTGAAACGAAAGGTTGAATCTCGGGATATGCATTGGGCGCTATCACCAGCTATAGACTCATTAGATTAGCACTAGTAAACCGGAGGGGGAGCGCTGGAGTTGTACCCAAATGAACCCCCCTAGGGTACTTGACCAAGCCGAGGAGAAATTCAATCTCAAGCAACCTTTGATCTTGGATCTCTGTTCCGAGTAATATTAGCATCCGTAGCTAGGAGGTGTAATTGAGGAATTTCACTCACCATCCACATATATTTCTTCAATGACATCTCGTAATCGGTTCACCAAAGCTGGAGATTCCTTCATTTGCATCATAACGTCTCGTGCTCTGTCAACCCCGTCCCAATCCCGATATTTCCCCTTAAGCTTCTCATACAACTCATAGATTTGGTATACCTGCTTCCGTTCAGCCTCTGAAGTGAAAAGAGGAGCTACTCGGCAACTTGTGCTGAGATATTCCTCCCGGGTCAAGGATTTGAGACTGCGACCAGGCAGACCGGATGCTGAGCCTTTGATTATTCCCATAATTTCTGAAAATACCAAGTCAACAGGGATATTCCCCTTGATTCCAGCGGGGACCTTGGACCAGTAGTGGTCGATGAATATTTGTGCATCAACCTCCCGTGGAATGCGAGTAGGGTCACTGTTATGGCTACCTCGCGCTGCTGTAGGGCTTTCCGGCGTTGTATGGTCCCAAAACTTCCGACCCCCTTTTTTAATGCTTGTTTCAACCATAGCTAAGAGTTTGTCAAACGTGCACACTAACGGAAAATCTGCATCTGTCAATGACCACAAATCCCGCGCCTCGGACTCTTCATCCTTCTCCTTTAACACTTCCATGCCAATACTGTCTATATCGTCGCTCTCAAACCTCCCAAGCTGACAGTTGATCAGCCTCCGGATGTATCCGTTAAGCTTCCCAGCGAGAATTTCAGATCGAGTTATGAAGATTTGTCTGACTGGCCGAGCGTCAGGAGACAAGCCCCCCTCCATGTTTGCCCTGCTGCCGATATAGTTGGATAAAAGTTTAAAGGCGAGACAAGTAGTTTTCCCGGTACCACTTCTACCCAGGATAAACGAAGCGGAAGAAGCCTGGCGGATTATTTCGACTTCATCATGGGCAACATCGAACGGGAACTCCGCACTTGAGCCACTAGTCAGAATTCCATCAAGAACTGTTTGCGTCAAAGTATAAAACTTTCCGGTGATGATCGCATTATGCAGGTCGAGGCTCTCCTCACGGGTAAGAGTACCGCACATCTGCTCTTCATCCAGAAGCTCCGTTCCAAACGCCTTTGGTTGATACGTCCCGTTAGCGTCTTTGATGCGTGCCTTGCAAGCCTCAACAAATTCACTGCTAAAGGTCTTTTGATGCCGGAGGATGACATCCTCAGACTGCACCACCTCTTTGTGATCGCCAATCCTCCATACTAGAAACACACAATACGGCAGTTAGCATAATTATTACCGTAGACGGGGGACTTTCACGAACCTAGGATGACCTGAGACGCCCGGTCCATGTTCGCATCAAATGAGAGGTGGACATGCCAGATAATTCGCCCGTTGTCCCCATATACCGCCTTCTTGATTGGGATTGGGAAGTCGGGGTTGATATGCTTTTTTGTCAAGGACCTTCTCTGATCCCAATTGCCCGTTGCCAGCTCGCGGAGCTTGCTCTCCACTGCTGTAAAATGTCCAAATTTCCTCGCGTCGCTAAAATCCTTCATTGCCTGACGCGATAGCACAATTCTCCAGAGCCCCAGATTTTTGAGTTCCATGCGGTAAACCTGTTCACCATCGACTCGACACTCCTCCATATCCGGCCTATCGGTTACATTTGGGTCATTCCAATATGCCCCAGGCTGCCCAACCACAGGCTCACCATTTACAGGAGACTTACAACAATTACTGCACGGAAAGGACTGAATTATGCCTTCAAAGATCCCAAAGGCCAAGGCAATTTCTAATTGTCGTGCCGTGTTTCGCGCAGCTGACAAGGTCTTTGGAATGGTACTTTTCAAAGTTTGGAAATGCTTGGCTGTCTCTTGGGGGACAGTGATACGTTCGGAATCAGCTGAAGCTCTCTTGGAACTGCCAGACTTTTTATCCTGCTCTGTCAGCTTGCGAAGATTTCTCACTCCGCCTTTCTTCTGAGTCTGAAAGCCTTCTGTTGATGGGCTCAACACCGTGGGCTGTGGATAGGTGCTGTTCAGCGAGGTTAAAGCTTCCCACTGGGCCTGATATGTTGAGATGCAATGGTCGAATTCACACCGGGAGGAAAGTCTAAGGAGTCTATCGATCCAGGTAACAAGAATTGGGTGGCCGTGTTCAAACAGGGAGCCTCCATACTTCTGATCTTTGACGATAGCTCCAAAAAGCTCCCCACTGTCCAGCTGGGCGACGAATCTTTCCAAAAGGTTTGTATCCGGAAACAAGGTCAGCTTCGAAATGAGCTGAGTGACCAGGCCCGGTGCGCTGTAGGTTCCACCATCGTAGTAACCTCGTAGAGCTACTGTAATGAGTTCCAACATCTCATTGTGTGCAAAAATATCCTCGTACTCCGCATCGAATAGAGGAATAACCAAGCCCTCTAGCAAGGCTTTTGCTAAGACCACATTCTGCCCGGGATTCTGCTTGATATACGGGGAAAGTTTAGTGAAGAAGTCAATAATGGACTTTGCCTGCTCTTGGAACCCGAGAATGAATGGCGCACGTGTAGTCTCCTTTTTCATGAGACTTGAAATCGAGGATGCATCCTGAAGAAGCTGTTTCAGAACGTTTGCAAAGGCCGAGTAGTCGAGGGCTGGCTTGCTAGCGACAAGCTGGTAGAAGGTTTCAGATATTTGCCCATGGGCCCCGCTGCGAGCAGGACTATTGATTCCAGGGCCATATTCGGCGCGAAATGGACTTGCAGAGGAAATCGGAGGCGATACTAAACTAGCTCGACGATGATGAGCCTTCGATGCATCCCCCGATTTGATGGTCAAAACGAGTGGCTTGTAGCCTCTCCCCTTGGCTGACTGAGAAGACATTGTGCAGTAGTTGGATAGTCGTTTGCGTATGCTGTTTGCAGGTATCGGGCCTCGAGGAAAACTTGAGCCCGAGGGATTGAGCAAGAAATCGGCGTCCAGGCTGAGATGAGATAGTGAACAACCAGGCCAGTAGTGAATCGAGCTGATTAGGTATGTACCGAGTAAGTTGGGATGATGTTTCGGGGTGGATAGGCAACCAAACGAGGTGGATAGTAGATGGGATATATTGTCCCCTAACTCAGACTGCTGGAATCTGATGAATCTTTGGCAGAGGTAGCTATAGCATCGCAGAGCCTTTTGTTGTGGAGGCAATACACGCAGATCATGCTTGCGCCACAACTGGTTGCCTAGTTTACTGATACAACTCGTGCTTGCCGGAACTATGTGGTACAAACGTTGCCGATCCTGGAGAATGCAGGTTTTCTCTGTTGAAGCGCATGCAGTGTGCAGCCTTCCTATTACCAACCAGACTACCTATTACCCCGTCTCAGCTGAGCATGTTTTTTCATGAACCCTAGATTTACATCATTCACGACTTGTCGAATTCCATAATGCTGGCCAATAGTAACTAGGCTTGGTCAGTAGTTAGGTAGCCCCAATGGCCAAATGGAAATCCGCAATATTAACTTCCCTACTCCGTATAGTTATACATATTACCAATTAATCTAAACACCACTGGCGACCGGGACATTCATCCATTTGCATGCAGGGTCGACTGCTTCGAACAGAGTACCTGCCGCAAGATTAATTACCCATTTGCACGCCTTGCCAGCTGGTAGGTCAGTATTCATAAGCTGCAGCCTAGAAATAAAAAATAATATCTCAAGAGATGCGCGTCGGCGGGAGTCACAGATGTATCGAGCTCATGCAGTTGCATGGCGCAGATCCCCTCCTGAGCTGGATGTTGTCGAGGCAAATGCACGTGACTTCTGGCCTGATGTTCCATTCACAGAACCGAGACCTCATTGGGTGCATCCTACAGGGGTTTCCCTGCCCATCTCGGGAAATCTAGTCAATTCATGGGTGTCTAGCCGGTGATGTATACATGTTCTGGGGTTCTGCGTGGGAGCAAACGACAAGGGCAAAGTGAGAAGTCCCCCACATCCATTGGCTTCGCTCCCGCGACAATACACTATCTACCTACCCATCCGCATCTTAGACAGAGAAAACGACCGACAGATGCTTCCGCCACAAAAAGAAGCATCAACAGGATAATGCCAGTGAGGTCAGTGAGGAAATAAGGGAAACGTTTGAAGTAGTCACTGAAACTTTACCATGTTTCATTGATCGGCTAACTTGGCATAATCAGTTGAGCCTCAATCTACAAACATGCGGACATACATATACATATATAATTAATTAATACTTATTATTGCAAGTGAGTTTAATTACATTTCCTTCCAATCGCAAAGACATATCCAGTTATGTATGCATTGAAACTCAAGATTATATTATTGTGAGATATGCGGCCATCATGTATTCAAATCGCATCAGCCTCATGGAGTCGCCTCGCGATACCGGAGTAATGGCGTATATTTAAGTACTGTATAACACGTGATGCCTGGGTTGATGCGTCGGCGACGCTCCCAGAATGTCCTAGTCAAACCAGGTTGAAGCAAAGGTGCCGAGACTAGGAATTAAAGTGACATGAGACGGTACAATCCCTACCCAAAAGTCTTGGGATCATGGGAGGAAAAAGTGTAGATACAGAGACTGTTCGGTGCTTTCAAGCTCCATAGTACAACAACCATGCCTCCCCGCATGCAACGAGGGATGAGAGTGGTCGAGAGGGGCATCATCTTCTTTCTCTTGCATTTACAATGTTCAATTATCTTAATCTCACAGAAATCTGGTGGTTCTTGGTCAAAAACCCACAATATCCTGATTCCGACAGCTGAGTGGGAATATTGAAAAGGCTCCTGGGTCAACGAGGTCAAAGAAACCCGGCAACCAAGATAACAGGGTTACATTTTGATGTATGAAGTAGAATAAAACAGAATACAGGCCAGGCTCGGGAAGACTGCTGCCCACATGATAGTCATATGTTGGTGGATACCTTGTACCACTACCTCCGAGAGAAACGGAGTATGCAAGTGTCTATCAAGCTCAGACAGGACTTGCCTGAACCTGAGAGCAAAATCACCAGACTACAGAAGATCTTGGCAGTAGAATTCGGAGTAGCCTCAGAAATTTGGAGTGATAAATGCATGGTAGGGCGATGGGCAAATTTTTGCATTTTAGATATCTAGGGAAAAGCAGTATAAGGACTGTACCTATCTAATTTCAAAGAGTAAAGAGGTTTCTATAATGATTTGTGGATGTTTTTGAATCAAAAACCATAGAGATTTTGTACCCTTAGTAGATCACTCGGTCAACTCTCTTGTCTATTGTTAGTTGCTCAAGATGCTCGTCCTCTGTCATTGGCAATATCAATAGCTAACCAACTACACAGCTGGAGGTGCCAGACTCCAGCAAGGCAATGCTCCAGCCCATACGGCAATATTGATCACTAAATTCCTTGAAACACTGTCAGTTAACACCCTCCATACAGCCCAAATCCCAGCGCTATGTACCATGTATGGATTCACCTTTAAAGGTACCTTCTTGCAAAGTATCCTATGCCCCAGCGTACCTAGGGGACCAAATACAGCTCATTTCATTCTTACTGGGGTCTTGCTTGAAGTCTGGAGATAATTCTGGTGTCTGTATCTGAGTTTGTTGTGGAGAAGTAGCAATGACCGGGTGCTAGCTGTAACTGTAGCGGAGGGCTGGAACAAGCGCTGCAAGGTACACTTTCGCTTTTCATTTCACTTCCGATTCTATTTCAATTTGGTTGCAATCACGGATTCTACTTCTTTGGTACCTGTATTTGGCTCATTTTCAATTTACCGATAACGTGACCGACGGGATTTCCAGGGTTTCAGCTCACCTGAGACATACTAGCCGTTTTCGGCAATCCCGCAGTACCACGCAAGCACGTCTCACTAAACGCCCCATAGGCTATGAACACTACGAAGCCTTTACCAAGCACCGATATTCACGTGAAAACAGTTTTGGCGGCAAAATCCAAAGTTAGGAACCACAGGCACTAACCTACAGAAAGCCAGGAATTCCGAAAGTGGTTATTGTATGAATTGAACCCTCCTGATTTATGCTACCCTGAATCCCACCCTCATGGTCTTGCAAGAGCCTACACCAATGTATCCCATACAGTCATATAGAGGTCTCTGTGTTGCAGTGAGCCCGAAGTGTGAGGCTCAAATTCATGTTTCACCAAGACTTTTGGGTAACTACTCCGTATACAACTTCAGATTACCTAGGCATTTAAATATGATCATGTGACATAGGTGTGCCCTCTTTCCAATCACAGTATTATGATTACAATTTTAGAGTTATTCTATACAGACCACCCACTAGTAATAACCAATCCTCTGGGGAAGTGATACCCCTGATATCTTTGACTTGGGGTTACCTTAAAATTTATAAAGCTGTAAACAAGAACACTAGTAGATATATATCAATTATATCAATATAGATTAACCTTATAACCCTCCGGCCCTTGCAGCCCACTCACAACATTTGACCAATTTCTATCAAACAAACCAAAAACGCCGCTAGACCCAGTCAACCCACTCCCTAGAGCCGCTTGAAAACATTCCTAGCCCCCAAATATGCATTCAAATGCTGCAGCAGATATGCAGTAACTTTCTAAATGGTACTGCCCATCGCCAGCTACAATAACACTGAGGATAACTTTTGTAATCATAATCACTGTCCTTACCCGTAGTATGAGATGGGTATACCCAATGAGGTCGACCAGTCTACCCCCCCTCAGCCCCAGCTTCCTTTTCCCTCCAACTTCCCCTCGCGCCGTTAGATAGGTACGCACTATCCCTAGTAGCTTGCATATGTGTACGCCCATTAACTCCTTCAGGCTCAACATATATCTAGGAAACACTAGCTTATTCCCTCACTAGGTTCAGGCTGGTATCAGCCTTCTATTTAAAAATTCCGCTTTACCACCAGTACCCTAGAACTAAGCACGTGAGGTTCAGGTCAATATCTTAACATTAATGGCTGACATAGCAGGAACCATGCCATGATCGTGATACGCTTAAGGCAGATTAGGAAATTAAATGCTGGAGGGTAGTAATGGTAGTGAGCCGTTTTAGTTCTTTGATATCAAATTTCCTAATACTAGATTAGCAGCATCCCCTACATATGTAGACATAATGACATAATGATATCCCGCGTGTGCACTTATGTACGCTTAGCTGTATGTCTCTTTAAATTTTCGAACGTTGAGCTTGATGTTCTACAAGTGCAGGGCACTACAAATGAATGTTCACCTCTCGTTCACTATTGCATGGTATAGTTAAACTTTATAAAGGGTTGGTCGTATTCGCAACAGCAAAAGTGGTTTTAGTAAGTCGAGTAACATGTTATCGTACCTTCATACCCCTTTATGTGGATCACGGTTCCCCATTAAGCAGCCTACTGTAGCCCTTCATTGGCGGTTCTGTTGAAAACATAGGAAATTTGCTACCCTTCCGTGAATATCTCTGGTATATAAGAGGCGCAGTAAGAGCTATCATAGGTAATTGAACATAAAACTGAGAGGGTTTATTCAATTGCCAACAGCACTGAACTTGATAGCTCCGGGCCCCATAGCCATGATACAAAGTCTTATATTCGCTGGTGGCTTATATATAGCTAAAGCAGTTTGGATCCAAAATAAAGAAACGCTACGCAAGAGCGAAGTAAGGTTTGCCTGTCCTAATATGGTCATTCGTATTTTGAACGCTGTCGCCATCGTGCAGCCGGAGGTATGCTGCGTGGCTATAGCAGGCCAAATCTTCGCGGTTGGGATCAACTATTCTCACTTTCGGCAGATCTATACACACTTCGTATACCGGACCGACAATCTGCACCATGGCGGCAGAAGGGCAGCGCAATGCTAACCCATTACCATAGCTTCAAGTATGCATGCTAGGTATGCATATATTGTTCGACAGCGACGCTATAGGACCTCCACCGGATGCCTAGGAAGTACTGTAGTTACACAGCCCTGGGATGTACCCGTACGTGTTCGTGTCGGCATGCCGAAGTCACCATGTTAAATCACCGTCTGCAATTACTAAGTTGTACTCCTCCGTATGCCCTCATATTATTCTGCAACCTCTCATTACCTCTATCTACATGACGTCAGATTAGTTGCGTTTTTTAGTACCTTAGCCAGGCTCCGTACCAGCACCCTACGAAATATAACTTCATCGATCACACCTACCACAATAACCATTTGTAAGATTACGAGGCTATGCTGCTGTAGGATCATGTAATTGAGGTGGGAGGTTTCGTATTCGTTCGCTAGCTAATAACTAACTGATACTGCTCTGTTTCCCTTGGCTATTTACTCGGGGGTTTTCCGCTGCCTTGTATGTCCTACAGTCGAACCTGTGACATTGCATCCGGTCTAAGCGCATATTCGGCGAAAGCGCATAGCAAGCCGCTGACGAGTTTTTTTGTTAGGGGAATTTCCATTATCATAAAGAAAGTCTGCATATACCTGTGGTATCGCATGCATCAGCCACGGCCCATTCCCGAAGCTCAGGCTTAGTATGTACAGGCACTCTATGAGTGCATAACTAGTGTGTGGGATTAGGCTAAAATTGCGGATATTTTGTTAGCTACGCTCCGCCTAGGGAGGCCCGGTACGGATATACAGTGTTAGATATCTGTAGAGAAGAGGTTGAATCTGGGAACATTGTAGAGTTTTTTTTAAAAAAAATGTATATGAAAAATGGAACGTTGTAGGTAGTTGTAGTATAAAGGTGGGAAGGGCCCGCCCCAGATGTTGTAAGAATATCTACACACAGAGGCAGTTCTCAATATCAGTAATTCGCTCTGCTTGGGAATTTTCAGATTTTATACCCACATGCTCACATCGATTCAGAAATTTGTCTGCTACATAGAACCGATCCATGACCGCGCTATGATCCATGTCAACCACCCCGGTCACAACGAATATATCAGGATACTGCACTGGCTAGGCTTCCTATACAGACCGGATAAATTGTATTCCAACACTATTGAATATGCTCTACAATATGCGCCTA
>Ga0307511_10004041_pt1 | contig 14996 bp, 18 predicted proteins | sample 13_EM_MG_FD_200266 | JGI IMG/M metagenome (GOLD analysis project Ga0307511, IMG submission 200266) | Populus trichocarpa ectomycorrhiza microbial communities from riparian zone in the Pacific Northwest, United States - 13_EM | ecosystem: Host-associated > Plants > Roots > Unclassified | place... | reverse complement strand
TAAAATTATGAGACTAATCTCCATGTTTCAAAACCATGATGAGGACAAGTATTAAGCAAGTCTTTATATCTATACCAACACTTGTAAAATGTTTCTCCTGGTTTTTGAGTGAAAGTGGTGATTTGTCTTTTGAAAGAATTTGGTCTGTGAGACGGGAAAAACTTCTTTAAAAACTGTTGTTGCATTTCATCCCAAGCACGAATGGATCCTGACCTAATATTTTGTAGCCATGTTTTAGCTTTATCTTTTAATGAAAAAGGAAAAAGCTTTAATCTGATGGTGTTCGTGCTACAATTTAAGTCATTATAAGTGTTACAAACTTCTTCAAATTCTCTTAAATGCAAATATGGATTTTCTAATTCTAAGCCATGAAAAGTGAGTAAAAGTTGAATAATACCTGGCTTAAAATTAAAATGAGAAGCATCAGGAGGAAAAACTATACATGATGGTGCACTTGTTCTTGTTTGATTCATGTGATCTCTAAGTGTTCTCATATGATTATTCTCATTATTCTCATTATGAAATGACTGGTTATCTTCTTCGGCCATTTTTTCTAAAGAAAATAAGGATTTCCTAGAAAGTCTACCACTTAATGTACGTGTCCAAAATCTCATGCAAGTGCAAAAGAAAAGAAAAGAAAATGAAAAAAAACAAAAAAAATTTAGAAAAACAAATAAAAGTAAAAATAAAATAAAATAAAAGAAATATATAATTTATACAATACTTATCTCTCTGGTAACGGCGCCAAAAACTTGACACGATCAAAGAGTTGATGTCTTATCCCAAGTGCAGGACTGTCAAAGTAATAAATAACCCGGCAAGACCGGGGTCGAACCACAGGGAGGTGAATTATATAAATTACAAACAATAAAATGATATTGATGTTGAAGAGAACTTTGAGATGTAATAATGATGAAAATATTAAACAAGGATAAAACAATTGTCAAGGTTAGAGGATCCACTTTTTGTGTCTTCACTTTCAATAGTTAATCACATCAATCAATCCTTTGAATTGTGAGATATACCTGCATTCAAAACAAGCATTTACCATAAATTAAAGATATATTATATTATCAGACTTGTTATTATAAAACATGCTTTAGTTAGGGAATTTAATGATACTTTGGTGCAATATGATGATATAAAGCCTTAATAAGAATGCACTTTTAAGTATTAATCAGTTACCCCTAAATGAAATGTACCAAAAGCTACTAAGTATCGGATAAGTAGCCCTTGTGCCTTTGACACCCCTACAACCACCTTACCCCAGCTGGTATAAGCTAGATCTCACCTGCGAATATCTTGCCAGTGTAGCTGGACATAGTATCCATACTTGCAACGCCTTTAAGAGAAAACTTTTGCAATTAATCAATGCAGGGTGGATAACATTTGAAGATGCCCCTAATGTGAATACGAACCCTCTACCCAATCATGCTTCAGGTAGTGGGTTTGTAAACATGTTAGAAATAGAACACTCAAAAAGCTTGAAGGTGCCAATGGATAGGATCTATCAAATGATGGTAGATGCAAAGTACAAAGAGGGTAGCGGGAGGTGCTGTAAGCATCACAATATAGAAGGCCATATGATCAGCCAGTGGGAGGGCTTTCACAAAAAAGTGATGCAAATGATGAGTCGTGGGTTGCTATTAATCGAGAAAGCAACAGGCGAAGAGGTGTTCATGATGGAGGCACCAAATAAAGAGGTGTGTCGAGTACAATTCACTACAGGAAGACCACCCAAATTGGTTTTATCCAAACCAGTAGTGGCACATAAAGGGAATTATAGTGCTTTACCTCATGATTATGGGTATTCTTTCAAAAGCACTCAGCAACCGCCTGTTTTTCAAGCAGAAATTAGAGGATTGACCCGTAGCGGCAGGTGTTTCACTCTAGAAGAGCTGGAAAAACAAAGAAAAACTAAGGGTAAAGAGGGGGTTGGCGTGACTAAGGAAATAAACAAACCTGTCAGGAAGAGGAAACCAATGAATTCTTAAAGCTAATGAAACACAGTAAATATAGTGTTGTTGAGCAGCTCAAGAAAACTCCAGCAAGAATATCGTTATTGTCTCTGATTTTAAGCTTTGAGCCACAAAGGAAGGCTCTACTAAAGGTATTGAATGAAGCATATGTTCCTCAAGACATCAATCAAAAAGCCATGGAACATTTAGTGGGAAGAATCCAGGCCTCGAATTACGTATACTTCACTGAAGATGAATTAGGTCTCGATGGTACCGGGCACAACAAGCCACTATACATTACAGTGTGTTGTAAGGACATTCTGATCGGAAAGGTATTCATTGATAATGGTTCCGCACTGAATGTCCTACCAATGCATATGTTGAAAGAAATGTCTGTCGATGAGTCACACATGAAACCTAGCACTTTGATGGCGAGAGCATATGATGGTTCGCCAAGACAGATAATTGGGACCCTAGAAGTGGAGCTATATGTGGGGCCGCAGATGTTCTTGATAACATTATAGGTAATGGACATTCACCCATCTTACAGCATATTATCAGGGAGGCCGTGGATTCATGCAGCTGGAGTAGTGGCTTCTTCATTGCACCAGTGTTTAAAGTATATCATGAATGGAATGCTGATAACTGTCAAAGCTGAAGAGACAGTTTCCATGATAAAAAATGTGGCCATACCCTTTATTGAAGCAGAAGATTGTAGAGATGGGAATATTCACGCTTTTGAAATTGTGAACGCAGAATGGGTTCCTGAAGGTGCAGTGCTCAGAAAGCCTAGAATCCCAGAAACGGCAAAGATGGCCGCCAAATGCTTTTTAAAGAATGGGGCTCCTTTTCAATGTAATCCTGAGACTGGAATGCCTGGACTGATCAAGCTAAAGTATGCAAATCAAAGATTTAGGCTTGGATATAAGCCCAAGAAAGACAATTACAAACGAGTCACTCAGATTAAAAGGGAGGCAAGAATGGCGAGGATTGAAGGAAGAGAGCCAAAAGAAGAGGAACTTGTCATCCCACCGCTCCAAGTATCTTTTCTAAGGGCTATAGAAGTGATTAGATCCGGCATAATGGATCTCCACGTCAATACCCTGGAGAGCCAAGAAAAATGGATAGAGGAAGCGGATCTGGAAGTGAAGGATGAAGTTTTGCCACAACTTTCCATTCACACCATTGATGAACCTCCTACCAGATTTTTCATGCGAAGATTAGCTGAAGGAGAGGTGTACCAGAACTGGAAGATGGAGCATGCTCCTATTGTGTTTAAAAAGTAATTGTTCTTGTTTGATCATGTTCGACCTTGTTTTGCCTTGTTTTGACTTGTGCTGATCTTGTCGGTAATTTAGCTCATGATACCGCAAGATTTTCTATGTTAATTGAGCACTTTTGTTTTAATGAGATCATGCATTTTCTTGTGTCTAATATGTGCCTGCATCTTTTTATCTTTTCACGAATCACACTTACACGAGCACACCTTGCACTTTCAGGAATCTTGAAAGTTCCATCGATTCACAAAACCATTGCACTAAGAATAATTGGCCAAACTTTGATAATATGATCGTAATGTATGATTAAGAATGGGGAGAGGAAGATATAAAAGAGTTTACTAAGTTGGTAGAAAATTCCGAAAAAGCCTGGGAACCTGCTAGTGAGAAACTAGAAGTCATTAACTTGGGAAACAAGCAAGAAAAGAAGGAATTAAAGATTGGCACCCTTGTTACAACTGAAGAAAGAAATAGACTGGTCTCTCTATTACATGAGTATGCAAATGTTTTCGCCTGGACTTATGCAGATATGCCTGGTCTAGATACTGACATAGTAGTACATAAGATTCCCTTAATAGAAGGAAGCAAACCAGTTAAGTAGAAAACCAGGCAAATGCGCCCGGACATGTTACTCAAGGTAAAATCCGAGATACAAAAACAGTGGGATGCAGGATTCCTAGATGTAGTCCAATATCCTCAATGGGTAACTAATGTGGTTGTAGTCCCAAAAAAGGATGGCAAGATCCGAGTGTGCATGGACTATAGAGATTTGAACAGGGCAAGCCCAAAAGATGATTTTCCTTTACCCCATATAGACATTCTCATTGATAATGCTGCAAGAAATGCTACATATTCTTTTATGGATGGATTCTCTAGTTACAACCAGATTAGAACGGCATAAGAAGATAAAGAGAAGACCACCTTTGTCACACCTTGGGGGACATTTTGCTATAAAGTAATGCCATTCGGATTGAAGAATGTTGGAGCCACATATCAAAGAGCAATGGTTACCTTGTTCCACGATATGATGCACCGAGAAGTGGAAGTTTATGTGGATGACATACTTGCAAAATCAAAGGAGGAGGAAGATCATGTGCAAGTGTTAAGGAGACTATTTGAAAGGCTACAAAAATACCAGCTAAAGTTGAATCCTGCAAAATGTTCATTCGGGGTGAAAACAGGAAAATTATTGGGCTTCATTGTAAGTGGTCGAGGAATAAAAGTTGATCCTGATAAAGCCAAAGCTATTCAGGAGATGCCTGCACCTAAGACAGAAAAGGAAGTAAGAAGTTTCCTTGGGCGCCAAAATTACATAGTTTATATCTCAGTTGACAGTGACCTGTGAACCAATTTTTCGTTTGCTTAGGAAAAAAAATCCTGGAGTATGGAACAATGATTGTCAGGAAGCCTTTGATAAAATAAAGAGGTACTTGCAAAATCCACCACTATTAGTACCTCTAACACCGGGGAGGCCTTTGATCCTGTATTTGACAGTAACAGAAACAGTTATGGGCTGTGTGCTGGGACAACATGATGAGTCAGGAAGGAAAGAGCAAGCCATTTACTATTTGAGTAAAAAATTCAATGACTATGAGTCGAGATATACAACAATTGAAAGGTTGTGTTGTGCCTTGGTTTGGAGTGCGAAAAGACTCAGGCAGTATATGTTATACTACACAACCTGGTTAATTTCAAAATTAGATCCGCTCAAGTATATCTATGAAAAACCTTACCTGTCAATAAGATAGCAAGATGGCAAGTGTTGTTGGCAAAATATGAAATTGTCTTTATGACAAGAAAAGCTGTAAAAGGAAGCGTAATTACCGATCATCTTGCAGATCATGCCATGGAAAACTATGAGCCTTTAAACTTTGACCTCCCAGATGAAGATGTGATAGTAATCGAGAATAGAGGTGGGGAAAGCGATTAGTGGACTCTTTACTTTGATGGTGCAGTAAATGTATCAGGAAATGGGGCAGGAGCGGTAGTAATTTCCCCAGAAATAAGCAATATCCTGTTTCAACAAGGTTACTGTTTGAATGTACCTATAATACGACCAAGTATGAAGCCTGCATCATTAGCCTGGAAGCTGCTTTAGAACTTAAAGCCAAAAGCTTGAGGTCTTTGAGGATTCCTTACTAATCATCTGCCAAGTTAAAGGTGATTGGCAAACCAAGGATGAGAAATTGAAGCTGTATGAAAATTATCTCTTGAGGTTAGCCAATGAATTTGAAGAGATTAGATTCACCCATATAAGCAGAGATAAGAATCAGTTTACTGATGTCTTGGCAACCTTAGCTTCTATGACACAAGTTGATTTTAGAAGCAAGATCCAACCAATAGTTATCGAAGTCAGAAGCTTCCAAGCCCATTGTTGTTTAATTGAAGAATCTCCAGATGGGAAACCATGGTATAATGACATCAAGAAGTTTCTCCAGCATTGAGAATACCCTCAAGGGATTTCCAAGACAGATTAAAAGACTTTGAGGAGAATGACCATGAATTTTTACTTAGATGGAGAAATTTTATATAAAAGGTCATTTGATGGGACACTGCTCAGGTGTCTGAATGAAAATGAGATTGAACAAGCATTAAAAGAAGTCCATAAGAGGATTTGTGCTACACATGCCAATGGGCATACAATGGCAAAACAAATACAAAGGTCAGGATACTTCTGGTTGACCATGGAGAGAGATTGTATAAACTATGTTAGAAAATGTCATAAGTGTCAAATATATGGTGATAAGATAAATGCGCCTCCAACACCTCTGTTCAATATGATCTCGCCTTGGCCTTTTGATGTGTGGGGTTTGGATATTATAGGGCCAATCAACCTTAAAGCGAGCAATGAGCATAGATTCATTTTGGTGGCCATCGACTACTTCACCAAATGGGTAGAAGCCAACTCTTACGCCCATGTAACGCAGAAAGTAGTCAAGAGATTCATTGAAAAGGATTTGGTTTGTCATTATGGTTTGCCAGCAAGATTGGTAACTGATAACGCTCAGAATTTCAATGGGAAGCTGATTAACGACCTATGCACTAAATAGAAGATTAAACACCCCAATTCTTCCCCTTATAGACCGAAGATGAATGGGGCAGTCGAAGCAGCTAATAAGAATCTCGAGAAGATTATCCAGAAAATGGTGGTCACCTACAAGGATTGGCATGAGATGCTACCATACGCACTTCATGCGTACCGCACCACAGTTAGAACTTCTACAAATGCAACCTTATATTCTTTAGTATATGGAATGGAGGCAGTTATGCCCTTAGAAGTAGAAATCCCATCATTGCGTATCCTGAAGGATGCAGAACTAGACGAATCAGAATGGGCAAGGTTAAGATTTGAGCAGCTAAACTTGATCGATGAGAGAAGACTAGCAGCTATTTGCCATCACCAGTTATACCAAAGCAGGATAGCCAAAGCTTACAACAAGAAGGTCAAACCAAGGGTGTTAAAGGAGGGGGATTTGGTGTTAAGGAAGATCTCACTAGCATCAAGAGAAGATCACAGTAAGTGGGCACTAAACTATGAAGGGCCATATGTGGTGAAAAAGGCTTTTTCTGGAGGGGCTTTAATTTTGACTAATATGGATGGAAAGGATCTACCTAGACCTGAAAACTCAGATGTTGTAAAGAAGTACTATGCTTGATGTATTTACCTTTATCAATCAATAAAATTAAAGTTTGGCCAAGATTTCTTTAGTGTGTTCCCCCTAAAAAACTATGCATGACCTCATATTTTCACAAGGATTTTTGGGAAATCAAAGTTTAAATAAAAAATAATAATCAAATTGGTGCTTGTTCTAACAAACAAGTTTTGAAAACTCAAGTGATATCCTAACACCCATAAAACCTGAAAAACAACCCAAACGCCATGAAATGACTTCAAAGTTGAGTTTTGGCTGCATGAATAATGAGAAACCATTTTGAATATCTGCATGTGAGAAAGCAAAGTTTGTCGATTCTAACTGCATGCATTTGAAATGAAGAAAGGCCATCTTTGATCATCCTTTCACAATGCTAAAAATCCCTTGTAGTCCTTTCACAATGCTAAAAATCCCTTGTAGTCCTCTTTTGAGCTTTATAACTTTTTCTTGAAAAAACAACCTTAGCTAGGATCACACCCTACATTGGGGGGCAAGTGCAAAAAAAATCCTTAATGACTAAAAGTGCTCAAACAACCCCGTGGGGCATGAAAAAGTCCTCAATGATAAAAGTGCCCAAACAACATTGGGGGGGCATGCAAAAAAATCCTCAATGATCTAGATCCAAAGTGCCCAAACAAATCTGGAGGGCATGAAAAAGTTCCAAAACGATTTGAGCGTGCCAAAAAAATCGCTAATATAATGATGCTCTAAACCGAAAGAAGAAAAAGCCCAACACTGGGGGGCACCATGGACCATTTTACAAATTAATTCCAAGGTCTAGAAATTAAAAAAAAAACCAAAAAAAAGAAGAAGAAGAGTTTGGGAAATAAGCATTAGTGATCCTTAGTCTTAAAGTCCCTTAAACACCTTTCGAGCAGATATATATCTTTTTTCTTCATAACCAAGAGCCTAACCCTACGTTACGTGCCTAATCAAGCCCTTTCTGATCAAAGGCAGGCAGTTTGGATCAATGGGCAATGCTTTCCCACGCGAAACAAGTCATTATTCATGCATTCAAAATGAAAACTTTGAAAACCGATTCTTTAAAACCCTCAGATTGGATCTTGAACCCCTTTTAACCAACAAGACATCACTTCACATTTTCACCCAAAAAAAAACACTTATGCAAGCCTATCCATAAGAATCGCTTGAATTTTCAGAACAAGTTTGTTTTAAACAAACATCAAAATGATTTTTGTTCGAAATAACTTTGAAATTCCAAAAGTTCTTTGTGAAAACAACTCCTTGTAAATAACCAAATCTTCTTTCAAAGTCTTACCCCCAAAGAAAACCCTAAACAAATACTTGCGGGCATGATCAAGCTGAGGGGCAATCCAGCAGAACACATAGGGTTGGCTCCATGATTCCCTTTCTAAGAAAACAAGAGATATGGTGCACAAATGACAATCCTTCAAATAAAGGTTTGGGTTGGCAAAGAGGTATGTTGATGTCATATCCTTCCCAGGGGTTAAGATCACAAGACGTGGCTCAAGTAAGCAAGAGTGAGAAAGCCACCAAAGCTTACTACAAAGACTCGAATTTTCGAGATGGAAAATCAGTAAATAAAGGGGACCTATATTTAACAGGTAAGTATACATGCATCTGGATCATAATTCTTTACTGTCACCTTTAACAGATTAGTGTCCCATTACCATAACGCTTTACCTCTTGGGTAGTGTGTTTACTAACTCTACCTCTCTTTTTACGAGTGCGTCTTGGATCCCTCACCTCTTGGGTAATGTGTTTTATAACCCTACCTCCTTTTGAGTGCACCTTAGAGCCCTCAACCACCTTAGGTAGTGCATTTTCTAACCTTACATTCTTTTGAGTGCGCCTTAGATCCCTCGACCACCTTAGGTAATGTGTTTTCTAACCTTACCTTTTTTTTAGTACGCCTTTGAGCCCTCACCTCATAGGTAGTGTGTTTTCCAACCTTACCTCTTTTCGAGCGCTTTTGAGCCATCACCCTTGGGTGGTGCGTTGTCTAACCCTATCTATTTTTTAGTGTGCCTTTGAGCCCTCACCCCTCAGGTAGTGCATTTTCTAACCCTACCCCCTTTCGAGTGCGCCTTTGAGCCCTTATCTCTCGTATAATGCATTTTCTAACCCAACCTCCTTTCGAGTGCGCCTTTGAGCCCTCGCCCCTCAGGTAGTGCGTTTTCTAACCCTACCTCCTTTCGAGAGCGCTTTTCAGCTCTCGTTCCCCTTCGAGTCCTATCTCTTTTCAAACGCTCCTTTGAGCTTCCATCTCTTGAATAGTGCGCCTTCGAGCCTTATCATGTCATCTCTTCAAGACATTTCATTTTTTTTTACCTGGGTAGGTCACCCATCATAATCAGACCTCGTTGAAAACTCTATTCATCTTCCATTTGGGCCGATTGCCTATTACATTGAAACCATTTTGAGAAATCCTTGCATTTCTCACCACCCTCAAAATCTTCCATTTAGGCCGGTTGCCCATTACAATGAAACCATTTTGAGAATTCATCGCATTTCTCATCGCCTCTAAAAATGTTACATCTGGGTCAATAGCCCATTACAATCAAACCATTTTGAGAAATCTTTGTATTTCTCATCACCTTGATAATTTTCTAACAGGGCAGGTCGTCCATTTCAACAAGACCACTTTGAAAAATCTATGCATTTTTCACCACTTTGAAAAATCTTTGTGTTTTTCACCTGGGCAGGTCGCTCATTACAACAAGACCACTGTGAAAAATCTTTGTATTTTTCCACCACTTTGAAAAAATCTATGCATTTTTCACCATTTCGAAAAATCTTTGTGTTTTTCATATGTGAAGGTCACCTATTACAATAAGACCACCTCCAAAATTATTTTTTTTTCAAGTTTCTCTGGGTAGGTCACCCAAGACAATTCGACTACTTTAAAATCTCTAAATTTTCAAAAGAAAAATCTTCCATTTTTTTTTTTACTTTGAGTGCGCTTTCTAGCCCTCAAAAGGATTCATCATTTCTCAATATGATGAGTCCATCATCTCTCATTCTTCTTTTTCTTCTTTACAACGCTTACTATCTAAAGTCTCTTATGAGACTTTCTATCGTAAGCATTGTAAAGAGGGGGGGCAACTGTCATAACTCAATTCTGGGTTATTCCAAAAAAAATCAATTTTTTTTTCAAAATAAAAAAATAATAATAATAAAGGCTGGCAACGTGGAGAAAGCAAACTGGGGAATCAAGCTGTAATTTTGGAGGAAATTCAAGGCCTGGTTGTACCCCATTATGCCCAAAAATGAAGAAAAAATGCAAATTTAAGGTCAAATTAAATGATTATTGGACGAATTTGCATAAAAATTAAGTCCAAGGACATAATTAAATTTTCAATAGGCCAATTTGATTTAATCATGGGCCAAATTGAATTTTAATTATGTTTAAGAATTAATTTGGGCCCAATTGAAGGATTTAATTAAGTGCAAGGACTTAATTATACTTTAAATGGGTCAAATTAATTTTATTTGGGGCTTAATTGGTGAAAAAATAAGTTTAGGAGTCTAATTTGAGCTTAATTGAGAAGATTAGAATTTTAAGAGACCAAATTTTATTTTTACAAAGTTAATTAATTGAAATCAGGGGTCAAATTGCAAGAAAATTGAAGTTTTGGGGTCAATTAGGGGTTAAATTGACAAAATTAGTAGCCAAGGACCAATCTGCAAAAGGCACCAAACTATAGGGGCTTAATTGACAAAAAACCGGGGGTGAAATTGAAGAATTTGAAAATTTAATGGTGAATTAGGGGTGAAATTGCATAAATCCGAGACCAAGGACTACACTGTAAAAGGCACGCAAACTTGGGGTTCCAATTGAAGTTTCGGCAGGGGCTAAATTGCACTAAATCAAAGGTTTAGGCTTAATTAGCGGTACAATTGAACGGATGCGAAAGAAGGACTCAATTGAAGTTCGATAAAACTCCTTTATTGAACCCAAAATGGAAATTTTTTGAATTAAAAAAAAACAGAGAGAGACCAGGGGACGCGTCGCCTGGTCACTGTTCATTGTCTTCCCCGTGAACGCTGCCCGGGTAACAGTTTTACAGGTGCATTTAATGCCTCGTATGTCTCCCAAAATTGACAACACATGCACCAAAATGGCCACCTGAAATCCCTCTATCCCCGAGCATTGTCAGTTCAGGCCTATAAACGTCAAAACTGCTCTAGTGACTGGCCTAAAGTAGCCAACTCGGGCAGCCTTGGACTGTCAAATTTGGCAGTTCAAGGTACACACTTTGAATTGACGGTTTGGATTCTTCCAGTAAAATCAAGGGCTGAAAATTTTTCTCCGGCGAAGACAAGATTACCCTCTTCCACCCCTATAAATAGGAGCGGATGTCATGTTTGGAGGGAGAAGAAAATCGAGTGTAAAGTTGACAAAAATCAGCCTTTCTCCCCTATTTTCATCTTTTTCTGTTTTCTACTTCTCAACCACACCTTCGGCCACCACCATTCTCACCATCGTCCGTCCCACTACAATCTACATCACATTCAGACACTTAACATCCTCACGTGGTGGCTGCACCACTTCTCTCTCTCTCTCTCTCTTCTCTGCGAAACTCTTTTCCCTCTCACCACCGCGACCCCAGCTGTAGTAGCAACCACCCTTTCCAGCGGCTTCCACCCTTACCAGCAACAGCAGAGGCGACGATTCTCTCCTCATCTACTCCAACCGTAAGCAACCCCAGCACCGACCACGATAGCAGTAGCACCAGCAACGCAAGCAGTAGCAACTTCGGCAGCTCAACTCTCCACCGTTGCCACCGCTTGCACCACGTCGTCCTCCTTGGTCAAACCACCCTCACGCCAGGTAACTTTCCTCTTCCTATTCCCCTCCCTCTTCTTCTTCTTCTTCTTCACTACTGTGCACTGCGTGAATAGAAGGCGTGAATTATAATTCACGTCCTACTGTTCACAAGAACAGTGGGCGTGAATTATAATTCACGCCCACTGCTCATGTAGTGGACGTTGGATCAGGCCATATCTGGCCCAGCCTAAATTTCTGGGCCAGGTCCGGCCCGACCCCAAAAAAATAGATAAAAATGTGTTGGGCTGAGATCAGCCCAACCATTTTGGGCCGAAATCGACCTAGCCTCTTGTGTGGCTGAGCCTGGCCTAGTTAGTTGGGACCAGCCCATGTAGATTTTTTATTTATAATAATATATTTTAATAAAAAAATAATAAAAAATAAAAAATAAAAAATAAAAAAAATCATTTCAAAAAATTGTGATTTTCTCAAATATTTTTCTACCAATTTTGCATAACATCGGGTTATATATTTACACTGTAAAATACAAATCCGGTATTAAAATACCTGATTTTCTCTGAAATATTTCAAAAAAAAAAATGTTTTCATGCATACGGTCAAATCCTAAAAAATTTCCAAGCATATTTTCATTAAAAAAATTGCATCTTTCTCATGTTTTGAAAATAAAAAACGGATATCATAACCAATTTATGATCATCCATTAGGGTTTGGCCAAAATATCAAAAACTTTTTTTCTATTTTCTTTTAGGATCCAGATGTAGACTTTAATATTTGTGGGTGTAAAATTACACGATAAAGTATACCCTTAAGTATTAAAAATACAAGGTGTAAATAAATACGATGCTAAAATGTAGACTTTAGAACGGTTAGAATTTAACCCAATAAGGTAGAGACTTTCTCATGAAAGAGAGATCTGTCTTGAACCTTAGGAAAGACTAACGAATAGAAACTCGACTTAGAAAACAATCAAACAACAATGCAGCTTGCCCTAGGTAGGATGCACTGGGGGTGATGCGTCTTTCCCTTGCACAACCAGTCCCTTACCCAGACTCTCACGGACCACAGGTTCCTAGTTACCATAATACTAGGTGGCGACTCCTGAACATTAATCATAATTTTATGATTAAATCCAAAAAAACCTTTCCAATACAATACCTCACACAGGAGGCATGAAAAAAGCCTCCGTCATCACCAGACGACGTCGCGGCTCGCCCCCCCGCAACAGGGAGCTCCCAATCAGTATTGAGCACCCAATCTAAGGAGTTCGTAGCCTTGCGGCAACACACGACTCATCTCATCGAAAAATACGAGCAACTATCGATGAATTATGAACAACACACGGCTCTTCTCATCGAAAAATACGAGCAACTCTTGGCGAATAATGAGAAACTCCGTCAAATGATCATGAACATTACATCACAGAAGGATGATACATGTGCGTCCCCTTTTTGGTCGTATGGTCCCAGGAACAACCAACCTTCTCCTCCTCCTCCTTCTCCAGCTCCGCCATTGTTTTAGTTTAATATTTTTTTGGAAACACATTTAATTTGTAATGAATATTATTTAACTTTATTTTTTTATTTTTGATGTTTAATAAAATTTTATAAAAAAATCTTAAAAAACCCCACCGACGGACTTTCTCTGTCGGCATTTCACCAAAAGTTAAGAAATATTTACTAAAAATGCCATAATCATTAACACCTTCACAGACGGATACAGTCCATCGACATTTTACCGAGAGTTGATAAATATTTACTGGATATGCCACTATCACCGACGGAATTTATCCGTCGGTATATTTCCAACGGGAACTTTTTTTTTTCGCGCATTTTCCGTCTATAAAACCATCAGTAATTGTTTTTTTTCTCCAACAAACTTAGCGACATAATGGGGCATTACTGACGAAAGATATACTGACGGACAATATTTTCTTAATTATATGAAGCCGGTAAGCAAACAGCAAATCCGTGGGTATTTAAACCCGAATGCCTGAGAAAAAGTAGAATATTTGATGGAAGAATGGGAGATCCTTTTGAGCAACCTGTTATAATAAGAAAGCCTTATATCTTGAAATTAATTCATCAAATTGCTGATAAAATACATGGACGTACTAGTGGGCATTATGCACTTGTTACACAACAACCCCTTAGAGGAAGGTCTAAACAAGGGAGACAACGGGTAGGAGAAATGGAGGTTTGGGCTCTAGAGGGGTTTGGTGTTTCTCATATTTTACAAGAGATGCTTACTTATAAATCTGATCATGTTAGAGCTCACCAAGAAGTGCTTGGTACTACGATCAGTGGACAAACAATACCTAAACCTGAGGATGCTCTAGAATCTTTTCGATTGCTCGTTCAAGAACAACGATCTTTGGCTCTGGAACTGAAACATTTCCTTATATCTGAGAAGAACTTCCAGATTAATAGGAAGGAAGTTTAATCAGAATGAATCATAATTTTTCTTCTATGATTGATCGGTATAAACATCAACAACCCTAGACTGGAACTGACTCGGATAGCGAACAGAACGGCCTGGAATGGGAATTCGACTTCGATGGGGTTTCCAAAGCACGGGCAAGGCAAGGCAGGCCAGCTTAATTAGCCCATCTTGAGAGGCACAATGGGGGCTTCCTGCCAGTGGGTAACCAGACTTATAAGGAGACATCACACTAGAGAGCTTCTAAATTTCCCAAAAATCCACCCTGTCTTGTGTGACAGTGTGTGCTTGTTAGATTGCTTGGGGTTCTATGTTGGGCCCACTCTTTGTAACCTTAGGAAAATAGACTCATAGGCTGTCTGGGCCCTATGATCGACTTTAAGGCTGCGTTTGTTTCCCGAAAAGTGGTTTCCGGAAAATCATTTTCCAAACTTTCTTGTGTTTGTTTGCCATTAGAAAAGTTGGTCAACGGAAAACACTTTCCAGTCAAAGAAAAATTTGCTTGGTTTCTAAAAAAGTGTTTTCCTTTTATTTTAGGCGGAAAACACTTTCCAGAAATTGTGAAAAAATTAGAAATATCATATTATTTGCTGATTATATCAAATTTGGTCCTTTTGATTGATTTATATATTTTGTTTTGAATATTTGTTTTTCAATTTCATTTCTTAGAATTTAATTTTTATATTAATTTCGGTCCTCATTTTTATAATTGTTATTTGCTTTTCCCTTATCATTTTTTAATTGAAATTTTTTATCTATCAAATTTGGTCATCATTCTTTTGATTGTTACTTATTTTATTTGAAATAATTTATGAAATGTTAATTATTATTATTTTAATTTCTTCATCTTTCAATTTTTTTATTTTTTATTTGATCTCTATTATTTTGATTATTATTT
>Ga0307511_10004040_pt1 | contig 14998 bp, 16 predicted proteins | sample 13_EM_MG_FD_200266 | JGI IMG/M metagenome (GOLD analysis project Ga0307511, IMG submission 200266) | Populus trichocarpa ectomycorrhiza microbial communities from riparian zone in the Pacific Northwest, United States - 13_EM | ecosystem: Host-associated > Plants > Roots > Unclassified | place... | reverse complement strand
CCTGGGAGCGTGGCATATTATTGTTAGCTTGGTGCAATCAGGTGTGGTCTAGGGCAGATGGTGTATGTGTGGAGGGGGGGGGGGGTTTGGGGGACCAGCATAAGTACTAGGATGTGACAGAGGGATCAAGAATGGACGTGAGAATTCTTACCGTGACACATTTTTGTAGCTTCATGAATTGCTCAAGACATTTATCTTTGTAGACGTTGTTGTAGTCTGTTACCACGCACTTCCCATACTCTGATGCCTACCCGGGGATTAAGAGGCCATTACATTAGGCTTGACTCACATACAGTAGAGAGTGTGTAAATGGGCCAGGGGGGATAGCGGAATGACGGTTACAAACCTCGGTAGTACACTTTCCCACTGCTTTTGCGAATTTCTCGATCGGCCGTATCCTTGGCGGTGGCATTGCGTACGTGTTGTTCTGAGGAGGTTGGAGTTTTTAGATTTTGACCTATGTACTAGTGGGGGCTTGAAGAAGTAGTCTGGCCTGTTGGATGTCTCCATGAGGTTAAGCGAGGGGGGTATCCCCGACCTTACATAACAGGAGCGACCTCAGGCCAAGAGATCATCTGACGGTGAAGGTACTCGTACATATCTCTTCCTTGAGATTTGTGGGTGATCTATTCTCGTGCCCAAGGCCCGCGGAGGTGGAATACATCACTGGGGTATGCGTATGTACTGTACCATATCAATTAATCTGGCATGCGGGCCGAGAAGGCTTGCATGCGTGCTTATACAAAATTACTGTACTAGGTATTCAATTAATTGCCTGGGAGACCCCGCCAGACTCGGGAGATGGCTGAGGTCAACTAAAGTGAACCCAAGTATGAAGACCGCCACCACGTCATTGTGTGCAGAATGGTCTGTGTCTGGCATCACGACTTTTTTTATGTATCGTGTTTTTAGATCTCAGCGGCACATTTCACCTCTTTTGCAATTGTGGAATCAAGTGAGATGTGATGTGAGGGTGTTGAGTGATTGGTGCGAATGAAGATGACGCATATGCATACGGCAGATTTACCATGTTGTTGTGTACTTGATTACCTCTGCTGGAGATCTCAGAATCTTTGCAGACTGGTTGGGATTGAAATTTTGTTCTGGGCTGGACTTGAGGAGAAAAGGCTCAATCGCAATCTGCCGTGCCAATAGGTAACAACGCAGAGACCACCTACCTTAAACCTTATACTTGCATTATGCCGGCACAGGCGCAACCGATACCAGGGTTACAATTGCTAGCTCGGGGACCTGACTTCAGGGTAATATCTAGAATGCCATTATGTCAGCAAGGTAACAGAATGCATTAGTAATAAAGGGCGCTTCACCTGCGATGCCATGACTAGCTTGAGGCTCTGATCCTCCACAACGAACATCAGTAAGTACACTCTCATTCTGTTCTTGCAGCAAAGGCGAAAAGAGGACAAGCTCGAACCGATCCGGCAGATATAGCAATCATGCTCCCTTTGCTCACCCGAGGGGCCGCTGCCCCCGGTGGTACTTTCGGCTTCTTGTGCGTTGTCCTTCTCGCTGTTCTCGCATGCCTTTCGAGTACGGCCTCTGCGGGGGGACATACCAACAATTGGGCCGTGCTGGTTGGGACCTCGCGCTTCTGGTTCAATTATCGCCACCTAGCCAACGTGCTGTCAATGTACCGCACTGTCAAGCGCCTCGGGATCCCCGACTCTCAAATTATCATGATGCTCTCTGATGACGTTGCCTGCAACCCACGAAACGCATTCCCCGGCACAGTGTACAACAACGCCGACCGAGCACTTGATTTGTATGGGGACAACATTGAGGTGGATTACCGGGGTTATGAGGTCACAGTGGAGAACTTTATACGACTGTTGACGGACAGGGTTGCCCCAGATACACCGAGGAGTAAGAGATTGTTGACGGACGATCGGAGTAATATTTTCATTTACATGACTGGCCATGGAGGGAATGAGTTTCTGAAGTTTCAGGATGCAGAAGAGATTAGTGCCTTTGATTTGGCGGATGCATTTGAGCAGATGTGGGAGAAGAAGAGGTATCACGAGATGTTGTTTATGATTGATACGTGTCAGGCGAACACAATGTATTCAAAATTTTACTCGCCGAATATTATTGCTACAGGGAGTAGCGAGATAAACCAGAGCTCTTACTCGGTATGTAGCCGTCATCTAAGGCTAGGATAGTGTGACTAATTATTATACTGGGGTTAGCATCACGGGGACCAAGATGTCGGAGTTGCCGTCATTGACAGGTATACCTACTACAACCTCGAATATCTGGAAAAGAATGTCCAGCCGAATTCTAAACACACACTAAAGGAACTATTTGATTCATATGATAACGATCTGATCAAGTCTAACCCTGGTATCAGAACTGACTTGTTCAAGAGGAAACTCGATGAGGTCCTAATCACAGACTTTTTTGGGAATGTACAGAACGTTGAGGTGGATGGGGATGGGATGAGAGAGCATGAGGACCTAATTGCCCTGAGTCGATTGGCTGCGAATCTTACTGCGCGCTATGGCGCAGATGGGGAGTGCGGTAGGAGGAGCGAGGTGAAAAAGGATGTGAAAAAAGATGTGAAAAAAGAGATGAAGAAGGAGGCGAAGAAGGAGGGCGTGAAGAGAGATGAAGGGAAGAAGGTACTGGAGAGTGGAGGGCTTAACGGAGAGGCTATTCAAACACAGCAGAAGAAGAGGGTGGGTGCGATGAGGGTTGAAGAGAAGGACTCATGGGGAAGAACCGTGATTGGCGGAGGTGCATTAGTAGTATGTGCCTTTGCATGGGCAGGCTCGGTGTTGTGATGGCATTGCTCATTGGGTGTTCTATTCAAATCATTGTATATTTATTGGTTTTAGCATGGGACTCTCAGTGATGGGACTGGGGGCGAAAGCCTTGCCAGACATGGCGAATGTCCTGAGTCTGGGGACTTTTGTGGCGTTCAGGAAGTTATTACTCAAGGATTTCTGATGGATGTTGGATGTTGGCATGTGATGCTGAATGTATGTATATGTAGACTGCATCCTGTGGAAGTACCTAAGTACTTAGTCGACTGTTGGACCTGGTTTTGTGGTGTTAGATCGACCAAGCAAAAAGGGGATCGCCGTCCACACTGGTAGTATATTCGTAATGAACCATGGTTCTGGTTGTACCTCTCGTAATCTAAAGTTATATCTAGGATTTGTGACCAGTTACAATAATTCGGAAGCTTTATGGTGGCAGCACATTGTACCTCTGGGGGGGTACCTTAGATTTTCTATGAAATATGTTCCTACCCAACCAGAAATAGTTGTGTTGAAAGTTGGTATAACATCTAATAACGTAACATGGCCTTTAATTACTGGAAAGCACAGAGTAATTGTTACATGTGGATTTTTTGGCGTCTGATTGGCCATGGGGGGTACGTTTACATACCTGTACTGGCGATACAAGTCATTTCCGGTGGTGCCACCCCGGTGTTGAGACTGGTTATTTCTAAATTCAGCTGTAGTCTCGTGACTAGTTCAGCCGAAATGCCAAGACCAATAGCCAACAAGGTTGCCTCCAGATCACGGTCAAACCCAGCTGGATTCACCATTATTCGGCTTCACCTGTCATCCACGCATTCATTGCATCCCATACCAGGCCGCCTAGCTTTTAGCACCTTCTGAATACCTGTGCCTGAAATATTCATTACAGATCCGACAAGCATCAACTATCGTACCTAGATCCCACCTTGAACATAGCCTGAGTGGGAGATAACTACAATGCCTCTCCACCTATTACCTAAGAAATCTTGGAGTGCGTCTGCTGAAGCCCCTTGTTAGTGTCGCTGATCGTTACTAACTACTCAAATTAGATGTTTACAATGCCAACAGTATTGAACGTGTAAGGCGTGATGAGGAGATTGCACGAAAGAAGGAGGAAGAGGAGGAGATGAAGATGCAGCAGGAGGATGCTGAGAGGAGAATGATGGAGCTGAGAAAGCGGGCATTAGAGCGACAGGGTGGAGCTGTTTCTTCAGTTGGAGGGGGAGAAAGAGGCGGGGAATTACTGACAGGTGGTATCGACAGGGGCTCGGTCAGTGGGGGAATTGCTATGGGCTCGAGTGGGACAAAGCTGATTGAGGGAAATAAGGTTGAGAGGCGGGATGCATTATATGCAACTGGGCCGGCTCATAGGAATGGAAGTACCCTCCACATGCAAGAGCGTCCGGGTTATAGAGAGGATTCCTTCATTGCTCCTCAAGTTCACAAGTCCCTCACGGACAAATCAGGGCATATCAATCTTTTCTCAGAGCTCCCTTCCGGGCCCAGAAAGCTCTCTAACCAAGAAAAAAATCCGGAACATGAGAAAGAAAAGGCAGAGAAAGAGGCAAGAATTGCGGAGCAATTTAACATGGCTCTAGGCAAATCTGCGGGGGAGCTACGGCCTTGGTATGTCGATGTGGATAAAGTTGGTGAGAAACAGGAGAAGAAGACCGAGAAACAAGTAGAAATTGAGAAGCGTAGAGATGAAAGGTTCAAGGACCTGAATGACCCTATGGCGGCGATGAGGAGGGGAGTGAGACAGCTGAAAGGAGTAGAAGAAGCAAGAAAGAGAATCGAGAGAGAAAGGAAATATGATCTTGAAAGACTGAAGATGGAGCAGGAGGAATTGGAGGGATTTTGTCTAAACGGACTACCAGGGGCACAGGATCACTCGTCACTGCTACAACTAGATAGTTCCCGAAACGGCAGGCTGGGAAAGGACGGGAGACAGAGAAGTAGGAGCCGCGACTACGGGCTGGGCAAACACAAGCACCGGCGGCGGAATAGAAGCCCCGAAAGCAGCTCGGACATAGCGAAGAACAGAAAACGACGGCATAAAGATAGGTGCTATTCAAGGGATAGGGACCAGAGGCGGGAGCGCACTCGGGACCGTGGCTGTAACGAAGCAAGTGGTTGTAAGCATCACAGAAGCAGCGGAAGTGACCGGAGGGAGAGAACGCAAGATCGTGACAGGCGGTCTGGCCGGACTGACGATGGAAATGGGAGGGCTAGTCTGAAAGGGAAGGAGGATTGTGGAAGGGGGGCATGGTAGTGGCTTAGGGTACAATTGAGACACGTGGTGAAGGATGCATCAACTACCCGTTATGAATGATAGCAAGTTGGGGTATCAGAGCGTTGTAGCGCTGTGAACCGTTGAGTATCCCCCAGTCTCCTGAATTGTTGTACAGAGAATTTCGATTCAAGTTATAATAAGACGTGAACTGGGCACCAGACTGATTAATATATCGCCCTGTTGTCTTACAAATATAAGAATCAGCGAAGTTGATAATATATCATGAGCGGTAGACTGATGCACAAGTTCTCGGGTCCCTTGCCCGGGACGGACCCGGATCGAGTTGATGCTGGGGCTTGAACAAAAGCGCCAACCCCGCGTGGCAAGTCTCCATGAGGTTTACAGGCTGTGCTATGAGTTATAATAAGTGGTGATACAAGAGATAGCAATGCTAACAGAAGCGCCCGACCGGGTGACCAGTGTTGTAAGTGAATCAAACACTACTCAGCTTATATCTAAGTTCATCGATTTTAATTTTATAGGAGAACATAAATTTTATAGCTATTTCCCCCGTTCATCATCCAGCTTAGTCATCTATAGTTATGGCCGCTTAGTCTACTTAGGCTGCAGCATGTGGCCTAGTCTGGTTCATGTGGCCTACATTAGCGCATGCTCGAGTCGCGGAACATATGTCATCGTGCATGACGGGAAGGAGTGCTGCTTTACAAGGCAACCGTAGCACAACCCTGTCACCTCCACTGACGTTTTAATTTTTTATCCCTGCCTCCGTTTCGCTTTATTCCTTTCGCCTTACAATTGCAAAGTGATGGATACCAGCATATCCTTGGGTTCGTAGCTACCGCGTCAGAACAAAACATGGTTTATGCATGAGATTCGCTCCCGAGCCTGCACTACACGCATCAGCCTCGTCGCTGCATATGAAACAACCTACTAAATTCATGGTCTGGTCGCATGCTCAATTAATGCGCAAGATGGAACTAGCACTGTCAACTCTCATGATCAACTGTCTGCAGTTATGATTACGGAGCATAGGGGTGTTTATGTGCTTTATTAGACGGACGAGTAAGGTGAGCGTAGTATTTAACCTGCGATCAGTTCTCCTGTTAATATTACAAATTACAGCTACTTTAAGTAACCACATGCCCGGCTGGCATTGGAGTACGCAGACCCAGCCTAGTCTCGTGGACGCAGCCCTTAGTTTCATAACTAACCTCAGGGTACGCCCTCTCAACAAGCTTAACTAAATGGTGAAGTACCTGAGAGTCCTAAATAATTCCCGAAGCCTTCCCGTTGACCTGTTACAGTGCCTGGATCTCGTTGATGGGGCCATTCTATGGCTAGACGTGGGCAATGTGTCCTGGATCGTCCTAATTAGCATACTTACCCTGGATGGATTAATCCCTAAATTCTAGCTTGGTAATTGTTGACTGCACTTCACGCATCATCAACAGTGCTCGTTAGTTCTGCATCCCTAATGCTCGGGTTGGTATATTTAAGAATCTTCTGAGCTAGGCCCCGACCAGTAGTAGAACGGGCCTCATAGATTCCACAGAGACACTGGCCAATTGACTACTGCAAAGAAGCAAATATGTTTAATTTTGTTGTCGATTGCAAGGTACCAGATGTCGTAAAATAGGAAGTAGCGGAAGTCTCGCACCCAGAAATGCACTGGGATATCGTGCTTGCAATGATGAAATACATTCCGTTTATCCGGAATTTCAATAGACATATATCAAGTTGTGGACTCCGTTAGGATTGTAGTATGCCACTGTCTTATGTTGCAATATTAATATGCACATTGTCCTTGCCTATAAAAATTGAGCATCGCATTTCACGACTAAAAAAATATGCTCTCGTTCCCACACATGTACTTTAGGAAAAGTAAATATGTAGACGTCTGAAGAGCGTCAGTCGCGGGGTGTCTTAGCTGTTCATGCTTGGTGCCTGCGCCCGTTGAGTGTCGTACCCATTATTTCACATATCATAGAAATTCGCTGCCGGTGGTAGGGATTCCTACATACACTTTAATTAGGTACTTAAGTACCCCCATATCTTGGTTATAGGCACAACCTGGTTCAGCAGCGAGTTCTGGCAACAGCATTCGAAAAAAACAACGGGCCTTCTGACTCCCCAGGATCCGCCTCCGTCCGTTCCTCCAGTCCGGCGAGGGAAGAAGAAAGAAGTGGCAAGGGCGACCAGGCTTGTTTAGACGAGAAACGAAGGAAACCTCTATCCATCTCTCTAGTTTCCCCACCCTCCTTTTCCCTGGAACCGATTAAATCCTCGAACCACCGGCCGAGGGAAAAAAAAATCTCGCTCGCAATCGTCCACTCTGCCAGCTGTGGTTTCTCGACGGTCAGCACCCCCCTCACTTGACTGGAAAGGGCACTGTTCTGTGTGCGTCACGAGCGTTTGTGTTTGTAACAAACACTGACCTTCGACCTACATCTCGACGGCCGCTTCCCCCACTTCCGCCTTCCCCACTCCCATGAGCAAGGGAGCGATATTACGAAAAGGAAATAGTTGAGCCTTTACCCGCAGCTTGGGAGAGACAGCACTAGATATACATCTGGTTGTGTTGCTGGTGTATATGTGTGTGTGTGTGTGTGTTGAGTCGCAATCTTTCATCCTTGCCTCCAACCCCCATCCCCTCCCTGCACCAAGCATTTCTCCTTGTAGGAAAATCTAGCAGACCTCTGTTTGCTCGGAGGTTCAGGGCCCACTTGTTTACTTGGTGGAAAACTCGTTACCCGCCATCCGAAATATTCACCTTCGCAATCCACCAAATCTGCAATCCCCGTGCCGGTTATCGCATTGTCCTGAACCAGTTTCTTAGGTCTGTTAGTGGGGAATAAATACACGAAGCGTCCGGATTCTTCCTGACATTCATGTGTTCTCCACTCCCAACATAGCAACGTCATAGCCATCACCAAAAATGCATCATCCGACTGTGCCCTCGCCAGCTTTAAATTCATCCTCAGTGGGAGACACAGACTCTGAAGCACCAACCCGGCAAGGTCCTCAAGAAGGCCAGCTCGAGAAACTGAAAGAGGTATATAATGCAAAACTACGCAATGCATGTCTCTTTCTGCTGGGCACTTTTCACTTGGTTGGCTTCTATCTGATCACCTCTCTGACTGGGCAAATACAGGCTGTCAATGCTCATATAGGTTCTCAGCTCAAGACTAGACCAAAAAGCAAGCTTGGTCAGGCAGAGACCATAACTGCGTCTCCTCCGGAAATAGAGAATGGGGTTGTTGGTGGGGCTCTAAGTGGGAGTGAAGGTGGGCCTCGGACTGCGTCTGTCTCTAATTCCTACAAAAAAACAATTTCTATGACGGGATCATACTTCCCTCCAATGCTCACTCAGCGCGGCATTGGGCAGATAATCTCATCTTCAGCAGGAGGGCCACACGATAGAGCATTGCCTTCAGGAAGTGCTACGCCATCATCCTTTGCCTTTGTTCCAGCAGAGACCAACCCGACAACTCCCTACGAAAATCCAGACTTCCCAGCGCCTAATATGTATGAATTGGCCTTGCGACTTCATTCCGAGCCAGGTATAGAGGCGTTTTGGAGCAATCTAGTGAAGATTTGTATGACATGCTACAGGGCGGAAAGGGTGTCTTTGGCAGTACCCACAGATTCTTCAGACTTGGAAAATACACCATGGGGCCAAAAGGCGACATACGCAGTGGAGGAAGACGACGTTTTATCATTGACGTACATGGGAGAGGGAGGTGTTGTCGGGGATATGGAGCCGGAGGAGACTGAAGAAGAGGAGGGTGACGAACAGTCTGGAGTGCCAATATCGGAAGGGCTTGCGGGGGAGAAGGGCGAGGGTTCAAGAAAGGAGGGTGTTGCAGGTGAAGGTGGTGATGCCTTCTCGACAATGGATGAACAGTATCAGCCTTTGCCAATAGAGGGGAACACGGACCAGCCATTTTCGCCCATAATCGTTGGAATGGACCAGTATCAAGATGAGCAGTCAAATTCTGAGTGGGTATCAGAGGGAGAAGTTGCATCGCCTATGGATTCACCTCGATCACCCAATGGGCCGGGTATTAATGGAATGGGGGCAGTTATTGATAAGGATGACCTGCCGAAGGGCCGGGTATACTCAATATTACAGCCACTGTACTATGAAGCTGATGCACTGTTGGACAACGCTGGTGTACTCCGGGTCCTACAAAGAGGGAAAACCGTGGTATTATCGAGGGAATACCGAGATATTCAGAGTCAGCACCAGAGAACACCCGAAAAGGCCAAAAAAAAGCCAAAAGATGGTCAACGATACGCACCATGGTCGACAAGTTCATACCACCAGTCAGCTCAGGGTATGGGGGCAAGGCGAACAAATATGCACATCGACCTACCTCCTCCGACACCCAGTCATCCACCATCGGAGCCTCCGACACCTTTGCCATTTGTAAGCAGGGTTGCTCGGCGGAAAGGGAAGGGGCAGAGACCTAAAAGAAATGTACCATCCAATGAACAATTCTATTCATCGATGCAACATCAGTTGCATCACTCTAGATCTCATTCCCCCTCACACTCACTATACGAAGAGTACGAGCAGTCTCTTAGTTCCCCGTGGTCACAATCACCGGCTCCTTCTCCTGCTATCAAGGCTGACCCACAAGAGAACCCCTTTTTCACGGCACCCCCTAACGTGGATGAAGATTGTTTTAATCCTACAGGATCAAGTCCGAATTATTCCGCACAAGAACCTGTCCATGCAATCGGCCTGGACAGTGCATCGACTATTATTCACATACCACTAATTCACCCCTCTCTATCAAGGCTTTTCCGCCCCCATAAAGCGACAAATACGAAAAACGCTTCGCTCTCTCGGAAAGGAAAGTCAGTGAATAACGACAAAAGTTATACAAATGGTACGATGGAACGGCCTACATCTAGTGAACGAAAGGCACCGATTGCCATCTTGTCAATGCTTTCTCCAGTTATCCCATACCCTTCGAACCTTGTTCATTCACTGTCCCACTTTGCCCCTTTGGTGGCCACAGCTTTTGCACTTGCACAAGCCCACGAGAATGTCCATGCACAGCTTATGAGTATCAACCAGAAGAGGAAGGTGTTTACTTACCCACCTAGATATAACTCCATTAGCCGGAGTCGTGGCAGTGTTACCAGTCCGAGCAGTGCCAGCACATACTCGAGGCTGTCGACTTCAACGTCCCGGGTTGCGAGCCCAAATACAGAACCAGGGCTCTACCAGGGGCGTGGGGTTTCTGAGCATAAGCATTCATCTGACAGTTATTTTACTGAAAAGTCGAAATTATTAGCCAAGGATATCGTCTCTCCGAGCTCGAACTCAAAAGGGCTGAATACCCAAGATATTTCCTCCAATGAGGGCGAGGGCCATGAATGGCAGCAGCTGCGTTATGAGGGGGAAGAAAGCGCTAGCTCGGGAACCACTGTTCGAGATAAACGAGTAGAGAAGGAGCAGAATGTCAAAGGGAAGACTCCAATGGCTCGTGAATCAACTCTGGAACTACCTTCGCCTAATCATTTCGAGACCGACCGCATGTCAGAGGATGCCGGAGCATCAGCAGGGAGCTCGCTGGCTTTTAATATGGAGCCGCCAGGGATCCCTAGAAATATCATTCGCCCTCCTGGTGGCTCAGTACTGCTAAAACGGGGGCACATTGACAATCATCGGCCTTCTTCACAAAAGCCCAAGCCACATTATAGAAGATATCGAAGCGAATACCTATCATCTGCTGGTGCAACTTATGGGGCGACGTTCAGCGTTCTACCCGAGTTCGGCTCAGTGAAACGGCGGATGGCCCCACCCGACAATAACCTACTAAAGATTATTGTAGAGTGCTTACCGGTGCACGTTTTCATTGCAGCCCCCGATACTGGCAAGACCACTTGGGTAAATAATAAACTACTTAATTATCAGGGTATGACTGCACAGCAGTATTTCCGAGACCCATGGAGAGCATATCATCCTGAGGACAGACAAGAGTTCTGGCGGCTGTGGAAACAAGCTGTTGAGTCTGGTGTATCATTCTCTCATCAACTTAGAATTGCTAATTTTGATGGCCAGTATCGATGGTTCATGATTCGCGCGAACCCGTTGCGTGATGATCTGGGCGCTGTTGTCCACTGGTTCGGAACGAATATGGATGTTCATGATCAACGGCTTGCGGAAATCAATGCAGCAAGACAACAAGAGATGGCCGAATCAGAACACAAGTACCGGTCATTGGCAAACTCAAGTCCGCAGATAGTTTTCGCCTGTACTGCTAACGAGGGAATTACGTTTGCTAATACCCAATGGGAGGCTTACTCTGGACAAACGCTAGAGCAGACTCTGAACCTTGGGTTCATGGAATTTGTGCATCCCCAGGATCGCAGGAAATGCTCACTCCCTGGTCTTAGCTTCAGAGGTAAGCAGTCCACGGATTTAGTCACCATAGGCACGGAGTGCCTCAAGTCGTCTGAAGTAAGGTCACCTGGCTTGAGATCCAAAGACAAAGGGAAATATACACTGAGAATGTTCGAGGTTACCGGTGAGGACGGCTCTGACGGCACATTTTCAGCTGAGTTACGACTACGGCGCAAAGACAATGAATATCGATGGCACTTGGTTCGTTGCGTGCGCGTCGAATCTAACTTTGGTACCGGTGAAGGGCAATGGTTTGGTACCTGCACGGATATCAATGACCACAAGCTATTGGAGCAAAAGTTGAAGGAAGCAAATGATGCCGCGCAAAAAACCATGGAATCAAAAACTCGTTTTCTTGCCAACATGAGTCACGAGATTCGGACTCCACTCATTGGAATCTCAGGCATGGTGAATTTCTTGCTGGACACTACTCTGAGCGGAGAACAATTGGACTATTGTCACACCATCTCGCAAAGCTCAGAAGGCCTTCTAATGGTAATCAATGATATCTTAGATCTTTCTAAAGTGGAGGCCGGGATGATGCGCCTGAACACATCATGGTTTCGTATACATTCACTTATTGAGGACGCAAATGAGTTGTTGAGTACTATGGCTATCCAGAAGCAACTTGAGCTAAACTACGTTGTCGAAGAAGATGTTCCACTTATCGTTGGCGGAGACAGAGTCAGGTTGCGACAGGTCCTACTCAATGTTATTGGGGTATGTTGTAGACCTTTACACTTTTTAAGCCTGTCCAAGAGTCTTGGCTTCTAACAACAACACCATTAGAATGCCATTAAGTTTACAAATTCGGGCGAAGTCTTCTCGCGGTGTTCAGTCCGCAAGGACGCTGCAGTAGGCGAAGAAGAAGTCATGCTTCAATTTGAGTGCCACGACACGGGCCCAGGTGAGCAAGGTGTTCTCCAATGTTAGGACTGCTACTAATCTTTATGTAGGCTTTGATGAGAAAGAAGAGGAACTTATTTTTAAACCCTTCAGTCAGATCGATGGCTCAAGTACTCGTGCGCATGGAGGGAGTGGATTGGGTTTGGTTATTTCTCGTCAACTTGTAGAACTACACGGTGGGACCATGGGTGCAAAGAGTACTAAAGGGGAAGGATCGTAAGTTTCCCACCCCAGCCCCTTGAAATATATTTCTAACCCGAAACAGAATATTTTACTTTTCAGCGAGGTTGAAAGTAAATCCTAACCGCGAAGAGACGAAGACTGGACCTGCTGAAGATATCGAGGATGATCATATCTTAGACAAGGGATTCACTGAAACAACACCTACCAACCCCTCTGGCGGAGAATATGGCGATACAGATTCCTTGGGTGATGTAGCCGGCGAGGAAGACCCGATATACAGCGACTTTGTATCGACATCCGAGAGAATACATGGGCAGCCTTCACTTGGCAATTCACAAGTCGATAGTCATCCACTATGGCACTCTCGGCCCCCAGAGATTCAAGATAAAGTAAAGACTTATATACCAACTGTGGGCAAGGGTTCCGAAGGCTCTGCGCCTGGCTCCCCTGCGAGAAAAGGTTCTGGAGATTCTGTGAAAGCTGTACCTCCTGAATTCTCAATTCTGATTGTTTCGAAACATCCGTGGAGTCTTCACTCCATCTCTCACCACATCCGGATGACTTTACCGAAAACCTCCCCACACCACATTGAGCTGGCTTCAACGTACGAGGAGTGCCTGGAACGGCTGAATGCAAAGCGCCCCGTTAAATTAACGCACATCGTTCTGAATCTACCTGACCAAGCAGAGGTTATTGCGCTGTTACAGCATATCCATTCGCTGAAGGACCATGCCTCAACTTCTTTACTTGTTCTGACTAATCCCCTCCAACGTGCAGCGATAATTGAAGGAGCAGCTAAACAGTTTGAAGATATGGGTGAAGGCAACAGGATCCAGATTATTAACAAGCCAATCAAACCATCTCGGTTTGGATCCATTTTCGACCCAGACAAGGAACGAGATGCAAGTACCGACCGCAACAGGGACAGCGCACAACAGGTTGTCGAAACTCAAAAGCGGGTATTTACTGAGATGGAGAAGGATGTTGGAAATAAGGGACATAGGGTTTTACTGGTGGAAGACAATCCGGTGAATCAAAAGGTATTTGGGTTATTTACCGCTATATGAACTCATTTGTTAACTCCACTACACTAGGTTCTACTACGCTTCCTTTCAAGAGTGGGGCTTGAGGTGGAAACTGCATCAGATGGTGAAGAATGCGTGAGCAAGGTTTTCAGCAATGGTTCCGGTCACTATGCATTGATCTTGGTGGGTTACAAGTGAGCGTATTTATTGTGTGATTACACTGACATTAGTTCCAGTGTGATTTGCACATGCCACGCAAAGATGGCTTCCAGGCTTGTGCTGAAGTTCGGCAATGGGAGAAAGCAAGAAAATTACCACTTGTACCTATCATTGCTCTGTCGGCCAACGTCATGGAAGATGTTGTTGAAAAGTGTGCCGCAGCCGGCTTTTCCAACTTTGTGGCAAAACCTGTCGACTTTGAAGAACTAAGTCGGGCAATTAAGTTGAACCTAGACCCAACGAGGACTCACGTGCTTATGAGTCACCCAGCGATACTCCCTATACAAACCACGCCAGAACCTCTACCTATACCCTCCCTGGGCCCAATGAGGTCAGGTTTGTTCACGGCCAAACCTAAGGGCGGGGATGGTTCTGAGCGCATAGATGCCGAGTCACCACTATCAGTTGTTGCACTAGCACCATCATTGCGTTCGACCACGGCCCACATGCTAATGAGCCAACAGTCCACAGATGGGGGTGCTTCTGTCGGCCGGGATGTGGAACCAATATCACCTGTGTGTTCCACACCTGAACCATCCTATGGCACATCCACCCCGACACCATCATATATGGCATCCATGGTGGCACCATCATTTGCGGAACCTGGCCTGGGTTCTACGCCGGCACCATCGTTCTGGGATTCTACACAGGCACCATCATTCATAACATTCACGCCGGGATCCACACCTGCACCATCTTTCATAGAGTCTAAACCTCCCTCTCCAGCTCACTCTATCTAACACAGCACACACAGCACAGCAAGCTTTTGCCATGTCTTCTTCCACTTAGCGATCTGTATTCACTACTCGGTGATGATCGTGAAGGATGGTATATTAAGATTGCACACGCACATACGCGCATAAACAAATACACCACTACTTATCTGTCGCTCGGCGTTTTCAGTTGTTATTTATATGGGTTTTTTTTGAATCATACATTTTCTCCTAGTTTTTCGTTTATCTCACAGCTTTACCGGATTTGGCCTTGGGTAGGTATTTTGTCGTGTGCTCTGGCGGGATGCAAATTCATGGCGCAAGCTTAACCGTTCAGATAATTGATCATATTGGAAATGCATAGCTTTCGGGGATGAAGATTTTCAGGGCATCATTGGTATATGCTTAGGGAAGAGTTATTGGGGGGTGAGAGGAGTGGGTGGGACTGTGCATGCATGTATTGAGGAGAAGGCGGTTTGGATTTTTGGATGATG
>Ga0307511_10004039_pt1 | contig 15006 bp, 16 predicted proteins | sample 13_EM_MG_FD_200266 | JGI IMG/M metagenome (GOLD analysis project Ga0307511, IMG submission 200266) | Populus trichocarpa ectomycorrhiza microbial communities from riparian zone in the Pacific Northwest, United States - 13_EM | ecosystem: Host-associated > Plants > Roots > Unclassified | place... | reverse complement strand
TGGGGAGGGGGTTTCCGAGATGAAGGGGAGACCACTGGGCTCGATGGGGGGGACGTGGCCGGGGTTATAAGGTTCAAGTCGATCGAGCGGTGGGGTTACCGGCGGCAAGTACAAAACCGACGGCGCGAGTTTGCGACGACCCGATTAGACTGGACGAGCTCTAGGGGGCTAAGGAGTTGACGTGTTTGCACAAGATGGGAAGTCGCTGGAAACATTCTGGCTCGCCCTCATTGAAATTGGATCAAACTCGAGACTCAGGACCAAACATGCCTGAACAGGCTGAGAGGATACCTCGACAGGCCCTATCGCCACGTTATCGCAACGGCGCGAGGCGCCAGTCCCTGACACCACAATGAGGAATTATTCCATATCGCGATGCTCGTCGCCTGTAACTCCGTTGTGAACCACGCCGCTGGATGAAGAGGTACTCCCTGTGGTATTCGTCACAGTTCCTTCGCTTTTCTGCAGTACGAACTGGAGCTGGCTAGTTGCTCGCGCGCGATATACAGGCCCGACAAACATCATCATCCACCGATCAGATGAACCGACCGACTGTGAAGTCAAGGCAGTGAAACTCTTTAAGATGTCCGCAATAGAGTTTGTTCACAGGACCACGGAGAGGCATCTTATATCTGTTAGTTCAGCCGTCAGCTTTCCTGTTTCACCAGTAAAGCAGAAGTCCTTATCAGCTTTGTATCTGTTTGTCCGGCTGTCAGCCATAGTCATCGCGCTAGTGAGAAACACGAATCATTAAAAACGTTTGAAATTGGTGGATCGCCACACCTGAGCGAGGCCCGTGTGCATATACGCTGTGCAGAGCAAGAAACTAGCAGGCGCTTCCGATGTCTTCGAGAATTGAACGTTGACAGCATTACAAAGTTCCTTGTATTTATCGTAAACTTGCATCGACCAGCGAACGCCGGGAGGATCCGACACCGTCCTAGGCTCGAATCAGTGTTATGGGGTGGGTGTTATCGTGTTTTTAACTCTTCCCTTCGACGATGCTGTCAGGAATCGTGAGACGACCACGACACATCCAGGCCACCAAGGTCGGGTTCGAACGCCCACCGTCCACATGACGGATTAGGCCGACCGTAGACCACCGACCATGGGATTTACCGTTATGCGGCGTCATCCGTAGCCTGGTGGACCGCCGGGGACTCCGGGATTTTTGGGCGGCAACATGATATCCCATGATACAGAAGACCGAAGTATATAAGTACCCAGGGACCAGGGACCGTCCAGAGTCCGCCGGCGCCCCCAGGTTCCGAACGGATGTGGTTAAGGGAAGAAGGGTGCGCGACGACCTTCAAGATCAATGAAGATGAAACGGGTCGAAATCAGCGAAGGGAATTGATCGACCGTCGGAGCTGCTCCGGCTATGTTGGAGTGGGCCGAAGGAAAAAAATACCAGCACTTTTTGTGCCCCTACTCAACACACCCAAAGTAAGTCGAGACGCGGTTGAGAGCAGTCCATCTCAGACATCGCCAATGGCAGCATAGGGTGGTGCTGGGGATGGGCAATGCCTGCGAGGCGGGTGTGATTGTTTGCATTTGTTTGTCCCCCGCCAAAATCGAGCCCTTGTGCGGCCACTGCAGGTTTTATTTCGTAGGATATTTAGAACGTCAGTCCTGCTATTATAAATGGCCGTAATGAACTACACTACCATGGGGAGGGATACTGTAGAAACAAAGAGACGTGAACGCTCGCAAACGGGTCACAAACAGCTGCGCAAAAACCCCCCGAGGTGCAACCCTTAGGCCACCTGTAATCTTCGCAGAGTTCACAGTGCGAAGACCTCAAGGGGGAACGTTACGGTGTCCTGGCGCCAAGTTTGACGAGCCCCGCAACACCTGTAGCGATACTTGATATCGGCAGACTGGAACCGCCTTCACCTCCATCCCGGGACACCGTCCATTACAGTCGTCCTGCCAAAGGGCTACGAAGTAGCCATCACCTCCCAGGTGGGCTGCAAGCCCAATATATTGCTCCAGAACCTTTCCCGTTGTGAGAAGGCGATGGATCCGGCGACGGCGGAGGGGGACCCAGCCGACGCGATCGCTTTTGGTCACCGCTTGACCTCCGCCAGCAGTATGAGATTTCCCCTCCCAACAACGTGATTTTCTGGGTTTAAATGCGCGGGATGGAGTACAAGCACGAACGCCTTGGTTGTCTTGAAAGGGTTTTATTTTTGAGTCCGTATCGCGGGAGATAGATTTTGTATCTTTTTTCCCTCTCGATAAATTTACTTTCTGAACAAAATCCTCGAGAGATTTCCGTCTTCCCATTCGAACCTTTACTTTTTCTAGTTGATTTGTGATGTACCTGTGTTACAATTCGACTCAAACTTTTGCACTCGCCGTGGCCGCAACCACCATTTAATTTTGGCGGGTGGGAAAAATATAGACGCTAAAAAAAGTTGGCTTGGGCTGCCCATCCCCACAGTGCCAGTGGTGCACACGGGGAAGAGGCGTGCACGTGATCGACAGGCCCATTCCAACGCGACCCCCATCCAGCGTGGCGGTCCGTCCCCTCGCGTGAAGATGTTCCCCCGAATTCACAACCACCTACTCTCGCGAACGGTGCCCGCAGCCACGGTGGTGAAGAAACCAATTTCTACAATGCCTTCCCCCAGATGCCAAGATTCCTCATCCATCTCGATTCCCCCGAACCTTGAAGGAGAGACCGATAATCCAGAGAAGATCCTATGGTATTTGAGCTGGTCCGTTGGGGGGAAGGCCGAGCTGTTTCGGTTTGTGTCTTTGCACCCTTCCTGATCCGGGAGTTCCGTTCTTATTCTTGCGGCTTCTCAGTTGTCACACCCCGCCCAAACGGTACAGAACATGTCGCAGAAATCCAGTCGAAAGGGGCGAGCAGATCCCCATCCTCACGTACCGTTGACCTTGATTTCGAGGCTCCCTCGACGCGTCCATAACTGACCCATTCGGGCTCTATGGAAGTAGGACGCAGGGAACGAATGACAAACTGTAGAGCGCCTGCGACACTCGAATGTCGTGTATAACCTCGTCGGAAGGGATTAAGAAACCGGGTATTTGAGGCTTTCATCTCTTGGTATCAAATAACAGCTGACCCCGTGCCCTTAGGAATTTCGATCGATCGCTCATTTCGCCTTGGAGAGCAGATACTGAAACTCAATCACGGTTCATTTGAGCGCGTGTCTGGACTCTATCTCCGAGTTCAACAGGAACAAGGCTGAGAGTGGAACTATCGTCAAGAAGCGGTTCCCTGATGCCACTGTTATTCGACCCGCTGTGGTGTTCTGGTACAAAGACAGGCTTTGAACCGCATGACTGGTACGTTCGCGTGCGTTCTCTCGCATTGTCCTACGGTTCTCATGACGATATGCAGTCTGGCTCGGTGGAAGTTCAACCCCGCCAAAACCGGGATCCGGTTCGTTCACACCATAGACATCACCCGAGTGTCAAATACCTCCCTGCACTCTCGCTCAGACCCTGAACCTTCAACTGTCACCTATGCATACGTCATTAGCCCAATCTCAATTCCATATCACCCTCCCACTCGCACTTGCATCGTTCTCAGGGCTATCGCCTCAGACCTCTCGTTAGTGGCTGACCTTCTCTGGGTGAAGTGGGGAGGAGGAATATCGATTATTTCAGTGTTGGGGGCGATCGGGACATATTTCTGGGTGCACATGTCGATGGTTCGGGTCGGGGAAACCTCACCCGGCTAGTTCTACCCCAGGGTGACGGCCTGTGATCGTGAGCCCTTCGAACGCCTTGTTTTCATCGCTGACTGTTGTCATTAGAACTAGATAATTTGCCACTGGCAGGTACCCGATTCGCTCTCATCTCAAGATGATACACAGGCGGACACTCTTCGGTAAACTTCTGGGATACAGACCGGACTTGGCGCTGTTCGCGGTGGCGTCGAGAAACGAGTGGTGTACGATCGGTGTACCGCTCGCGTCAAGTCGAACGTCATTCACGCGTCCACCATGCTCATTACAAGTTTCGGACGAGTGACGCTCCACGAAAGTGTCACTTCGAAGAACGCCGAGTCACATGCCGAACGTCGCGATGGAAGGTTTAACTGCATAAGAGCCCGAACGGCGATCTTTTGTAGCTCCAGATCCTACAGTACCTCCTTAGTATTTCCTAGCTTCCGTGTATTGGTACTGAAGTGCTGGTCTCCCTGCTCGAATACACCCGCCTTGGATCGTATTTAGACGATAAGCACGAAAGGAATGTCGTGCGCAAGCCCGCTCGTGAGTGCCCAATCGGCACCATGAACGCACTCTCACACCATCGGGACACAAGGTCCGATAGCGATCGCTTAGGGCGAAGATCTAATATCTATGTTTTAGCTAAACACTCTAAGTTCCTAGTCCTGACTAGGACTCGCCAAGTGCCGCATGATCGTGAGATGGGCCGCTCATTTCCGATTTCCATAAAACCCACACGTAATCCGGGAATGGGAGACCGAGACCCCGCGAGTGTTACGTACACGAAGTATACAAGAACGAGAAAGAAATACAAGGATGGGAGTCGATGTGAAAACGAATACACGGGGATGGCGCGAAGGAGGTGAGGAGGGTCCAGTCAAAGCAGGGAACAGTAACAGTAGGAAAGTCAGATTTTGAAAACCATTAGATCTCATCCCGGCGGATATCGACTATAGTCTCAACCCCAACCCCATACTCGGTCATGGACTTCATGGAGTGTCCACCTGGGAAGATACTGCCGCCACCTGTCGACTCCCCTCGGCTCCTACCTCTGGGCGAGCCGATAGTTCCATGGGTCATAGTGTTGCTCGTTAACGCGCTCTGATCGGCGACTCGTTGGATGATCAGTAGTGGAGCGATTACCTGTCAAATCCATGGTCACATCAGACAACCTGTCCGAGGATCAATGTCGAGCAGTACGAACCTGACTCTCAGCAAGGATAGGGAAGAACAAGTCCATGAGTGCGCTCCTGGCAATCAACGGTCCGATGACCAAAAGTGAGCTTACTGCGAAGAGGGCAGAAGACTCGATGAGCATGGTGGCCACGGTCCTGTACAATCCATTGAAACCAGTTGGAGACTTCGTTGCGGCGCGAACGTTCTTGCTGCGCATGATGAGCCGGACGACGATCATGAGGGTGAGAAGAATGTTGAGTGAGAGTGTGACCGAGTGGTACGCAAGGTGGTACCGGACGTCGTGGACCAACACTCCCCTCGGCCAGATTGCCAGGATACCCGCCGCTATATTTTCGACGTCGGCCTTGAGTGTCACCGCGTTCATGGAGAACTCAGGTACGTACCAATAGAGCCGAGGTACATGACGAAGGGGAATGCGATGACCCAGAGATTCATAGAGTAGAACAAGTAACAACGGTGGAGCTAGAGGAGTCGGCGTTAAGCGCTTGGACGAGCGGCCACGGCGTCAAACGATGGACTAACCAAAAGGCCATCAGCTAACCAATTGTTCAGGCAGAATGCGGCATTTGGGACGATGCTGATCGCCTTGTAGTAAATGGACATGAAGTATCCATACGGTCCGGGATGTACGTCGCCACCGGCACCAGGGAACCCGCGGTTATCGATGAAGGAAATAGATAGGATGTGGAGGTTCATCGCGGTGTATACGGTCACGAACGCAAACATGGCAATAGTGTAGGAGATGAGACCCCACTTGACATCCTCCCCTCTGTGGTTAAGAGGTTTGAGTAGGGCGGCCATGCATCTGAAGAACAGCACAACAAGCATCCCTGGAGTGAACCAAACAAACGATTATCGTGGGGACGGATATGCGGGCAGGTATGGATCCTCGCGCGTACCATAGAGAATCGAGCCGATAAGGAATCCTGCAAAATAGCCCTTCTCCGCAACGTAGACGTGGTATGAAATCATCGGAGCATTAGGATTATCGGACCACGACTGTTCATCGGGGTCCATCATGGTTCAGATGTACACGGAGGGGGTTGGCGGGTTGGGAGGCGGGGTTTCCGAGATTACGAAGGAAAGACCATCGGCTTTGATGGGGGGATGCGACGGGGGGTATGAGGAAGTAAATCGAACGCTCAGGGCCGTACGTGCGACGAATAAGAAACCGTCAGCGCGGGTTTCCGTTTGGGGTGGCGGACCAAGTAGATGGGATGAATTGCAGTAGACAGCCAGGGATGCGTTCCTAGTGCAATAGTTGTTCCTTGAAACATTCCGGCCCGCCCTCATTCAAAGTGGGGCCAAATCGTGTCGAGATCATCAGGGATCAAACATACCTGGACCTATCCCGTTTGAGCGTTCGCCTGCAAGGTAACCCCGTTAGCTTGGACCCACCTTTGTTATTCTCCTCAATCGGACCACGTTCTATCACCAGCCACCTACTCGGGGTACGGTAATAATAGGGGTCTGCGCCTCACCGCGCGCTGATCAGTGCAGGATCACAAATCTCTCAGCCCTTCCGACGCCAAGCCACACATTCCACGGCGCTCAGGGTTGGGGCTTCTAGACATTTTCTCGACATATATGTAACGGTACTTTTAACATCGTCAAGTTGTACCCGTTACGCGAACAATTTATTCGATTTTACCCTACGCTCCGCCTCGTTCCTCCGATTCCACCTCCCCATGACATCGATATCGACCCCGTATACCTCTCGTAATAATATTCTTGAAACCACCGCAAACCCACGTGCGTCTGGGGCCCCTCGATGAAGTTATTTGGTTTCCCACTTCGGTCAGATTGGAGAGAAAGCAGGGGATCCGCTGGACTGGTTCACCCTCGCCTGGCCACAGATATCTTGTGTTCTCATTATCGCAAACCAAACCTCCTGTGGCGTTTGCTACGCGGCTTCCAATAAACGAACCCGGTTCTTTCGAAGAGTTCCCACGTTTGCACCTCCCGCTGGAGTCACCGCAGAGTCAAGACTGGCGACCATCAAGCTGAGATTTGGGTCCGATCGCGTCGGTTGACGTTTGACATCCACTCAACCGGCACGAAATCGCGCGTGTCACCGACGAACCTTAGTTTCCGCTGGACTCCCTGGGCCGTCGCTCAGTGTTGTAAGAGGTTAGGACTCGATGTTTTCCCCCGTGACACCCGTCTCATTCCATTCCGCACCTGCCCGGCGTGTCTCCAGTTCCCGACCAAGACTGAATCTCCCAGATTTATCAAAGGCCAGCGACGTCCCCGAACCAACATCTCTCCACGTTTCCGTATGAAACATGAAGTTTTCACTTCCTAAGAACCTGTCTTTCCGTCCCTCATGTCGTTCTCGAGGGACCCGACCTGTTCCGACCCGGATTGTATTCACCAAGGCATGAAAACCACACCCGATCGCTCTTTCCCAGGCCGTTAAAACGTCTTCCGCAAGATCCTGACTTCGCCTATGCAAGTCTTTGGCCAAAATACGCGGTGGAACCCTACAATGCTGTCCATTCTGCGATGTGGCCAGAATCACGAACTCAAGCCGGCGGAAGTGTCCTTCATCTCATGCGCGTATCGATTGTTCCATCTCCCTCTATCAGGACATACCCGTTCGTTGGTGAAGAGTGGAGTTGGAGGAGTCAAATTTTAGGTCGCCCGATGTTTGTGTGCGAGTAGGCTGGAATCCAGCCTCAACTTCAGATCAGGGGGGAACAACCGGGTGCGAGGCGGATCTTGTGTCGCCAAGCGATAGGGGAATACAATTGTAAGCCTACTTGGTAACTCCGCGTGGAATGAGAATTCACAAATCTGATATTGAGATAGGAGACGGCCTTCGATGGATGAGACATACGGTAGATGAATCTATTCCGACGCGACTGGCCGGGCGCTGCCACGGCTTCAATCCGGCGGGTGTCCCGCGTCGTCGTGGCATGAATAAGTCTCTCCGAATCCACAACTACCTACTCTCGTGGACGGCGCCCATGATCACGACGGCGAAGTGACTGATCTCCCCATTACCGCCGCCACCAGGACTCCCCCCGTTCAAGGTCCTTAGGCAGGATGCTGAGACCCCCAATCCGCCTCAATTCCTCAAGGCCCTGAAGGAAAAATCATTGACCCAGAGGGGGTCTCGCGCTTCACCCGCTCAGAGCTGCTTCTCCATCGTCAACACAATCCCCATACAGACTGCGGCCCTCCGGATAATGAGCGACTAAACTACATTGGGTGATTTGGTCCCCTTTGGGGACCGGCCGCGCGAAATTTGCGTCAAGTAATTGTACCCAGAGGTAATTCTTATTGAACTCTCTGGGGCGGGGCGGCGAGGCTTTGTTCCAACGGAAGCTACAGAAGCGGAGAGCGCTGCTCGGGTGGAAGCTGGTCGACGTGTTAAACGGGAGAGGTTGCGTTGGTTGGTTGGGAGACGGTCGTGCTAATCCTGTTTGTGTCTACATGCTTATCCAGACGTTTCGACCTCGCTTCACCTGGTGGTCAGATCGGTACGAAAAGCCGTGATAAATGTCGTTCCAAACAAGTTCGAGGGGTTTGCGCCCCCTCAATCAACATTAGCGCCAGATACGTGTACGAGTCCGCGAAGGCCACAGACTGGGGCTTTGGCACGCAGACTGTTTTAGTTCTGCTGATATGAGTGAGTGAGCGTGAGACGATTGATCTCCACACCACCAATTCCGAAACCCGACCTGGTGTCCGACGTAGCGAGTCGGGACCTTCCCACGTGAGTCCCTATCCCAACTACCCTAAGCACAACCGCAAACGCAAACTATTCGCTCAGCACATCGACGGTCAAAGGTCTTGTGGGATTCCTCGGTGCGAGCGCAGGGACAGTCATTCTTACCTGAGCTGGCGTGAGTTTCGATTCCGGATTCGCGCGTACAAAGGTGCACAGACTCCAGGAGTGGACCGCCACCAGCTGATACGGGATAGGTCATGCTTTGAAGGGGTCCCATACGATGGGTTTGTTGCTCCCAACTATTGAAAGGTCCTATCAGGGTGGGGGTTTGAATATCGCGATCTTCTGACTTCAACCTCGTTGATAGCTGAAGTTGGATGCCACGTTCTCTAAAGAACTGACACACGAAGCGATAAAGAACGGGTCGCGGTTACCATTCATATTCATATCCCGTTCTGCACTCACGCTCACCATTCTACATCCCCTTCGAAGCAGTTCAGGGACGTGGGGAACTGGCCCCGATGCGACAAAGTCTCCGCGTCGCTATTCGCTGCCGTCGCGCCATCAGGCCAGCGCGAACCGTCTCCACCAATACTACCGCACGGGGTGGCCCAGAAATTCCTGAACGCCGGGCGTGCACCGTCCAAGAGGAAATCAGGTGACCAATGGTGCGCGACCTGTGTAACTCGAGCGTCGTCCAAGTAACACAGGTATCCTCGCCACCCGTTATGAGTTCCGAACGAACAACCACGAAGAGAATCCTCCGAAGGTGGTCAGCCAATGCTGAGACCTAAACGAGGACCTTTCGACGGGCAGCCTCGCCAAAACGCGCACATCATACTTCATAGTCTCCGTGCTGTTATTGAACCGCCCCCCCCCCTCCGACTCGAATATACACGTCTCGGATTGCATTAAGGTGATAAGCTAAAATGAAGGTCACCTACAACCACTCTGGCGGGTGCCACAAGTATCACCAGTAGGGAGTCTATTATATCGCCGTGGACTCGATATCAAAGAGCAGTTGCCCCTGTAATTGAAGTTCCTAAGCTCATGCCTCTGATTAAAACTTGCCCGTAGCATCACATAATTGGAGAAGTTTTCCCCGTTCATTTGGCCATTCTCAAACGCACGGGCGATCCTTGGAAGGGAGAATGGAGTACTGAAACTCTGCAAATCTTATACGCACGAAATATACGCCGATGAGAAAGGTACACATACAAGGGCAGGGGTGACGTGAAAATGGATACAGGCGAACAGCGATGGGAGAGGGTGGTGGAGTGTCCGAAGGGGGTGAGGAGGGTTCAGTTGGAGAAGGGAATAGAACAGTGACCGCGGAAAGCGCCAAAGATAGAAGAACGTTAAACCTTATCCAAACGGGTATCAACAGTCCCAGCCTCGGCCCCAAACTCGCTGACGCTTGTTTGATGCGCGTCCACTGACCTCATGCGGTGCCCGCCGGGGAGGGTGCTGCCGCTGCGAGCGAACCCCCATTGGCCGCGACTTCCAGAGGCAATCGTGTTGCTCGTCATGGCGCTCTTGTTGGCGACCCGTTGGATGATGAGCAACGAAGCGATGACCTGGCCATTCCATCGTTACATGAGACAACCCTTCTGAGGATCGGAGTCGTGGGAAAGCACGAACCTGAGTCTCGGCGAGAATAGGCACGAAGACTTCCCCGGCCGGATGATCGAGGGCCATGAATATGATGACCAACAAAGAGCTCACCGCAAAAAGGGCAGAAGACTCGATGAGCATGGTGGCGATCGACTTGTACAATCCACTGATCCCAGCTGGGGACGCGGTGGCGGCGCGGACGTTCCAGCTGTACAGGATGAGCCGGACGACGACCATGAAGGTGAGGAGGACATTGAGCGAAAGCGAGAGTGACATATATATGTAATACGACTGGATGGTATAGAAGAGGAGTGACTTGACACCCATCGCTATGTTGTCAACACCGTGAACATCGCCATCATCGGTGGATGGCTCGAATACATACCCACCGACGCAAGGTACATGAGGCAGGGGAATGTGATGACCCAGAGGTTCATGGAGTAGAATAGGTAGCAACGGTAGAGCTGGATGGGGTGTGGACGTTAGGCATCCGGTTGGGCAACCACGGGGCCAAGCAAAAAACTGACCAGAACACCATCGGCTAACCAATTGTTCAAACGGAATGCGGCCTTGTAAATTAAACCGATCGCCTCGTGGGAAATGTTTGCCACGTAACAATATGGTCCACAGGAGAAGCCGCGGTTATCAACGTAGGAAATGGAGAGCACGTGGAGATTTGCCGCGGTGTACACGGTTGCCAACGAGAACATGATTACTGGGAGGACGCGAGTCCCCACTTGATACCCTCGCCTCTGCGATGGGCGGGGTTGAAAAGCACGATCATGCATTTGAAGAATAGCATAATGAGGATCCCTAGAATTAACCGAACAACAAAGTGGTGAGCACAGATAGACGGTTATGTAGGCGGGTACCACTGTGTACCATAGAGAATCGAGCCCATGAGATTTCCCGCGAATACGGACTTCTCTAGAAGGTACACTTCGTATGGAATCCTCGGAGCGTTGGGATTATGGGACCACGACATGGACCAGGAGTCAGCCATGGTCTTTGTGAATGCGGAGGGGGATAGGATCTAGGTGGAGGGGGTGGAGGGGTTTCGGAGATGACGAAAAGGCCACTGGGTCTAACGCGAGAGGTGGAACACCGGGGCTGTAAAGGCTCAGACAGGGTCAGCTGAACAGTGGCGTTACTGGCGACGGTCAGGAAACCAACGGTGCGGGTCTCCGTTTGGAGCGGTGGACCAAGTGGACGGGAAGGGCCACAGCAGACAGTCAAAAATGAGTCAACCGCGAGGGGGACTCCTGGGTTTATACGAGATGGCAAGCCTCTAAATACTTTCTGGCACATTCTCGCTTGAAGTCGAACCAAATCGTGTCGAGATCCAAGATCGAAAAGCCTGAACCCTGAGCGGAATGGGCATGTACCGATATCCCTCAACAGACTGGCATTTCAATTGCTCTACGAAGCGAATGTCCCCATCAGCTACCCCAGTTGGGCATTGGCCTGTATGGTAGCTTCGGACTTACTTTCGTTGGCTTCCTCAAGCGGGCCACGCTTTGTTCCAGTCAGCGCTCGGGATGTAGCGATTATATTATTGGTTGCACCGTCCCCCATCAGCAGGATCACCGCATATTCCTTGGCATTTAGGTGTCCTTGACGTGTAAGGCCTTCAGGTTACTGGCCTCGAGGCCCGTCAGGATTCTTTCCAGAAGGAATCTATTTACGTAAGCAATCCATCTAATTGTACTCTTGTCTCGCCTCGTTTTTCCTTGCGCTGCTCTGCGATGCTGACCTTGTGTGACAGCTCCCCAACCTTCGATGGTAGTCTCGAAATCATCGCAAGCACGCGCCCGATACTCTTCAACAGAGGCCCTTGGCTCCCCCGCTTGCTCTGTGCGCGCAACAGCGTGGTCATTGCAATTTCCCGTTGAGCAAGGGTGCGCCCGGTGGCCCCGCGGGTCGTCTTCATTCCGTAAGTAGATTCTCCTAGTCGTTCAATGTTCAACCTGCGCGCGTGACGTGCGGTGAGGTAGTGATAACATCGGACATTGATATCGGGCTTTCGAGGGGAATCGCGAGGTTGATCCCATCTAGCTCCGGGCGCCGGGTCGTGGGGCCGATCAACTTCAAGCAAAGCCGGCGTCTGTTCGCCACGCGCTCTTCTCTTGCTCTGATCATGCGATAGCTAGCTGCATTCTCATCCTCTCTGTTTTGGTTAAACCGCGTCGTAATGAGTAAAGAACGCCCTGCGGAAACTCCTTAGGGGTAGCCTTATTACGGACATCACTGCCTATCCGTCACAGCTATCCACGGTACGCCACGATCGCACTCGGTATCTCCCTAAGGCCCTGAAACGCATAGTTTACGTCTCAGGCTGTCGAACCTGGGACCACGCCAGATACGATCACGAAGGGGGCAGCCGTCTGACAAGAAATTAACCCAGCGCTGTGGCGGATTCTTCCAAACCGGGGACTCGTACGTGTATATGCTATTATTCAACCGTTTTGACACGAGGTGCGCCCCAAGTCTGTTCGTACACCCGAAACGGGGCACTTAAAGCATCCCCGCAGCCACCCCGTCTGTTGTCTCCCATCTCTGCCATCAACGGCCTCTCTGATTCCTCCAGGAAGTTAGTCGTGAAGGTCACCAGTCATGCCGCACACCAACAGGTCCTAAGAACCTCCTACTCCTCCATCTTGTCACCAAAACACCTCTCGCTTACCAAGAACCTTACTCCGGATCTCGGGACACAATCCACCGCAGATTGCCCTTCCCCATCGCCAGCACAGCTCCCGTACTGATTGCAACCCTCGATGATGAAGAGTGACAAAACTACGCCGAGGGAAGCTGACTGAGCTGGAGTTAGGTGACGAGCTGTTGGGTTGGATGCTGGAAATGTGTTTTCTGTCAACAAGACTCCTTGCTCCCCCCGACGGGAGATCGCTGTTTGACAGGGACAGTTGACGACTTGAGCGAAGCTCCTGTGATCGTTCTATTTGGCCGGAGTGGGAGGACTTGTGTCGGGTCCTCGGTCTCCTGGCATGATGAAATCGGTTTGGTGTTTGGACTGATTATGTGGGAGGTGGTCATACTATTCCTATTCGTATGTCCCCCATCCAAAATCTTCGCTCTCGCCAATACTTTCCCCCAACGACTGCACCTCGCCCAATCGTCTCCAAAATATCATAGAAACTCAGTTGGAAGGGTGGGTAGAACCCGCAGTCGCGCACTGCCAGCGGGTTGGTATTGATACCGCCCTCAATTCGCGAACTCATCGCGGTCGGAACGACCAACGTTTCTACTCCGAAACCCATAGTCTATTTGTATTCTTTAGCCCCTGCGCTTTATAGGACCGGTCCCCTACGGACTCCAGGTTCACCGTCCGACCCGGACTCGTCTAGCGTCGTACAGTCGTAGAGGTTCTCCCCAACCTCACCACCCATTCTCTTCGGCCCCTCTTAAGCCCGCGTGTAACCACTGGAAGGAGGTGTTGAACAAGTTCTGGAGTGACAGAATGATATCCCACTGATGCACGGAGATTGAAGTACATATCATGTAGAGTTTTCTAATGTTCCCCACATATAATAGGCAAAGTATTCAATACCTTTCGAGTTGTTGGAAGCTGAAACGGGTTGAAAATTGACCGAGGGATTCGACCAGCGATCAGGGCTGCTTCCGTATGTCAGGGGGATTTATTGAAGGGGGAAAATCCAGTGCTTATCACACATCCACACGGTAACGCAAAGCAAGCGCGAAATGGTAGGGAGTGCTCCGTTTCAGGCATCCCGAATGGTGGTGTCCGAAAGGGGAAAAGACCGCGATCGACCACCTCAATTCCATGACCGATTCCGTCGCGGTGCCACCTCAACGCGTCAAGATCCTCCAGATCTACAACCACCTACCCTCGCGAACAGTACCCGCAACTACGGCTGTGGAGGAACCAACTTCTACGTCACCACACCCCCGCAACGTCGCTTGGTCGCCAAGAACTTTCCCCGGGTGCCAAGACTCGAACCACCAGAACTTTGAAAGGAGAGGCCACCGGTTCAGGGGGAATCTCGTGGCGCTCGAGCTGGTCAGTTGAGCTATTCCGGTTCGCACGTCTGCACCTTCATCCGGAGGTTTCACTCTTACTCTTGCGGTTCCATTCCTCAAGGTTACATCCCACCCAAACGATCCAGAACCCGCCATGGAATTCCCAGTTGGAACAGGCAGGTAAAACACCATGCTGCTGCTGTGCCGACAGTAATGTAATGACGGTTTGTTATTTTCTTGCAGCTGAAGATACGACAGCGCTTCTTGGGCCACATTCACCGGAGGACACCAGCAACTGGCATCTGATTGGGGAAGTCTTCGTGTGTCAGGTGAATGGTTGAAGGGAGTATTGGGTTTGAAGGCGCCGGGCGGGAACGAGAGAATTGGCCTGTTTAGGGCAAGCGGTCAGTCCTCGGAATGAAGGAGAAGAGTGCAAGGCTGGTTGTCGGTCAGTAACTGTGCGTCCTCACTCTATTATCATGCATCCTGTGGGCGAGGACTGATATATGTTTTCAGGTTCGAGTTCACGCGTGGTGCTATCATCACCAGACAGGCCGACTGTTCCCGCAACGAGCGACTTGACGGAATTTAATCCATTTCTGGTGCGCCAACCCGTGGTTTGACAATTGCCTACGGTACGTGACTGTAGCAGTAGAGGTTCTGGGGTGCTAAATACTTTCCCATGGCCAGGCCCTCGCGCGTGATGTGCTCGGTGGTGGGACAATCATAGAGACGAAAAGCGGTGATACTAGTGTTAGGTGGGTTCTACTTGTGCACATTGACCCTAACTATCTCACAACTCTCGCTGTAGAGCCAGCT
>Ga0307511_10004038_pt1 | contig 15007 bp, 12 predicted proteins | sample 13_EM_MG_FD_200266 | JGI IMG/M metagenome (GOLD analysis project Ga0307511, IMG submission 200266) | Populus trichocarpa ectomycorrhiza microbial communities from riparian zone in the Pacific Northwest, United States - 13_EM | ecosystem: Host-associated > Plants > Roots > Unclassified | place... | reverse complement strand
TATTAAAGCATTGATTCCATGTATCTAATTATAAATAGTTTGGTGTGAAAAATAATATTACAATACAAGAAAAGGAAAGCGACAAAAAAAACATGAGAATCAATTCCCAATAATCCAAATATTGAAGGATAATATTGGCAAAAAAAAATTACATGTTAATATTAGAAACCTATAACCCTAGTCATGAGCTTGGGACTAACATCATTGAAGATAAACCATAAAATGATAACGAAGTAAAATTTTCAATAACAAAACATCAAATGGTGGTATTTGAAAAGAAAAAAAAGCAATCAAAAAAAGAAGCAAAAAAAAAAAAAAGCAATAGAAAGAAAGCAGATAAAATTTGACATAAAAATAAATTGAACTCCAATGTTAAGTATGGATGGCAATGATTGCTTCTGTGTCAGATTTTTGATATTCATACCCTAGTCATTACTTATCGGGTAAAAAATTTAGATATTTATAAACTATCAATTGGATTTTACGTATCCATATGGATATCAATCATCTAACTATTATTTATTATTCAATAAAAACTAAAATTATATATATATTCAACAAATAAATATATCTATATAATATAAATATACATTTTGGGTTAGGTTCAGGTAGGTTTTGGATATATTTTGATAATATTCATATCCTATTCATTACTTATCGGGTAAGGTAACTTTTCAAAAAAACACCAATCTGTTCAGGTCAGGGCGGGGCGGGGCAGGTTGGGTCGAGGCGGCATCCATTATGTTCGGAATAAATTGCAATTTCTAATAATGAGGGATTAAATAAAAAACAAAACTAAATTAGGAAAATGATAAAAATAAAATAAATAGCAATCAAAAGAATGATGATCAAATTTGAAACAAAAACTAAACGAAATTAAATGATGAGAGATGAAATTGAAGAAAAAAAATAACCTATAAAAGATTAGAAAAAAATAAAATAAATAAGAAATCAAAAGAATGGGGACCAAATTTAAAATAAAAACTAAATGAAATCAAATGATAAGGACAAAATTAAAAGAGAAAAACTCATACAAAAGATTTTAAAAAATAAAATCGATGGGAAATCAAAAGAGTGAGGATCACATTTGAAATAAAAACCAAATGAAATGGATGAAATTAAAAACAAAATAAACCTACAAAAGATTTAAAAAATAATGAAAATCAAAATAATAAGGATCACATTGTATAAAAAAGACAAATGAAAGGAAGCCTGTATACTTTGCCAAAAAGAGGATAGAGAAAAGTGGGTGGAGAAGAAAAAAGTCCACCGGAGTGATATCATCCATCATTCACTGCCACGCACGCCACCATCAGAAAGCTCTTGGTGCTCTTCTTGAAACACTATCGTGAAACGTGGTGTTTGACGGCTGGAGGGGCTCGCACGTGCCTCCTAAAAGGCGCAGGCTTCTCTTACTTGCTAGCGCATGTGTTGCACACCCCATCAATTATTATTATTATTATTATTTTATCTTTTGTAGGTTTATTTTGGTTAACTTGACGAGTTTAAATGCAAACTAAATGACTAATTAAAATGTAATTTGCCTAAAAATAATTCAAGATTGATATTTTAAAACAACAATTATTAAAGCAACAACATATTACATTAACCTAAATTAATTTAGATTAGCTCATGAAATTCAATCCCCGAAAAAAAAATCATGATAGCCCATTAAAAAAACAAATTATATAAAATATTTTTTTATCAATTTAATATTATAAAAATTACCCTAAAGCCATGAGACAAATAACTCATACAAAACAAATTAAGATTAAAACAAAAAACTTAAAATAAAAATAAAAATAAAAAAAGTGCGGCGTGAACTGTGTATTGATTGGCATCACATTGTCGCTCATTACTAACAAATACGCGTTCAATTTTCTTTAGGACCACTAAAAATGCAATTTCTGTCGAAGCCCGAAGGTGTCATTCACTAGTAGATGACCAAACGATGGCGACACGAGAAACAGAGCCGTTATTTAATGATACACTTTTGACAATTGATTTTAATTTAAAGTCACATATTGGTAGGGTAGACCGGACCACTCGTAATCTCGGCGACGTGAGAGGAGAAAACAAAAGAAAATGATTTGGGTTCGAGAATGTTTTACGCAGCAACATGATATTTGGCAAAAGAAGACGCTAGAAAGAGATGATGGGCAATCAATCAATCCACCCTCCGAATTAGCTTGCAATGGTGACAATTTCGAGTTTTTTTAGGTCATCGAAAAGTCTTGTAGATTAGTAGGGATATACATACACTGACCGAGCATTCATTGTCTTCAGAAAAAATAAAATTTTTGCCTCAAGGTGGGGGAATTGGGATGTGTAAAATGTCTAACGTAACTTTATTGTATATTAAAAAAATATTAAATATAATTTAATTGATTAAATTCTAAATTTATTTTTTATAGAGATAATCGATTTAAATTTTAAAAATTTTAAGATTATTAAAGACTTACATAATCGTTAATTTTAAAACCAGTAAAATTAGTCGAACATCTTCGACCGCATTAATAATAATAATAAAAACATAATCATGTCTTCTTCTATGATTCTAATTCCTAACATGTTTTCTTTTGGTTTTATGGTCAAAAACATCTTCGACCACATTTCACACAAACAAGGATGCTAAGTTTATAACCATCTAGGTGGTGACCCAGTGGTAAAAGTTTGGGATCAAGAGGTTTGCTCCTTCTGTGGTCTCAAGTTCGAGCCTTGTGGTTGCTCATATGATGGCCACTGGAGGCTTACATGGTTGTTAACTTCAGGGCCCGTGGGATTAGTCGAGGTGCGCGCAAGCTGGCCCGGACACCCACGTTAAACTAAAAAAGGATACTAAGTTTATTTCTTTAATCCAATAAAAGAAAACATACTATTTACTACAAGATTAAAAGATTTGTAAAAATGTTGGCCAACCCCTAGCTACATCATCAAAATCAAGTGCTGATGGTAATATTTTTAAATATATTTTTTCAAGTTGAGATAATCTAATGCTGAATTTTATCTCAAAACCAGAAAAAATGTCTAGTTGAAGCTTTAGCCCAATACAGAAGAAGCTTATCTGTAAAACATACAGACGCCCAGTTCTCTTGCAATTCCGTGAACCTCCCTGGTTAGGCGGTTTCTAGTCAAAGAAGGTAATCAAAGCGGTGAGATTTTATTACTGTTCAGTGAATTATAGAATTCCTTCGAGATCTTGACTGCACCAATCTGTTGGCTATCCAGGAAGCAAGGGATGATTCTAAGCAGCCCAGAATGCACAGTACCTTGCAATAAAATAACTGAAAAGAGATAATAAAACGCTGCGTTCTAGCCTACGGACACAGGGTTTGTTCTTCAAATAAAACGGTGCGTATCGCACTTAATGAAACGGTGCGTATTGCACAATAGTTACTTAGCCTAACGATTTGATTTATAAATCAATCTTGAGATACTGTAGCTTCTTCTCTTCTTCAGGTTGCCACACCTGACAATGCTCCCCTCTTCAATTCGACCTTGTCCTCAAGAGAGAAGGTGGGAACCTGCGCTTGAGGTCGTCTGCAAACTCCCAGGTGGCGTCTTCTGGTGAGAGGATGTCCCAGTGAATAAGAGCTTGTGTAGCAGCCTGATGTCCCTTCTTGAGCATTCTTCTATTTAAAACTGCTCGAGGTTGAGGAGTCTGTTCCTGTGAGAAACTAGGTAAGCTTGCCTGCACCATTCTATTACCAACGTGCTTCTTAAGTTGTGACACATGAAAAACTGGGTGAATTGTTGCAGATGGGGGTAATTGCATTCTGTAAGCCACGGTTCCTATCTTCTTTAGAACCAAGGAAGGCCCATAGAACTTTGCTGCTAGTTTCTGACAAGTTCCATGGGCTACTAATTTATGCCTGTACTGTCGCAATTTGAGAAGTGAGTACATGCATATGATCATTAATATAACTCCAAGCTGGTGGAAAATTTAATTAGCACTCTATAATGGGGTGTTTACCTCACACATTTGGTAAAAAATCATTGTAATTTTCATATCCACATACATCTGAAGGAACTTTTAAGGTGCCTGTGATAGAACTGAAGGTTAAGGTACTATTTTGACGGGTGAGATTAGCCAACGAAACTTGAAACTTAGACCTGACGCAAAACTAGTCTTTTTCTTACCTTGTGAACTAACTTTACTAGTTTAACAGGTTTAGTAAAGAAGAAGGCGAATTGCTGATGATAAACAACCTCGTTTTCAACGCCCATGACCACAAAACCTTAACACGTAATCCACGTTTGCCCCATGTAAATCACAAGACATCCTTCTCTATTCATGTATACCTTGCATGTCCGTCAGTAGTACCACCTGAAGAAAATGTCGTCTTCTCATGAAATTTTCCTTACTAGCTCTACTAACCGCCCCATTACTGCTTATGACTTCTTCTCAGGCACCACCGTAGCTCGCTTCTCTGGCAGCCGGTCACCTTGCCATGGCCTTGTCCTTGCTGGAAAGGCTTATATTGATGCCTCTCATATCTCCTCGGTCACTTCTTCAGGCTCAATTCACCTGTACAATTGGTGGTCCTCAACAGCTTTTCACCATCTGCCTGTCTCTGAACCTGTAGCTCCACTTGATATGCCACTCTTGATGGGTCATTTTTATTTGCTGGTGGCCTTTCTGGGAATGTCTGTGCTCTTTCCATCCCTTCATGGCCCGTTCTGAAATCATTTCCTGCCCATAACAAACCAGTATCTTGCCTCACAGTCAACAATTAACAGTGATGAAGTCTGAAAAAACTTCACTTGGAAATGGACTTTTCTTGGTTATTGAGGTTTGGCCAGTATGATTCTGCAAAACAAGTTCCTTCACGAGAATGATATTTAAGTTAGTTTTTTAATTTAATTGCTAAAAAAAAACGAAAGAATAAAAATGGACGATGTAGCTTTTGTAGATGTGTACATTGAGTTTGGAGTGTGGTTTCAAAGTATTTTTTACTTAAATATATATTATAATAAATTTTTTTTATATATTAGTACATCAAAATGATTTGAAAATACTAAAAACATATTAATTTAAAATAAATAAAAAAAATAAAAAAAATTAATTTTTTTAGAAACACTTTTAAAATATAAAAATAATTTTTTAAAAATACTTTTAAAATATAAAAACAAATAAATATTGGATAATAATAGAGATAGCACTAGCACATTGACACGGGTTATGTTGCCTACTGTACAATAACTTGCCCATGCATCGGCGAGCTACACCTCGCCTGGGCCTGGCCAGGCGAGATGATGTGCTGGGCTGAGCTGTTACTTCTTTCTTCTTCTTTTTTCCCTGCAAACTTCAACTGGTCACTTCTAATTTCTGGCGGTGATGATGGTACCGTGATTGTGAAGCCAATCTTTCAGATCGTAGGGCAAACAAAAGATGAGAATATTAGCAATTTCATGTTTCATAGCTTTTACGCAAATGATGGTCCAGCTACGGCTGTTGTAAGGGGTCCAGCCACTCTACCGTAATTTCTTGCTCAACAGATTGCACATGCAAGTTGTGGAGTCTTCTGGATGGAACAAACCTCTGCAAAATTACATTCCCATGTGCAATTTCTGGGATTTCTTTGGACCCAACAGAGACAGAATTCTATGCTGCAGGGGCAGATGGTTTGATTTATGAGGGATTTTTGAAGGTTGGAAGCAGAAAAGAAGTTACCCAAATGCTTGAATTGGAGACATGCGGTGAAAAACATGGTGGGGCGATCATATCAGTGGTGATTATGAATGAGGGGAAGAATTTGGTTTCTGCTACGGAAGATGGGAGTGTGTATTTATGGGAAGTTGAATAGGTTTACCAGATCAGTAAAGGATACAGTAGTCATAGAGGATGTCTTGTCGGTGGCAGCAAAAGATAGGAGCAAAGCCATTGATATGCTGGAGCCTGCTGTTGGAGCGTACGAGAAACCATTGGAGCTCATTCTCAAGGAAGCCAAGGGAGGCACCAGCAGGAATAGCCATAAGGAGAGTGGTGACATGTAAACAGATTCGAAATTACAAATCTTCCCTTTTTTCTCAACCTTCAAGAAAGGAAATCCAATGTGTTTATCATGTGCGTGCAGGGCTAAATATGGTTTATTAGCTGCTTAATAAAAGCTTACTGTACGTTCCTCTAAATTAGTTGTCCTATTTCAGCCATTATCGTTTCCATCAGAAAACTGCCACAAAAAGAAGGTTCCGGTGATTAAAGGATCACATTGTCCAGTTATTAGTCTGGCGTCTTAACATAGGCCTTAATGCATCAGCTAATAAGAATAATATACAGATAAAATTGGTAACATTTTGTATCTAACAACTATATAACGAATATTATCCCGAACTGAACTAGAATTACTTACAAACGCCTCCTTGTTTGGCACTCTGTTGCTAACATAGCCGAGAGCTATGTATGCAGATAACAAACAGTCAATCTCGCAGGTTGATGCGAAACAGAGCAAAATACCTTATCTGCACTGCACCTGGTCATGCTTTGTTCATCAATGGAATGTATAGATGGCTGAAATGATGTTGAAACTAAAGTCCAAAATTTTCAGACATTTTAATTTCCAGTAATTTATAGATTTAAGCACCCTAGCTTCGGAGAAAGACTTGCTGCATCAGTACAGCTAAAATACTGCCCACAGATATGTTGATGACATTGACAGCATCATTATTGAGCTGCAAAATAGAGCAGAAGCATAAATTATATCATGAAAGAGGAATGGTTTAGTGGCAAACACGGACTCAAACAGCCTATCAATGATTGATGAGATCCTCAACCTCAGCAATATCAGGCAGTTACACACGAGATAGCAATAGAATTGCAGGATATTTCCATACTCATACTGATGAAGTATCACAATAATCTGTAGAAACTCAGAAGTGTAGAATATTCTTTCCTAAACATGTCCATTTAATAGAGGAGAGTCCAGAAAAGCTAGGAGCCATGAAGTCATAATACACAGAGAAGGTAAATCTCATTTGCCTGATTTTTCTATTTCTCTATGGTTGGAATAGGTTTCACAGATAAAGCATCTATATCCAGACTAATCAGATACTCGTCAGCTCAACTAAGGTAATCCTCAATCCCAAATTAATCAGGTAAGCTACATGGATCCAAACTTGGATTCAAAGCTAATCATATTCTAACACATCAATCAATTTAAGTAAGGTTCAAGCTGGTTAATCGTCCCCAACAGTCATAGACAATGAAGTGCAACCCCCTCTTCTACACGGCTGATCAGAACTCAAAACATATTGACAATAGCAGAGAAACATAACATGTACAACTGCTGGCCGCATTCCATAGTTTGTTATGCCAGTGAGTACGGAGCTTGAGCCTTCTAAGGTTCCTGGGATGGGGAGTGGTTTATCAGGAGGTAGTCCTGTAAAGTATAACCCCCCAACCCCCTCCCAGAAAAAAAAAAGATTGAGTTCCATATGATAAATTAAGTTTTCTTCTTTTTTTTTGCTTGCTTACCCATTGAAATCCTTCTTTCTCCTGGAAAGCAGCACCTATTATGCTCTCACCAACATTAGCAATCTGGGATGCTATCACACATATAACTGCTTCAGGTGCATTTATCTGATTCATACAAAGAAAAGGGGAATGATTGGAATATGTCAAAAAAAGCAATACACTAAAATATTGCTACATGGTCTGAAAGAAATTAAAACATAATCTGAAGAAACAGCATACAAATGTAGTCAAAATGGGTGCACCTAACCAGTAAACTCTCCACGAATCCTATTCAGAGCGAGGATGCTCTGTTTAGAAGATGAAGAGGCTACCCCTATTTGGAAGCCAGTCACTAGACCATACGGTTTTGCTGATGCACCAAACCTAAACACAACTTTCATGTTGGAAAATGCACACTCTTCCTTAAAAATCAACTTCCTAATTCTTACAGCATACTTTTTCTTAGTTTATTCTTTAAATAGTACATTTGTTTATGTCAAATATAGGAAGAAAGTTTATTATGGGATAAGTTGGACCATAAGCATCATAACAACCCATTTCAAAACTTACAAAATGAACAATGAAGAAATCATCTAAAAGAACTACAAAAAACAAGGTAATCATTCTTTGGAGATAATAGGAGTGACTCCATAATACTAGGTTTCTTCCAAATCTCTTTCGGCAAAGCTACTTCCTTTTTTTGGCAAGGTTTCATAAAAGTTAATCACAACAGTATCCAGAATACTAGCTTCAGAAATAAAAATGGTAATTACAAAAAAAGATAACCTTATTGATGAGAAATAATAGTAAAAAGAAAACCAAAACTTTTCTCAAAGCAGTATGTGGGATTGGGGGCAGAAATTAAATGGAGAATATAAAAATATATGGATCAAGCCAAAACTCTGTTTTTAGATTTTACAATTGACAATTACCATCAGCATTGCCTTTGCTATAACAACACAATCTGAAAATGAGAAACTATGATAATGATAGCATAAGGTTATGTAATGGTGTGATGTTTACCAAAGCAATGTGAGAAAGAGAAAGAAGGCAGGAAAAATGCTCATAATGCTAACGACCATTTTAGTTATACATTTTTTGGTTGCATAATTATTTTCTTATGCTTAAAAAGAATACAAGTCAACCTAAATAAGAATGGATGATACAGATGAAAAAAAAAAGAGTAATGTAAAGCAATAGAAAAGGTTATGCATAATAAAGAGAACATGATAAACAATACCTCACCCAGGATACAACCAATGGAGGCAAGAAGTATAGAGGCCAACAATCCAGCTAGTGTTCCCTCAGCACTGACAGCCCCTTCTGTTCCTCTTGGAACTACCTTAAATGTGGTAACAAGGTACCTGCTCAAGCCACATAAATGTGGAACTATAAAATTCTCATAGTCCAAAAGCAAAACAAAAGATTAAGAAAAGCATCAAAGCATGGTAATCAAATCAAATTTGTTCCTATGGATACAAGCTTCATTAAAAACTGAAACCCTTGAAAATGCAATGATCAAATCGCAAGAAACAATTCCAACCAGCATTACCTAGATTACCAAGTAAAACTCATAAAAAGCCAACTCTCACAAACTATAATCTAACTACAGCAAGGAATTGCTCAACTTGTGTGCATGCACACGTGTTTGGGAGTTTTCAAGAACATGTCTCTTCATATGAAGGATTTTATTTATTTTTCCCTTTTTATACTTATCAGTAATAAAATGTATTATAAAAATGCAATAAACTGGATGTGACTCATATATCAGAAGCACTAAACACATTTTACAGGTAAATGATCGATGAAGATGCATACTACCAATTGTCACTGGCACAGCATAATAACTACATGTTTCTTTTCAAGTGAATGCAAAGAAACTTAAATACACGATCTGATTATGCTAATTGCAAATGCCACCAGCATTCCATTAGTTTGTTAGATTTAGGTACATGTGCAAAGTACACAGGCTTGATGTCATGATCACCTAAATACCATATAGAACCTGCCAGAGAAGAATTAATCTTCCAAAAGCGTTGAGAAAGCAACTTCATAATATCATTATTTACGCTTCTTCTATCGCTCATGCTTTGTTATCTAAATTTTAGACATTTTCTTTTCAAAACTCCTTCTGTTAAAAAGTGTAAACTCATAATGGGAACATATCGCACTCATTCTTTTGAAAATCATCGACAAACAAGAAATGCAAACCTCAAACAGAAAATTATCATTAAAATAAGGTAGTTAATCACTGGAAAGTTTAGTCCATAAAACATATCTCCAAAATAATCAGGCTTTTCTTGCATGGTTCTCACATAGTGATAAACTACAGTTCATGAACACTCCTCCTTGAAAAGGTTAGTACTTAATACATCAATGTAAAGGACACTCCAAGGAATTCATTTACATACACAGGTCTTAATCAAACCTAAGTTTCTTAAATCAGTCCTAGTTTTCTTATCCCAGTAACCTTCTTAAGCACAATAATCCTTGTCTCAAGGTTTAGAAGGATACCCATTAGCACAGTTGCCACCAGTGTTCCAAATCCAGATCCAACTAGATGATCGAACTTCTAAAATTGTAACAAGTAATGCTTCTAAGTTATTTCAGCAAAAACTATCACCTATAAACAATGAAAAACTAAATAAAACTGGCTGATGACTGATGCTATTAAGTGGCGATAGGTCAATGGCATTCAAAGCCACTGAATTCCAAATCCAGCTTAATCAAGAGTGACCAAATCAAAGCCTAAAAATTCAGAATGAACTGCTGAATCCTCACCAAACAGAAAAGAAATACTTACGTAGTTTTGCCATATGCCTTCCCTATCTCACTTGAGACTGTATCACTCAACTTAGTACAGAAACTGGCTACAAAGCCAAGTTGCCAAAGCGCAATAAATGCCCGTCCCCCTGTTCCAAATATTGACAGAAAAGCACACACACAACCAGCAGCACTTGAACCAATCACACTGCCTGGTCCCCTTCTTCCCTTCCTCTTCTCAGCCACCCCTTGAGCTTCCTTCTGAGCCATTTTCACTTTTGTAACTGCAGTTCCCTGACAGCATAAATTAACTGAATCCTGTTAAAAACAAGAATTTGAATGGAAAAAAAAAAATACAATGACTAATAAATCACCCTCTAAAACTGGCAATTTGTAACCAATCAGTTGCTAAGAGTAAGCTCTAACTTCTAAAATTCAAATCCTGCACGAAAGAAATACAAAATAATCTATAAGATGAGAGAAAAAGAGAGAGAGAAACAAAAACCCCGCATTATATTTTTCAACCACTTAAAAGAAGTGAAACCATTACAGATTAAACCCAGAAAAGGACCCAACATCTATGGCAGACTGACCAATTAATTATTTCAAAATTAAGTGTACAAAATCTAAATTCTATAGAATCAGAAAAAAGCTCAAGCAACCTAATCATGCATAAATATTATATATATAACTAGAAAAGACATAAAGGGCATAAAATGTATCGCCTGAATCACTAAAAAAAAGGAATTCAATTATTTTAGCCATTAAAAAACCCAACAAAACAAATCACCAAAACCCAACAAAAATAACAAAATACATGCAAGCAAAGATCCAATCTTTTTTTTTTGCTTTATAACTTACAATAACAAAGTAAGACGCAACCAGGAGGAACCCCGAAGCTCCAAAAGCGCGCCAAGTAAGAGTGCCCAGCAAATAAGCAGCAAAAATCCCAGAGAGAGAGAGCCCGGATACCAAAATTGGAGACCCCACAACAAAAATCAACAGATTGCTGAAAAGGGCTGATTTCCAAGTGGGATGTGCTGATTGGATCAAGTTCATAGCGTCTGATAGAACTCCTTGCATTGAGACTGCATGTGGTCTGTGAGGGAGCATTTTCTTGTGGGACTTGAGTGTTGGAAATGTTGGGGTGGAAGTAAGAATTAATGGTTTTTGGGGGTGAATTTGTGATTCGGAGAAGTGGAGAGGAGGGAAGGGATATGGGTGTTTGATGTAGAGGAGCGTCGAAAGTGCCATTTTTATGTTTTTTATGTTCTGTTTGACTTTTGAGTAAAAGCTCAGGTGGAGAAGAAGCATTTTAAAAAAATAAAAATACCCATTGATAATGTTATTTTTCTAATTCATATTTAAAAATAAAAAAAAATAAAAATAAAAAAAATTCATTAAATATATTAGTGATTTATAATAAATGCTATATTATTAATGATCGATACAGTTATATGTCTATATAAATCATTTAATATCTATTTTATATTTATATATCTTGTATCTAGTGTTGACTTACATATTTATTATTTGTTTGAATGATCTTATATCATGTATTTTAAAAAACTATATATCAACTACGTAATTTGCATCATATACCATTTAATATATATATATACTCGGTTGATAACCAGTTACCAGATCTTTAGAAAAACAAATCCAAAAATTATTGTTTTTTATGTTGAGACTGTAAAATTTATAGACCATAAATTAAAAAACTTGAATACCAAATCATAAAATCAAGGCAAATCAAATTTCAAAACAACAAATATGGCTTTTTCAAAACCATAAAAAATTCACCTTAACCCTGATTGCTCCAGACACTCCATAAGTCAACAACAACCATCACAAGTTCACACCTCTATAAGTCACATAAACACTATCCAGAATTATTAGACCCAAACCTATGATGATGAAGCATTTCAAAAAGAAACTCTTAAAATCAATAAATTTATTTGGAGGAATCTTAGTCCTAAAACAACCATTGTTGCTGATATAACCACCCATAATGAACCAATCATTATAAACTAACGCAAATTCAATGCTTATTCCATCTATGAATGAAACGTAGATGAAATGTCTGAATATAATATCATAAACACCTTACAACAAATGATCATCTTACAACAAATGATCATGGCAACCAATGCTTACAAAACCTAAATTGGAACTTCAGATAAAGCTATAGATGAGCTCCTTATAGCTAGATTTTCTGGCCAGTTAAAAGGATGGTGGGATTACCATCTCATTGAAACCCAGCACCTTAAGATCCTTAACTCCATCCAGAAAACTAAAAACCAAATACTCATCTTTGACTCTAATAAAAACATCATCTAAGATGCAGTCTCAACCTTTATTTTAACCATTTCTCTACATTTTGTAAGAGATCATTCTCATCTCAAAGACAAATATATTGAACTCTTTTCCAACCTTTGATGTAAAAAAACTCAATGACTTCCAATGGTACACAAACACTTCCCTCACTCGTTTCATGCTCTGAGAAGATTCAAACCAATCTTTCTGAAAAGAAAAATTCATTGTTGGATTGTCAACCCTTCTAGGATAAAGAGTCAGAAATAAAATTAAGATATTTTTTTCTCCAAAACAACCCCTTATAACCAATTAATATATGGGGAGCTTGTTAGTTTTACCCAAAAGAAAGGTCTCAAGATTTGTCAAGACCTTAAACTTCAAAAACACCTCAAATGGAAAATGAAAAGAGCTTAACAAGAACTATATAGCTTTTGTCAGCAGTTTGATTTGTCTCAACCAAAACCAACTTGTAATGGTTCATACTCTAAACCTACTACCTCAAAACCAAATAAACCACCTCACAAAAGAATAGCCCACAAATATAAAAAACATTTATATACTAAAATCAAACCTTACTATAAAAAGACCATTAAAAAACCCACAAAACCTTTCCAATCAAAATCAAAACTCAAACCAAAATTTGATCCAAAAACATTACCTATTACAAATGTGGTTAGAAAGGTCATGCCTCTAGATTTTGTTGGATCAATACAAAATTATATGAACTATATATTTAAAAGAGGAAGTCATTTATCATATCCAAAGCCTTTTGATTGAGACATTTGATATTGAATACAACCTATTAGATCTTTTTGAAGAACTTTTCCAAATAGATGAGTTAGCAACATCCAGTTTTGACTCAGAAACATCAAACTACACCACTCCAAAATAAATACATGTCCTAACCCAAGATCAAGAGTTTATTCAAGCTATCAAAAAGCTTGATGACCTTTAGCTATAAAAAATTTACCTAGACAAACTCTTAAGTTCTTTAAATGGTTTAGAAACACCGTAACTTGTCCAAAAACCAACTTAATTGCCATCAACCAGTACAAGTACATAACCTTACCAAAATTCTCAATAAAAAGAAGAAATCCGAACATGTTATTGCTATCCCACATTTACAATTTGAAATCAAAACCCTTAAAACTAAAATACAAAACCTCAAACAAACTCAACAAAAAGACTTAGCTATTTTACAGCACCTCCTCTCAAAATTAGAAAACTAATCTAATTCTAAACCAGAAACAAAAGACTAGAACCTAAAAAATCATGCATTATCAAGCATGTTCCTGAAGATTTTATACATGCTTTAACCCAAATTACTTCAAAAATATATAATAAAAATTATATTAATTTTTTCAAATGATTTTAAAATAAACACTATTGTTTTATTTGATATAGGTGCAGATCTAAATTGTAGTAAAGAAAAAATCGTTCCAAAATAATTTTTACAAAACACTTCTGAAAAACTTTCTACAGCAAATAATACTAAATTAGTTATTGCATAAAAAACTCAAGCATCGGTTTTTAATAATAGGCTTTATCTCAAGAATTTCTTTGTCGTTACTAATGATATTAATCATACTATTATTCTTGGTACTCCTTTTATTGACATGATTACTCCTTACAAAATTAATCATGAAAATATTATTTCAAAAATCAATTGTTGAAAACTTGTTTTTCCTTTCCAATAAAAGCCAAAGACTAGAAATTTAAATTTAATTAAAGTATGTTCCATTCATATTTATTACATCAATGCATTGATCTGAGGATAACAAACTCATCTTATGCATCTCAGAAAAGATATTTTTTACAAAAAATTGAGTAGCAATTAAAAAAATTCTATTTTACAAAAAAAGAATTTCAGAATTTCAAAGCAAGATAGAAAAAAGAATTTGTTCTGATTTAATAAATGTCTTTTGGAAGAGAAAACAACATGTTGTTGATTTTTCTCATGATGATAGTTTTAATGAAAAGCAAATTTCTACTAAATCAAGGCCTATTCAAATGAATGATATATTAGAACAACATTGTCATCTTAAGATCAATGACTTGGAGTCTAAAAGCCTTATACAAAAATCTAGATCATTTTAGTCACGTGCAACTTTTTATGTTAACAAAAATTATGAAATTGAAAGAGATACACCAAGGCTTTTCATAAATTATAAACCTCTTAGCAAAGCTCTAAAATAGATTAGATATCCAATTCCAAATAAAAAAATTTTATTATAAAAATTACATTCTACATTTATATTTTCAAAGTTTGATATAAAGTTAAGATTCTGGAAAATTCAAATTCATCCAAAAGATCGTTCAAAAACTGCATTCATAATTTCATTTGGACAATACGAGTGGAATGCTATGCCAATCAAACTAAAAAAATGCTTCTTCTTAATTTTAAAGAATCATGAATGATATTTTCAATGCATATTCAAAATTCTGCATTGTATACTTTGATGATATTCTTATCTT
>Ga0307511_10004037_pt1 | contig 15012 bp, 15 predicted proteins | sample 13_EM_MG_FD_200266 | JGI IMG/M metagenome (GOLD analysis project Ga0307511, IMG submission 200266) | Populus trichocarpa ectomycorrhiza microbial communities from riparian zone in the Pacific Northwest, United States - 13_EM | ecosystem: Host-associated > Plants > Roots > Unclassified | place... | reverse complement strand
AAACATCAATTAAAAGAAAAAGGACTAAATGTGAAAGATAAAAAAATTAAAGGGGAATAAAGTTGAAAAAAAGGTCCAATTTTATAAATCATCTTAAATAAACAAATAACAATAAAAAGCAGGGACCAAATATGAAGAAATAACAAAATGAAAGGTTGCTTTTAAATTTTGCATGGTCAACTATGAAATCAAGAAGAAGAAAAAAAAAAGGGGGTCACATGTGCCAAAGCGTACATCCATTTGGAACATGCATTGCACTTAGATGGAGAGGAAGCCGAGACAAACCGAATACCACCCTGAAAGCTACCATATGACCATCGCATGACGTCCCACGCATCACCTAAAAAGCGCGGGGACATTTACATGTTGGCGTGTCTACCTCACATGTCAACTTGATTTTTTTAATAGTATCTATATTAAATCAATTACAGAAGAGCCCTTTAATAACTTTATTATTGTTTTTTTTTAAAGCTCAATATGAATAGACTTAAAGGTTCTTTGACCAAAGTTTTTTTAAAATTAATTTTAAGGGTAAATATGTTATTTAATTGTTTTAAAAAAGAAAAAAATACATTAAAGCCCATAGAACCAAGTTAACAAAATTTTACTTTTAGTAGTGGTCAAGTCATTTTAAAACACGTGTAAAAACAATCTTGCCCCCTTCTAATTCATAAATGACATTTTGACTATTACAAAAATATTATTCTAGACATGATTTGATTTAGTAATTTTGAAATATAAAAAAAAATTATTATTTTACTATTATAATTCATGGTAAATTTACTCTTGATCCATGGTGTTTGGATTCAACACTAATAATTTGTTTTTTCCTTAATAATAATACTTTTGAGAGTGATAATATTTACTTTTTAAAGTTTTTTTAAAATATATTAAATTAATATTTTTTATTTTTAAAAAAATTATTTTAAATATAAGTACATTAAAATAATAAAAAAAATAAAAAAATTAATTTCTTATAAAACTGCTGCTACCGGTCTCAGCATCATGGTATCCTTCTTTTGTCAAGGTAAACTACAGCCCCCCCTGAATTTTTTACATGTGTAGTCTGTGACATCACAACTGACAGGAGAGATGACATGCACACGTGTGAGTGAGAAAATGTTAAAATCATTGTTACCAGTACCACTCGCAGATGAGGATATATACAGATAGCGTTTGATATTGTTAAAATATTTTTTATTTAAAAATATATTAAAATAATATATTTTTAATTTTTAATTTTTTAATTCAGGACATCAAAACTAACCGTATTTGCAGGAAGGCGTTTGATGTACAACTCAAGGGTCCGGTGGATCAGTTTGTAAGGCTGTGGAGCGTGGAGAGCTGATAAAAAAAAACTGAACCGTATTTGTAAGGTGTTATTATACACGCGCTGTGAGGTAATGTGATAGAGAAAGAGTCAAATTAGAGGTCAGAGTGAGTCAGAGCAGCGGAACTGCTTGGCAGGGCAGGAAGAGAGGCCGTGAGGATTTCTGTTACAACAAGAACAAAAACAAACACATTTGCAGAGCTTGCTTTGCTTTCATGCTTTCCTTCCAATCTCCACTGCTTTCTTTCACTGTTTTCTCCTGCACTAGTTTTTCCGTTTTTGGCCTATGGAGATGACCTTGCAACACTCCCACAACATCACTTGTTGTCACCTAGAAAATGATGGCATTCCCAGTCATTATACCACCTCTACTGCTACACCTTGCAACTCATCAGCAATGGAAACTCTTAATGACATGGGTTCTCTCTCTGTTGATCCTAGCCATAGAATGCCACTGAATATTTGCTCCTCAGTGTGTTTTGACATGGGCCAAAGGGGTTTTGCCCTAGAAGGAAAATCCTGCAGCAATAGGTTGGAGAATAACCAGTGCAGTGAAGAAGTTGGTGATGGTGGGAAAGAACAAAAACACAAGGCTGCACGTATAGAAAACATTGAGGAGAGTTTAGTGAACGGGAAAGACATAATGGAAGGTAGGGAGCCGAAGATTTGTAATAGAGGGCATTGGAGACCAGCAGAAGACTCTAAACTCAAGGAACTTGTTGCTCTTTATGGACCTCAAAACTGGAACCTTATAGCAGAAAAGTTGCGAGGAAGATCAGGTAATAAAAGAGGCTGCAAGTCCACATTAAGTTTTTTTTTTGGCTGGTTTTTAATAGCTCTGATTATTGTGCACGTTTTGTTTTACTTGTCATCTTTGTTGAGTTTGAAGGTAAGAGCTGTAGATTGAGATGGTTCAATCAGTTGGATCCAAAGATCAACAGAACAGCTTTTAATGAAGACGAAGAAGAAAGGCTAATGGCAGCTCATAGAGTTTATGGTAACAAATGGGCCTTGATTGCTCGATTTTTCCCAGGGAGGACTGATAATGCTGTTAAAAATCATTGGCATATTGTAATGGCTAGGAAATACAGAGAGCAATCCTGCATTTACAGGAGGAGAAAGCGTACTCAAGCTGTTCAAAGAAGGGTAGACAATGCTGGTGATTATGTGAGCAGAAATACAGTCAAGAACACAGATCCCAACTCTAACATTATCTGCAATAGCAGAATCATCAAACCATCTTGCCTCCCCTTTTCACCTCTGATTGGTGGCTGTAATAGTACCTACGGCAAGATGACTGCGGAACTCTTGTTTTCTAGAAGTCACCATGGATCTCTTGCAGAAGAGACATCTAGATTCCTTTCAGGTTTGTCCCTTTTGTCATTCCCCACTTTCTACATTGTCTCATTAATTCTATGCATTTTGTGCATCTGGGCTTCTGTGCTTCCTCACATTGGCATCTTTACATCAAATTTAGCACATTCTTCCATGTTTACTTACATCAAGCCTTGTCCTCACATTTTAAAGCTCGGCGTGGTTAATTTTCGTGTTCATTTAGTCCTCTGATTTGGTTCAAGTTCTTTGTCAGAGAATAGCATTCGTTTCCTATGTTATTCTCTTAATGTTTAAAGTTTTTCATTCTTTTTTGAGATTTTTAGAGAAGCAATCGGTAATTCTAAACACCAATTGGACAGAAATACATTAGCCAAAGACCCATGAAGTGTTATTAACTTTCTTTTCCTTTTATAAAATTTTACTCTCATTTAGATTACTTATTGGAGCTAATATGGTGAAATCCCTTGTTTATTATTTCTCATCTTTCATATGGGCCAATTAAAAATTAGCAGGTCACCAGATGCACTACAATATGCTACGAGATAGTGACACATGCACTGTTTTCTATGCCATGCAACAATCAAGCAACCGTCACTTTCCAGGTTTCTCAGACGCCATGGCATCATCAGCAACTCAAGCCACAGTAAGTGAACCATCATCATCATCGCTATCAGTTGCAGAGAACACAGAAGCCAGCTCCTTTGAGATCACTACTACATCACCACCATTTATAGATTTTCTTGGAGTAGGAGCCACGGGAAGTGCTAGAGTTTCCAAAACCTGCAACATGTATTTGAGAAGCAATTGTGTTGCATATGGTAGCACAGGTATCATAGAAGGCAAAGAGAAGTGAAAGGACTGTTACTTTTAGATGGTCCAGAATGAGCTTTTGTCATCACCATGGCCTGCTCCTTTGTAATAAGTGACCATCATGATATATTTTGCAAATTTAAAGCAGTGAACAATCACTCTGTCTTCATAACTTCACAACGTCTCTCCTGCCCCATCTCCCGTTTCTAACAAATATTATAAATAGTGAATTTAGACCCTTCCACTCTTTAATGTCCGCGACTCCTTCAAATTCTTAAAGCTCCTTTTCCAATGTGGCAAAGAAGAGGGGAAAGAAATTGTACACTGGTTAGTAGAGAGATGGGTACAAGGCTAACTTTTGATTGAAACAAGGCAGAAGCAACAGTTGTGGGGCTGACAAATAACAAATCAAAAAACAGGGCGGCATCTCCCCACCTTTATAATGTCCACTACAATCTTTGATTCAAAGAGACAAATGACCTGGACAGTTTCGAACTTCTGTAATTGAAAAAACCACTCCATGTAATGTATGTTGAACTTCTTCTCCACCCGTAGGCGTAGCAAATTACAGTTCCATTTGTAACCACAACGCTTAACTGGCTGCCACCTTCCATAAACCAAGTCAACTAAGAGAAACAGAGTTAAATTCAAGCTCAAAACCTCCTAGCCTTCTATCACAGTCTGAAAGACACTGGAAAAATTTGTTGCCAGAGACTGGCCAAAAAGGAAAGACTTTGGCCTACCTGAATCAGCAGTCAGGGTTATACAAGCAATGCAGCATATTACCTCTGGAGTTCACAATTACAGGGTGCTTATAGAAAAGGTTCACTAAAACAAATATGAAAAAAAATAAAAAAAAGTCAAAGGTATTTTGAACCTTCCTTCTCAGTTAAAAAATCGACCAAATTCGCTCAGCATCTGCAAGAAATTTCACATGTTTCTGAATAATCATTGAAAAAATACTACAGTTTTGCTCTGAACATACAAGAGCAAGAATGCTGCTCCAATGTCACAATAGAGTAACACAAAAAAGTCATTTTTATGAACGTTTAATTTGGCAACCGGTATAAAGCTAGTCAGATGTCCTTGTCCAAATCCCTTGCTAATGAAATAGTATTCAGTGTAAGAAATCTAACTGCTGTGAGCAATACTCTCAAGTGAAGATGCCAAAGCATCCTTGAGTTCCTGCTTCGTGAGAAGGCTAGTGGTGTGAACAAATCCTCCTTCATGAACTGCACCAATTGTCTCAGAATTCACTGGTTGCAGTGAAAAATGGGTTTCAAGAGCCTTTGTGGTTTTCTCAACAAAAAGTGATCTTGGCAAATATTCCTTCACGCGACAAATGAATTCGCTGTGGTCTCTTGCCTGCACAGTGAAGTGGCAATATAGACTTCATTAACTGCTCTTCAAGTAATTATCATATCAAAAGTAAATTTTCTGCACTCCATATTCCAAAGTCCCAATAGGTACAACCCAAAAGGCACATGAAAAGAAAAACACAGATTCTGAAGTAATTTTTCTCTGTTCTCCTCTTGTTATATCTGCTGCCACAACTACTGCGTGTTTATTCTATGGTTGCACATATATAAAATGCCATGGAATGCATCATGCACCAAAAGGATGAAGACAGTTCATCAGTGGAAAAAAAATGCAAGATATCTAAGAACTGCAAAACCAATCGAAACTATTACATGAAAAATGACCAATCTGGTTAATCAAGTGCATGTCCAAAGATTATTAGTTTGTTATAGTTAAGGCTATCCATAACTTATCAAGGATACAATGATTTCACACTGATCTTTGAAATAATAGCATCCCCTGAAAATATTTTTGTTTGTTTTAATGGTCATAGGATTTGCAATAGGAGAAAGATAATGATTGATTCACCAAGAAATAACCAATACAATTACAGCATGATTTTCAGGGTAAAATAATCTTATTGGCAGAACAGAGAGCTCAAGAAAGAAAGATGGTGGAGAAGGAAGTAAAATACCGATCTATATTCAGGAGCCCGAGCCGGTAGCTTCAAGTAAGCCATGTTCTTGACCTCATAATCCCATAAAAAGGAAGTATGGTGTATCCAACGATTTTTGGTTATAGATTGTGCGTTTCCACCAAATTTGCGATCACCAAAAACATAATCTGAAAACAAATAGTGTTTACGTGTAAGATAGATCATACGGTTATATAGGCATCATTTGCAGCCAGAAGTTTGCAGTGGTCTCCTGGCTTATAAGAGCAAAACTAAAAACAATTTTTTCTTACAAAAACAAAAAACGAGAAACATTGACATGAAAGTTTAGATATCCATGATCGGGAACACCATGCATGTAACTGTCTAAAAAGTGTCACTTCCACCAATGTCCCACACATTATATTAACAGAGTGAAAATCCTTTTAATCCAAAGCTCATCTATGTAGTACCATTCTCACGGAGCTGGAAATCACCAATCCCTCGCAACACCTGACCATACAAAAGACCACTCCAAGACATGATGGAACGAGGATATGGTTGAACTCCAGGAACATCATCCTTGTTGCATATAAGAGTGACAAAAATAGTCCCATGGTCAACAATAACAGTTCCACCACCAGTAAACCTTCTGATGACAGGAACCTCATCTCGTAAAACAAACCCAAGTTCAAGAAGTTCTGAAGCTTTCCTACGCAAAGCATTCACATCTATCAGTATGCGTATCCCAAGAAAATGAAACAAGGATAGAAGTAAAAAAATCCAGGCATCTACAGATGCTTGCTCATTTATTCAAATAACAAGTCAAAAATGGAAAATTTCATGAGACATGTCATTTTATTAATTGAAGAGCAACTAAGCACAACACTTTTAAGAGCAACTTTCTGAACAAACTCTAGATCACAATGCAAGTGAAATACAGAAGCATGTCCATGTATGAGACTCACAACAAGTAAATCTCACTGTGGAACATCCAATCAGTCGCTCTTAAAGAAACTCTCCCTAATCTTTTATTTTATTTTATCATCATCATCATCATCATTTGGGTACGAAAGGAAGGAGCAAGACAGTGGAAAGCAAAGACATTAAACTTTCCCAGATTATGGCTGTCTAAAACGGCCATATGGTGGGAAAGGATTGGATGAACCACATTTATCTGAAATCTTCTATAAAACAAAGGATAACACCAAATATAACCTTGAAACTGCTAATTTTACCAACTCTCTACCAAAGGAAAAAACCACAGCTATGAAGAGTCTCATTGAATCCATCGATAACTAAAGAGTACAAAACTTAGTGGGGGTCGACGCGCAAGCAGACTTGAGGATATCCCTTAGTGTCGAATAATAATAACAATAATAAAAAAAAGACTATTTAAAGAGTGGGTAAGCAATCTCTAACTAGGGCTAAGATTACCCAAAATTCAGCTGAGATTCCAAATGACAACAACCAACTAATATAGATACCCCTATTCAGTCAGCAAAAAGAAAAGGAGATGGGAGTTAAGAAGTCTTTTACCCAGACAAGCCCATGACAATGGAAGGAGTATTAGTTCCATCGTTAACAATACACCAATTATCTGAAGAAGTACGAAGCAGCTTTTCCTCCAGAAACAGTTGCTCTAAAATGGGCATTCCTTTGAATCTCACAACATTCATTAATGGCAACCCCAGTTTCCTTGCTTCATGCAGTATTCCCATCTTGGTTAACGCCAAAAATAAAAATGGGACCGAAAAGGAGTTGGTTAAAATAACAAGGGTCAAAAATAAGCAAACGGTGTCTTGGTTTTTGCCTTAACAATCAATCTGTTGGTATGTCTTGGATCAGTGTCTTTTATGTCGGAGGTGGATACGAACCAGGAAGATAAATATTTAGACTTGATTTTAGGGGGAGAAGAAGAAGGTGAGTGATACGTCGTCTGGTGATCTGTGGATATGGCTTGTGCTATCAGTCAAAAATATGAGCTTGGAAAGTTTGGGGCTCGGGTTCCGTCCGAGTGCGGCCATGGAGAACTTGTCCGTAATGTTACAAAACCCAGCCAAGAATTTATTTTTTATTTAATTAAATCATTATAAAAATAAATATTTACAATGAAGATAACAAATAAAATTATTAAAGAAAAATATATTTTTCTAATTGAAATTGCTTTTTTTATTTATATTTTTTTTGTGACAACAAAATTTGTTTCTTTTTAATAGCAATAGAGTTCATTGAATAAAAGGCAACAAATATAGAATTGTTTTTGGAGAAACTATATCAATTTAAAATAAAAAGAAAAATATATATTTTTAATAAGAAAATAAATTTTCTTACTCATGAATTTTCTTTTAGAATTTTTTCAAAAACATGTTTTGTTTGAGGAGCTTTATTTTTCAAGCAAAAAAACTCATTAGAAAGCAACATTCAATTAGAAAATAAAAAATTATGAATTGATTATCTCCCCATAACTACATGAAAAAGGTGAGGACAATAAATTTGCAAAATTATATGAAACATTTACAATAAAAAATTAAGAAAAAAAATAATTTATTCTCATTCAATATTAAAGAGAAAAATATTCTAAAAGTTATATATATTTGGCCAATACATAATTATCCATAAAATAATAAATAAAACCATAAAAAAATTATACTCTTCTTAAAAACAATATTATATTTTTTTTTTATAATGAGCACAAAATTAAGATTTATTAAAAATTTCATTCATAGGGAATATGCATTTGAAATAAGAAAGAAAATGAATTTCTCCTATCTAAACTCCATTTATTTATTAATAAATCTCTTTATTGTCTTGATGAAAGCATTTTTTTTTAATTGCAAGCATTATTTTTTAAACAAAAAAAACCTATTATGATTTTAAAAGCAGGTTTTAAAAAATATTAAAATAATATCTTGATATTTTGTATGTGATTGAAGGAAAAATACACTAATAAATATTATAAAATCATGTTAAAAATCTAATTTAAAAATATACATATTTATTTTCCCAACAATGATCTAATTTTTTTTTACTTGCAATACGAAAACTTAAAAACACCTCAATATCACTCTTTTAATAAAAAGAAATACATTAACACTAAATTTAGTTATTTTTGTCAACAAAAACCAACCAATTATTTTATCTTTCTTTTATTATTTTTCAGGAGCTTTCTTTCTCCTTTCTCATACTTAAATACTGAAATGCGAATAAAGTAAAGCCTTGAACCAAATCTTAAGAGCTAAAAAATGAAAGTGAAAGAAGTTTGAAGGTAAAAAATCTAGAAAAATCCGGTGATGAATAGCCAGTAAACAAAAAAATAACTTAGGGAATTTTTTTACACAATGATATTCCAATAAAAACACATAAAAATAAATTATTAATCCTAAATCCCATTAAATGCAATGTATAAAAAAAAATTAAAAAAAATGATAAATGTATCAAGAACCTAAAAAAATTGAAAAACATTATTATAATAAATAATGCCGACTCTCACACTTTGATTTATATAATAATAATAATAATAATAATAACAATAACAATAGCAATAACAGTGGGATAGAATGCACATTTATGTTTATTTATTTATTTATAGCTCCATGCATCTAACGTGAAATTCCTCTAATAAAAGAGAAGCAAAGCCATAGTTTGGGAATTATTACAGGTGCTTCGACCACCGCAATAATTTTGATGGCAGCCATACATGAACTAGATTGAGACAAGAAGAGATTTGTGATTCAATCCAAATTACGATGAGCGGTAGAGGTGTTGTGTGGTCTGCTTTGGAGACTCACCAATGAATAATAAGCTCCGGTAGTTCCGTTGGCCAGCAAAGATGAATGAGTCCCCATCTCCACCTTCCCTTTATCTAAAACTGCAATGAGATCACAGCTCTGTATAGCACTCAACCTGTGAGCCACCACCACGCTCGTCCTTCCCACCATGACATGCTCTATTGCTTCTTGCACTACCTTCTCTGACTGGCTATCGAGTGCGCTAGTGGCCTCATCTAACAGCAATATTGCTGGATTTTTCAGCATGGCACGGGCTATTGCGATGCGCTGTTTCTGACCCCCTGATAGCTGCACTCCCCTGTCTCCGCACCATGTCTCATACCCATCTTTTAATCCAGATATGAAATCATGAGCATTGGCTGCCTTAGCTGCCTCGATGATTTCTGATTCGTTGATTTTGTCGGATGACGCACCATAGATAATGTTTTCCTTTATGGTGCCAGCAAATAATGTGGGTTCTTGACTAACCAGAGCAATGCATTTCCTTAGTGACCTGAGGTTGTATGACTTGATGTCTCTTCCATCTATTCTTACAGTGCCCTTGAGTGGATCATAATATCTTTCGATTAATCCTATGATGGTCGATTTTCCTGAACCACTTTGCCCCACCAAAGCTGTTGATTTCCCTGCTTCAATGTTGATTGAGAAATCTTTGAAGACCATCACATTAGGCCTGGCTGGGTATGCAAAATCCACATCTTGGAGTTCTACGTGGCCCGTGATTTTTTCTGGCCGGTAACCATCAGGGTCTTCTGGTTCGATTTTTGTGCACCGATCCAGCACAGCGAAAACCGACCGAATAGAGTCTGAACCCTTGGCTAGGTCCATTGTCATGCTTCCAGCATCAGCTATGACACGTCCTGTGCTTACCAAGATCAAGAAGGTCTCAAACATGGCTTTGTAGGTCATGTAGCCTTGAGCAATGAGTTTGCCACCATACCAATAGTCCAGAGCCAAAGTGCAGGACATTATGCTTCGAGAAGTGCTAAGCCCAATACCTGCAAACAATGATTGCCGAATATTCTCTCTCCTTGGACCTTCTTGGACTTTCTCGAGCATTTTCAGGATTCGTTCTTGAGAGGAGAAAGCAGTGATGGTTCGGAGGTTGGAAACAGCATCTGCTGCGAGCTTGCTGCTTTCGTCTTGTGCTTTGATGGCTTTTCTGGACATACTTTTTAGTAAAACACTCCGGGTATAATAACAGGCGATTATGATAGGTTGGACTGCTATCATCACAATGGCAAGCCTCCAAGCAATGACCAAACCCATGGTCCATGCTATGGTGACCGCTGACATTGTCTGAACGACGAGAGCAATTCGGTCACCCACTACTGATCTCACCTGCACAGAACCAAAAGCATCAAGTCAACCACCCTGTGCAATGTTTCAGCTGCTATACATTGCGTCTCTAGAAAGACTAAAAGTTGCAGCTTGAATTATCCTACCAGCAATAATCGGCATATATATGAACATCAAATCAGGAAGTAAAACATCTAAGATAGAACAATTACTTAACATCTGAGTGACCTAACCTAGCTAATCAATCATGGTGGCATGTGCACATCAAACAGGAAAGAAGAGCCAAAAACACATACCGCATCAGCATCTTTGGTGAGTCTTGAGCAAATTGCACCACTTGAATTCTCATCTTGATCAAACCACCCAACCTCAAATGTGAGAATCTTCGAAAGCATCCTCTCTCTAATCCTCTTTGTCAAATGCTCACCCATGTATGCAAAATTATAATGTTGAATTACATTGATGATCAATGAGAAGAACGTCAACCCCAAAAAGAAAAGAGAGTAAATCTTTATCTTCTCCTTAATCTCGTTGTGATCTTTCAAAAAGAATACGGATATCATTGACCCCAACACAAATGCATATACTGGTTGAACCCCACCAAATAAAATTGCTCCTAAACATCCAAAGCTCGCCTGTTTCCATTCCGGTAGGTTCAATGCCAACAGTCTTAGAAATGATGGTGCCGAGAATTTTTGCTCTTCCATCGCTACATTTTCTTCAGCACTGATTGAAACTTTACTTGGTGCTACTGAATTGGCAGAATGTGATAATCTTCGACTACTAGTATCACTACTAGTTCTATTAGTTTTCATAACTGGGATAGCTGATGAGGACACTGAAGTTTTAGTGACATTTTCACAAGGTTTTTCGGTTCGTGTTTGTTGAAGACGAACTAGGGATGTGTACATGCCATATTCGTTTTCAATTAATTCATTGTGAGACCCGATTTCCGTCACCCGACCGTCTTGGACCACAGCAATGATATCCACATTACGAATGGTGGAGAGCCGGTGAGCAATTATGATTGTCGTTCTCCCCACAGCTGCTCTGTCTAGGGCTTCTTGGACAATACGTTCGGATTCTGTGTCTAATGCACTTGTAGCCTCGTCGAGGAGGAGGATTCTAGGTGATTTGATTACAGCTCGTGCAATAGCAATTCTTTGCTTTTGCCCTCCTGACAATTGAACACCTCTCTCACCAACCTGTTATTGGTGCAAAGTGTGGTTTAGCACATGATTCCTTCCATAGGGTAAGTAAGTAATGCTTTGTATCCGAGGAAAAATAAAGTAATGATCCATTACTGAGTATTATGCATGTGATTTGTCCATGGAGATAATGCAAATTGGTGATTGGATTCAGCTGTCCAAGATTTAACTTGCATTTCCTTGAGCATGAAACTATTTCTATATATTTTCCAGTTTCCAGCATCAAATAAGTTTAGCTGATCAACATGATCCAACTAACCTGAGTAGAATACCCGTGAGGGAACTGGGAAATGAAATTATGAGCATTTGAAGCTTTGGCAGCTTCAACAACCTCGTCCATTGTAGCAGTTTCTTTGCCGAAAAGTATGTTCTCCTTGATTGTTGTAGCAAATAGTGCAGGCTCCTGGCTCACCAAACCTATCTGTGACCTTAGCCACTTGAGTTGCAACTTATCAATTGCAATTCCATCAAGAAGTATCTCTCCACCTAATGGGTCATAAAATCTTTTTAATAATGCTATTGCTGTCGATTTTCCTGACCCACTACCACCAACCAAGGCCACACTTTTGCCTGCTGGGATTTGTAGGCAAAAATCTTCAAAGATAATGCTTTCTGGCCTTGAAGGGTATGCAAATTTGACCTGTCTGAATTCAACTTCCCCCCTAAAATTATCCAAAATCTCACCTTCCATGTTATCTAGGTCTATTTTGGGGACTCTTCTTATCACTTCCATGATACGTTCTCCAGCAGAACATGCATCTGCGAAGTACTTCATGTTGGATAAACCAGCTCCAAATGCTCTGATAATCAACATCAAAAACAACAGTCAATATCAATAACAAAAAATAATCATTAATTCAAACTAATTCGAAAGTAAAGCAAAATCACTCCCTCTATTCCGAGTTAACTGTCCACCTTCATTTTCTGGCTCTCCGGCCCTAAACAATTTTATCCGCTTCTTCAAAAGAAATCTTTCCTACTCTCAAGTTTTTCCATTTTTTTCAGATATTTGAGTTGTTATTGGTCCTAATTTCTCCTAATCTTCAAAGAGAGAAAAAAATAATAATGTGCTTAGAACCCAGTTTCCACTAAAAGTAGCGAAACGTCTGCAGATCAAGATGCGGACGTTTAATTTCTGACAGAGGAAGTAGCAAGGAAAGGAGAGAACTAAGTAGTCCAGCTTATAATACAGTAGCTTAAGAAATCAAATGCAAAGGATCTAGATTTTGGTTCCTATTATTATGATGACAAAAGAGATACTAATACAACTCAAAGTAGTGGAAAACATAGAAGATACTTACAGGCCACCCACCATAACACATGCGCCAGCATTGAACACAGTCCCTCCTCGACAACCATGGTACATGACCATTCTGCTACCATAGTAAGACATGAAGGACCAAACAGCGAAAATAACAGCATTGCTGCCAACAGCTAACCCCTTAGCCATGCCCTGCCTCAACCCCAACTTCAATGGCAATTGTAGAGCTTCAGAATAAGCAGCTATGGCTTTGGTTTCGCCAACAAAGGCATAGATTGTCCTCGTTGAAGATATAGCCTGCTCAGCTATTGTTTCTGCCTTGGTATACTCTCGTTTAATCTTTCTTGATATTCCCATCAGAATCTTTCCATACATCACACCAGGAATTACCAAAAGCAGTATAAATGGAAACATTACAATTGTTAGTCTCCATAGCAATATAAATGCCATTATATAGCATCCAATAAATGTGGAAACATTCATTAAGAAGTTTGGCACCTGCAGAATCAAATTTATTAATATTAAATAATAATAATAATAATAATAATAATAATAATAATAATAATAATAAAGAAATCATCATATTTTCCTAAAATTAAATTGTTTAGAAACAAAGTGCACTTTTTTAGGAGATTTCTTTCGCACAACCTTTTCACTCAAAACGTCTTGAATTACAAAACTGTCATTAGAGACACCCGTGATGATCTCGGCTGTACTTGTTACATGCAAATCAAAGTAACCAACATCTTGCCTTAACACTGCTTTTAAATATCTTGTTCGCATTCTCATTGCTTGTCTTTCACCTGTTCTTGTCCAGCAATATCCCTCTAATGATCCAAGAAAATAATAAAATATAAAGTTAGTACTGATCTTGACTTAATTAATTTTATTCCATCATCACTACATAATCATTTCAGACACGATTTAAATGATTAATAGCCATAACAAATTAACGTAACTAAACTACCCACCTACCTATGAAACAAACAAGCCATTGTCCACAAGCCAGGTAACAAAGCGCCAATGCATTCTGCCATGCACAAAAAACCCGACTAGTTACTAGTCTTGTGTTCGTGCTTTGTTCGTGTGTGCGCGTGAAAATGGAAAAAGAAAGGAAAAGAAACCTTGTTGATGCTGTCAGAGAAGACATCTGAAGCAGAATCTGCACCAGCAAGATTGTTCAGCAATTTGCTAGATACAAAAAAAATTAAGGGGCTAGAGAACCCTTCACCAATGGATCCAATTAACCCAAGAACCATTAAGAAGCAATCTAGACTGTCTGCATGCATGAAAATGGATCGTATTGACCCAATCTTACTTTTCTTGATGCCTCCCGCCATTTTTGGATTACAAGAACGTTGGCCTTTATTTCCTGACCACGAAGAGTGAAAACCACAATACTTTATAATGGATGATCTGCTTTTATTGTAGCAAGAAAATCTACTGTAGTGCACTGGCCAGAGAATACTTTTTGTCAACTGCACCTTCAATATCCCTATTGTTGCTGACTTTTGCCCTTTCTTTAGATTTTTGAAAGAACTGTATGCTTTATTTCCGAGTGATAAATCATCTACACCCTGTCTTTTCATAAAGAGCTTATCTTACTTGACTTTTTTTTTACAAATTAAGAACATAATTAATTTGTTGCATCATCATTTTCTATTTATATTTTCATTAAATGCTATTTCTCTAAATGTATGTCTCTTATCAACTATGCTTTATTACAAGAAAATACATGGCTTAATTCTTCGAAGAGAAAATAAAATAAAAATTCAAACAATCTATTTAATATAATGGGAGATGTGTCCAGAGAAAACACAGCATTTGTTATTGTAAAAACATTTTTCATTTGTTGAGGTAGAGAAGATACTTTGTGGTGTTTCGGTCAAGGTTGTCAATTTTATTTTGATAAGTGTTTTGTTTTTTTAATTGGAATGAAATGTTTCAGTTTCGGAGTGTTTCAGCTTGCCGTTTCGGAGTTGTACTGTTCATATATATATATATATATATATATATATATATATATA
>Ga0307511_10004036_pt1 | contig 15016 bp, 14 predicted proteins | sample 13_EM_MG_FD_200266 | JGI IMG/M metagenome (GOLD analysis project Ga0307511, IMG submission 200266) | Populus trichocarpa ectomycorrhiza microbial communities from riparian zone in the Pacific Northwest, United States - 13_EM | ecosystem: Host-associated > Plants > Roots > Unclassified | place... | reverse complement strand
CACAGAGGCTTAACGCTCCCCCCGTTGCGCGCTGACTCGCCAGCCGCGTAGATAGTAGTCAGCCGGTCCGCAACACATCCTTTGTGGCCACAACGTTCGCCTTGGATGCTTGGGAATGTTTCAACCGCTTGTAATTCGATGTCGGCTCGTTTTGAAAAATCACACGGCAGGATTTCGTATTTGTGTGCGGCCCGGCGTTAACGACATGCTGCGCAATGCGTCGCTTCGGGAGACTGTAGTGGCCTTAATTTGAAATCGCTCATCTCGTTCGTAGACTCTCCCCGTTGTTTTCAACGTGTGGGCCATTGTAATGTATTGGGTACGCTAGGGAATGTGGGAACAACAGGGTTTGCTACCTAAGGGTTCTACAAAGCGGCACCTGACTGAGTGACGGACATTTCGCAGAGCCATTGTCCGGAACGGCTTGCGTCCGCCGACAAATCCCCCGCGAACCGGTTCACGACACGGATAGACCAAGGATGAGTACTATCTGGACAGTATGCCCCGGGAACGATGCAAAGATAGTGTGCAAGCACGATGTGCGCTGCCGCCGTGGTTTCCTGAGGCGACGGATTGTGAAGCATGTCGTCGATGTTTCAAATTTCAACGCCGGGCCCCACGCCCAGATACAAAATCCTGCGGGTGTTGTTATTTTTCGAAAAAGAGCCATCGAATTGCGCTTGATCACCCTGATACATCTCGTACGTTCTACGATGACGACGTCCCAAATGGCTGGAGGTTCCAGCCGGTCGGTGAGGCCCACGCCCCCAATATCAAGCACGACCACTACTAGTGCTCGCAAATGACTTATCTCGGCGTTGTTAAACCTCAACCCGCCCGACAGTGACCGTTTGACACCGAAGCAAAATAACGGCCAACAACCTCCAAGTCCTCAGTGACGGAGCCTCAGGCGTGTGTGCTGTTGGCGAATTGACCACCCTCTTCCCGCAAAAAGTTGTGGAAAAGCCCATCACCCATTTCGCCGGTGACTTCGACATTCTCAAGTCGTGTCTGTTGGCCCACCGTTCCGTTGTCCCGAACCTTTATCATACTCTTACTCATAGGAGGGACACATCAGGCTCCACTCGTGGTTACCTTCGATGTCTCTCGCAAGAGGGAACCCAGTGGAGCAATTGTTTGAGGAGAGAAAGCTCTCCGTCTTACTGCCAGACTTTTGGTGCTGCTGATATCAAGACCACGTCAACGTGGCGAGAAGGCCACGGTGCAGAGGAAGTCCAAACTGTCAGAGAGCTCTCGGATACAGTTAAAGTCGACATCGTCGAGGGTGATCATCATCGCGAAGATCTTATAACGCTGTTGCCTGCATACCCCCTTCCCCGAGCTCTGAACCAGGCGGTCCCCGATGAATATTCATTGTCCCGCTATATACTTGACATACGAGTGCAACAGAGATGCGGATAAGAAGAGAGAGGGTAAAAATAGGGTCATTAACCTGCATACAACTCGGTTCCCTCATCACGAGCTAGGTCTTTCTCATATGCCACAACGCCGCCGCATAATCCAAGTTGGCAAGAACATATTCTACTCCGGGCCGTGTGTTACGGTCTTCCAGCCAGCACAACTCAACCGTCCTCCACAGTTCATCGCTGAATCCAAGACGTTTTGCCCTCTTAGGTTTCCACGGCCGGACCCCCTCCATAATTTTGTGGACTGCGAAGATATCCGACTCGAACTCAACGTAGGGGTGGTGTCCGCACAATACCTAGATTATCCCCGGTTAACTGTCTTCTGCAACGAACATGATCGCACGAACACTCACCTCGTAGATGACCATCCCGAGAGCGTAGCAATCGGACTGCCTGGTCGGTCGGTTGTCCTCTGATTCCGGTATCCCGAACCTCTCCGGATCCAAAAGTTCGGGACTCATCCACCGACGGGTCCCCCCTCCAGTAAATGACATGAGTGAGTCGTTTGAAATCAGTGACGCCCGAGAGGTCCCAGCACAAGCTGTGACACCGGTGACGGTTGAGAGACCGAAGTCGGCGAGGCAAGCCCGTCGGTCCTTGTTGATAAGGATGTTCGCCTTCGGGGACGAGTGAGAGGTGTGCAGACGTTCGATTTGAGAAGATCACGTACCCCCTTCAGATCTCCATGGACTACATGGAGGTCATGCATATACTTCAAGCCACTTGCAACGCCAGCCAACTGAACGGTCAATCAGTGAGGCTACCATGAGACCAAGTGACGACGTACAAGCTCGGTGCGGTTTATATGCCGGTCCCTCTTGATGAATTCGTTTATGTTTCCGTTGTCCATCCACTCGGAAACGAGAGCAAATCGGTGTTCGTTTAATGTCACCCCAAGCAGCGGTAAGATATTGGGATGCCGGAGGTGCTTCCAGGCGACCCCCTCTCGGCAGAATCTCTGCAACCAGTTTATCCAGGCTGGTATAATGGTATTGGTGAAACACTCACGCTGCGGATGAGGTCCAAGTCACTGGTAATGTACACACGCACAACTTTGATAGCTACCCGACGCCCTTCGTGTGTACCTTGTGATACGTTGGCAAAGCCCCCACATTCGACTTCCACGGAATCTTCCGAGTAGTCATGGATGTGCATGGACGTTGGGATCACGCGGTATCGGCTGCATGTTTTGCACAGCTTATTGAGCAACTTTAGTCGCTCATGGTCCAACGTGGCGCCGTCCTCAAGATGCTGCAGCTCGTGTCAGCTTTGGGGAGCGGGGATGTGGAAAGACTTACCTCATTCATTTCGTCAACCTGTCTCTGGATTTTTGCCTCCGGGGTTTGTAGAAACTGAAAGAAAGAGGCGATTCGCGGGAGAATTTTCCCAGGTTGCCGTTTCGGTGTTTGTGGAGTTTCAGCTACCATTAGGTTTCCGTCGCTTCGAGGGTTTAAATGACCTGGTCTGACAAGCAGGACCTCCTGTTGACTGAATCGCGAAAGTACGTGGCACATGACAGAGAGTCCGCATCGTTGGTTTTGTCGATCGTGCCAGCTGGCTGTGATTACATTCCAAACTGGGTTCGGCAACCATCGATTCCCGCTTGGGTTTATTGGACGGGACGGTCGTTTACCAGCACGAATATCAGTGATCATGTCCTCCACGTGACTTCCATGATACGGCAACACCCCCGTGAGGACCTGATCATAGCGGATTATTGTGTCAAGTAGTGTCGTGCTTTTCAAAAGCGTTACACACCGAGAAGGATGTCATCGCAAGGGAATAAACATCGCCCTCCTTTGAAGGGTTGACCACCGCAGGCTCGTCGTAAATTGTGCGAGCGAAGATACGTTCCGGGGCCATATATCGGAGAGTTTCTTGCTGATAGTACCAGAGTGGGTACCTTGTGAACGCCCCCGCGATCGCAAAGTCTCCGAGACACGCTTGACCGTCCCGAGTAATCAGGATGTTGTTCTAGATGGACTGAGCGTCAGCGTGGGGGTTTACTCAATCCTTCATTTTGCCTACCGGACTAATACTGCCATGTAAAATATCCAACCAGTGAAGGTACATAAGGCCGCGGCATACTTGTGCAAGCTATTGCAGACACGGTCAGTAGATTATCCACATCAATCTCTAGGCTGATGGGCACGTACAAGTGCCAGACGATCAGCACCGGGGTTCATCTTGGCGTACTGGGTAATGTTCCCATCTGGCATCCACGGGCTCATGATGCAAACCGGAAACAGCACCTCAGAAACCTGGACGACTGGAAGCACGTTCAGATGAAAATTGAGCTTGCTCTCTTCAATTACACGGCGGTATATCTGGTATCGAACGCACTGAGTACGCCTCCGATTGAATAAACAGGTCACCGTACCCCTTCAACCTCCCTCAGGCCAGCCAGTCTCTGTCCCCGAACCACCTTAACACACACCGGCTCCCCATGATATTCTCCCTTCCAGATGTCTGTGAATCCACACGGGGTATAGTCCGGGGGTTTGTCGCATAGTTCCAAGCCGGGGAAGACTCGCGATCCACGGAGCAGGGCCTGGGTCAAAAGTCTGGTCCATGGATCCGAACAGGCACCCGCGCTACGCCACCCGGGTATGGCCTAACCACCAGAGGCGTCAGACGCTGAGAGGGGATTTGGCGGGGGAGAGGTACCTTGCGAAACGTCTCCACCAATGCAGTTGCTTCCTCCGAGAACAAACCCGTGGACAAGGTTCCGCCCCTCGCCACCACGTCGGAGATCGACGATACGCGTTCGCTATCCCGCTTGTCACTCCTGTGCTTGTGATAAATAGGATCTACGTGTAACAAGTCCTCCCTCAATCGAATGAGGTCCTCAGAACCAAGGGCGGGGAACTCAACTGGATAATTTGTCAGTCAGCTATCACTGTGTTGATGATTCATTAGTACTCACTCTTGGAAGGGTCTGCGTATTTCTCCATGACTGCTCGTCCAAGTGGGAAAATCGCGGCGGCAGAAAGGGAGGGGAGTAACCCACTATTGAGGTTAAGTAGGGAGCGTATTCCCAGCCTCACGGGAACCACGCCGTTGCCCCGTTCTGGTCATGGCACATACCTGAATTGGTTACGAAAAGTATTACTGCTTGTATGAGGGGAGATCAACGGGGTTTCACCTCACGCTTTCAATTGCGACGATCCTGGAGCAGGCTGCCTCCCCTTTTCGCTCGCAAGGTTCCGAGGTCCTCAGCTCACGGTTTTAACCTCTGCCTGAGGTTCCATACCGATAAAGGAATTTCTGCATGCCACCCTCGCGGGCCATCGTGCATCATGTGGAAATGGCGAGTTTGATCATCCAATGCACCGGCGATCGCACGCACCTGCATCGTGAACAAAAGCCCAATTCGCAAGCGTGTCTGCGGTGATGTGGTCATAGGGTTAGATCAAACAAACGGCGAGCAGGGTAGAGAGGGGGTGGGAGTTGCGCCTTGCAAACCGTTCACCGAAATGAGCTGACCACGATCCCCATCTTGGTGTGAACTGAGCGGCAGAGAGTCCGACTAACGTTTGGTAAACCTATCCGCGTTACCCAGTACAACCAGTATCGGCGATGAGTCCTGGTGTTGTGGTTGCTGTTCTTTCCAATTGTAGCTCCAAAGAATGCAGAGTCTCGGAGCGCAGATCCAGTGAACCAATCAATAGAGATGCAGAATGCTAATATCTATTCGCTCTGTCAACCTGCAGGATTATTACATGATACCATACCACTCCACCATCAGAATCGAGCAGAGTCGGGTCTAATGGTGAGCCTCATCCTTTGGGATATCAGCTTCAAGGAACGACAAGAACGCGTCGGCATCGGTAGTTCCGGGAGCGACGTGGCCGGCGTCAGCGGTGGTAGTGGGAGTGGAAACGGGCTCGGTCGCGTCGTACTGGGCGAGTTCTGATGCGAGGTCGGCGGGAAGGGCGGGGGTTTGGGGTGGAGTAGGGGCAGAGAACTCTTTTACAGAGCCGACGTGGTCATTGGCGGCCTAAGAAGAGGTACAAGGTCGTTAATGAGTGCTGAGGTTGGGGGATGGTTGAAGACGCGGGACATGGTACCTTTGGCGCTGGCTTGTAAACTTTGAGTTCTTTGAGGTACAGGTCCTGGACGAAATCTACACGGGAAGAAACGGTGAAGGTGAGCATATATCGCACCTCGATGGATTCCAGGGGGGGAGCAGACCTTTTCGGAGGACAGAGGAGGATGACAGGAACCTCGCGGACCTGGAAGCAGTCCGCGTCTGAACGGGTAAACGCAAGAGTGAGGAAAAAACAGTAAATTTCCAAAATTTGGGCTGTGAATTTGGATACGCACGACCGAGAGGGCTCGCCTGGCGACGAAGGACATGAAGGGAGGGGTAGAGAGGTTTGAAGGAGAGATAGATCGGGGACGGGTTCTAGGCGTAGCCCGGTTCGAACCGAGATCTTGGACGGGAGAAATAAAAGGTCCAACTCTTCCCTCACCGCACGATCTCCCACAAAGTCAACAATGCTCTCCATCGCTATCCGAAATTCCGTCGCCCGTCGCGTCCCCGTCGCCGCTACCCCAATGCTCGCTCGTGGTCTCTCCAATGATGGTTCCGTCGCTCAGTCCCAAGGTTTCCAGTCAGTCCCACCCTCCGGTTCTCGTGGTTTGGCGCAGCTCCTGACCCTTCGTTTACAGCAAGAAGGAAAAGGCTCATGAGGGTACGATACCATGAGACTCGGCACTTCTACAAGAGTATTTATTGACATTGTGGTTGCGTAGACCAGTACACGCGGAAACACGAGCGCGAGCAGCTTGAGAAGTTGAGGAAGGAGGTTCGTGCTTTCTCGCCCCCCTCGTGTTGCCTCGCTTCAGGACTAATCCCTCTCACTCCAACAGATCCAAGCCAAGCAGAAAGAACTCGTACGCAGGCCACTTTCTCAACGCACACTCGACTCAAACTGACATCTTACGTGATTCCAGGCCAAGCTCGAGGAGAAGCACGACGAGACACCCAAATCCAAATAAACTCATCCCTCTCGCCCTTCCGCGTTTCCCTTCCCACTACGTAACAAACGCGCATGATATCAGCGGCACTTTCACTCCCCGCAGTTCAACCCAAGGCGGTCGAATCTCGTTCCTCAACGTTCAACGTTCGACTCTCACCGAGCTTTTAATGCATTTCAATTGTAACCTCGTACTGAAATGAAAAGAATACCTTGGCCTAAGCATCACCTTTGGTCATTTAACCGACCCAGCCGTCCGCGTCCGAGATTCCGCCTTCACATCCGAAGGGATAATTTGCTCCCCGCATTGCGTACGACTCTCTAGGTGGTTCCAGTAAGGGGAGGCTACACGGTCCCCCTCTCTCTATGGATCTAAACTCACTTCAAACGATATCCACGCATGCGACTTGGTTCTCGAATATCCCTGGATTCACCTCCGTATTTCGTTTTGTCTCTCAAACAGCCAACTCGGCCCTCACACCACCTTCGATCCCACCGCGACTCTCGTCATTATCCAAAGCCGGCTTAACCCACTCCTCAACGAACTTATCCACCTGCTCCGGTGCCCTTCCGACGAAGCTCTTCGGGTCAAGGAGCGCGACAAGGTCATCTTTGATCGGGTCGAAGTACGGATCAGCCTTGACCCGCTCGATGAGATCGTTTTCGAGACCAAGCTGCTTGACTTGGTGGGCAGCCTGGTGAGACAGGACCTGAAAAAAACGGTGTTCACGCCGTCAGTCAGTTGTGGTTTCCGGTCAACCTAAACTGGAAACGAGCCAGAACACACCCTGATTTTTTCGTGCGCGACCTGTCGATCCCCACCCTTCTTCACGATCGCCATGATGATGTTCTCGGTGGCCATGAACGGCAACTCCTGAAGGATATGTCTCTCGATAACCTTCGGGTACACCACCAACCCCTCGGACACATTCTGAAGCGTCTTTAGGACAACATCGGCCGTCAGGAAGGCTTCGGGAAGGGTGATTCTGCGATTCGCCCTGTAGTCCACCATTAGAATCACTATGGCAAAGGAGATTCTATGGAAACTGACGAGTCATCCAGGGTCCTCTCGAACCACTGTACGCTTGCGGTCATCACGGCATTCTGGTGGAGCGTCATTAGGTGTCGGGATAAGCTGCATATCCTCTCTGAGCGCATTGGGTTCCGCTTGTATGCCATCGCGGAAGACCCGATTTGTGTCGATTCGAAAGGCTCCTCAAGTTCCTACGGGCGTCGATGTGTCTCAATCCAGAATCCCGAGAAGCTATCCCTGGAACCAAAACATACCTTGAGGTTCGCGAGCAACCGGATGTCAGTAGCGATCTTGTGTGCCGTCGCACCGAAACTTGCCAACGGCGCCAGGACGTCAATGTCGATCTTGCGAGAATACGTTTGGGACGTGACCGGGTAGGCGTACTGGAACCCACACAGTTCGGTGACGCGCTTGTCCAACGCCTCTACTTTTGCGTGGTCGCCATCGAAGAGAGTCAGGAAACTGGCTTGAGTACCCGTCGTTCCCTTTGCACCGCGGAAGCCGAGGTCGTCCCGTGCCCGTTTGAGGTTCCGGAGGTCCCAAAGCAGTTCCTATTCACACGCAGGTGAGCAAATTATTCGTCTACGTGCTTTAGAGAGAGAAAAATGAACCTGAATCCAGAGCGTAGCTCGTTTTCCAACGGTGGTGAGCTGGGCAGGCTGATAATGTGTAAACCCGAGCGTCGGCATGTTCTTGTATTGACGTGCGAAGTCGGTGAATCTCGAGATCACTACGGACATCTTGGCAATGAGGAAGGTGAGGGCTTGGCGGAGGAAGATGAGGTCTGCGTTGCTGTATTGATGGATGTAAACGGAGTTGTAACGTGGATCGTGGATAGGGACATGGGGAAACTGACTCAGTGACATAACATGAAGTTGCTCCGAGACTGCGGGTGACGAAGGCGTATCGGAAATAGCACCGGGCAGGTGGATTGAGGATACGAACTGGATGATCCCTGCAGCAGCAGGGGCGACGACACCAAATGTATGGACATGCGCCATGACATCGTGTCTTCTTTTCTTTTCTTCCTCGGCAGCGATATCAAACTGCTTCCGGTCCAGATACTACGCAAAACCCCACATACCAAACGCAAAGGCGTTAGAAACCCAGCATTTACGAGAAGAGATAAGGGGTAAGGGGATGGACGAACCAGGTTGTTTTTCATCTGTTCGATGGCTTCATCGGGGATCGGAAGTCCAAGCTCCTTCTCTGCAATCGCGAGGTTGAGCCAGAGTTTTCTCCAAGTATGATGTCGATTCTGTAGGTGGACAGTCATTCAGCTCCTTCCAACTGAAGGTGGATGAAGAAAGGACTGACAGCGGCGGAAAAGAGATACGCCATCTCCTTGGTCGCATATCGGCTACAGTTCCCTGTTCAGATGAATCTCGCATGCGACCGACTTTCCGGTAGAGAAAAAAAGATCAGACCTGGCGAGGGGGGTTTGGTAAGTCTCTAAATCCTCCATCGTTGGTGTGAGGTGGTGGACGACAAGGTGAAAAGATTGAGAACGGAAAAAAGATCGGAGAGCAACACTCCGGATTCCGATCAGTAACGGGATGTTCGCGGTCCGTCGATTGAGGGTTTAGGGAGAGACCGGATGGCAGCTTTGGAAACTGTCAGAATGCTGGGATTTGATTGCAACTACAGACGCTGTAGGGAACCGTTGAAAGCCACCTTCTCCCATATCCGATGTCCATGGCTCCTTCAGACACTGCCTCTGTAACACTCGATCCTCATGCCTGCCAAGCAAATGGAATGACCACCAGGGATACACCCCATTCACACCTTCGACAGTGTCCTACTATACCAAGGGTGGGGAACGGCAGGTAGGTGAAGAACCATTCAATCACGTCCAACGGCCGTTAAACCTAAGCCCGGTGATGTGAGGGATCGGAATACAAACCCGGACATGCTTGAAATCATCCACACCGGCCCTTACGCCAACGGGTTCAAAAAATACACGCGACATCTCCGCTGCCCCTTTCCAGAGTCCAGAAATCTTCCCCTCCGCAACCGTGCTCAGCCCGAATCATAACAGGGCTCCTCGATGTTCGGAGTAACGTACCAGGTATCAAGTGAGAACCAGCCGGACGATAAACAAGCGCTCCAAAAGTGTCTCAGGAAGTGCAATGGGTGAGGGGGATCCGAGAGCAAGGCATGTAGCGCTTGAGAAAGATCATCGGTGGCAAACGAAGGACTGGCCGATCGCCAGTGCCAAGCGCGGTTTGAACTTGAATATCATCACGAGAGTTGGCTCTTCTGTCATCCAGCTGCACGAGGCCTGTCGTGACAAAATGCCGCTCGTCTTTGTTGGAGTTCGGATCCTTCCGCACATCCTGCGCTCCGCATCGTTTTCTCCCCCGTAACCACAAAATGCGAAGCATCGGGCCTCATATCTATTCGCCCTATCACAACGAGCGTCCCAGGCATCGACCTAACTTGCAACGATGGATACGAAGGTGCTCAAGACACAAGCAGGTGGATCGCGCCCTCCGGCTCGATGGGCCCACGGATTCTCTTTCCCACGACCCACGCCCACTGAGGACCTGACATGAAACTACGCCCTGGTCCGTCGGCAATCCGATGATCAAGGCGATTCTCCACTTCCTTCCACTTTCGAATCCCTGGGTTACACCGCTATTGGAAGACTAGGAGGAAACCAACAACCAGGCACCGGCGTTGCCAGCGCTCAGGTCCGTTATATTTGGAAAACGCGCTCAATCACTTGGATCACTGGATCAATTACGCGCCCTCCACGTCGGCTCGTTGCTTACAAGCCCAATCCACCCGTCGTGGAATGCTATGGTCCTCCACGATATTTGTTCGTATTGCCGGTGAGCACGAGCGCCACACATTCCCCCCTCGCACCTTGACTGGTGTCCGCCAGCGCAAAGCAACTGACATCGCCCAACCCCGCTGTGTTATGGAACGATTAGGGCTCGTAAGATTGTGCGCCCCACCTGCACCCAGTAAACCTTATCGCCGCTTAACGCTTACGCCGTGTCAGAGATGCGATCAAGCAAAACCCCACTGCGGACAATGCGTCGAAGGGATTTACGCCTGCACCTACGATTATGGAGAGCACACATCCAGGAAGAGTGCGTTAGCAAAGGGATCGGCTTGTTTGAATTGCAGGTCTGTGGTCACCACCACACGCCGTTGGTCGACCACTGACCGTAGATCTCCCGCATGGGATTAGGCGCGACAAGAAGGTAGGATGACAACCCCCCCTTCCACAGAGTATATATTACTCACAAATCGCACATCTACTTGCCGTTTGTTTGTTAGAAATGTGATGGGGCGAAACCGAAATGTTCTACGTGTAGAAAATCTCCAAACGACTTGGAGTGTGTCTACCAACCGGGGAAGAAACGAAAAAAGAAGTCCGACATTCATCGAGCTCCCGCAGTTTCACCTCCAGAAACCCAAGCTTTGTCGTTCAGAACTGGGCGCACCTCACCTGACAGGAGCGCGGATAGCGGAAGCAACGAAATTACCAGCACCCGAACCGCACGATCCATCATCTCTGCCGTTGCTACTTCCGACACTGGCTGGAGTTTCTACGATGGAACCACCCACCCTAACCTCTTACCTGATGGGCCATGTGCAAGCACTCTGGCCGTTCCTTCTGCATCTTGCAGGTTGGCGTCACCATCACGACTGGAGTTTGGGCCGGAAATGGCGTACTCCGCCAACCAGAGGGCGACTGAACATTCGTTTGGGATTTTCGATATTTCCGCGCCAGTGTATACAATCGACGCCGATCCGCAAGCATTCGGGTTATCGAGCATTTCTTTTCACGACTGGAAAATGCTCTTGTAAGTCGCCCCCCTTACTCCGGAGTGGATGGACGATGCTCACAATCAGCCCAAACCCAGCCGAATGGTCTTCGTATCTCTTCGTACGATGCACGGTAGCTACATCCCCTTCGCAAAACTCCAAGCGATAATCATCGGGGACCTCTCTGGTGCATTCATTCACCCATTCTTCATCTACTTTGCCGAGGTCTCTGGATGCCACTTCTACCAACACAATCGTTCAGATTTTTCCCTCCTCCAGCACCAGGGTGAGCTTCTCCGGACTACCTACGAAGCCCTGGATACGATGAGACCGGAAGACGACCCACTCGCCTACGCCCAAGCGCAGATTTATATGAGCATGGCGGTGATGAATACGGGGAATACGGGGAACGTCAAGATTGCAATGAGCCACCTCAGGAAAGGCGCAAATACGATACGGACTTTTAATATTAGGTTCGTTCCACAGGGTATGGGTGGGAACGAGAATGTCGTTCATGAGATTGGGGGATACTCCGAGGGGGCTCATGAACGAGCGGTGTTCCTGTCGAAGATCCTACATTTCGAAGCGTATCTATCGCTCTATGTGATGGGACTTCCGGGAATCCAATCCTTCAATGCGGATAGGGACTTGAGAAAAGTTTCGGTAAGTTGTCTAGGACTCAATATGCTTGGGATGCTTACTGGATTCCTCTCAGCATATCGCTGCGCAGAGGGTGCAAGCGAGCATCAAGGATCTTTGCGACGATCTGGAACACCAGTTTAGGAGTGAATTACCGGTTGGTTCCCCTTTGTACTGTTAGCTTTTCGGATCTAACGTTGCGGCTTCAAGGTTGCATATCCTGTGCTTTGCGAGATCTGCCCGCTGATATTACGAGCTAAGACCATGATTCTAATGAAGGACGTCCGGGGTCATATGGCCTTAGTTAATCAACAAGGTGCGTTACCCCCCGCTTCGGACTTCTCGTCTCTGGTATGGTGTCCAATCCCTTTAAACAGCATTCGGGGCTAGTTCCTGGTTACACCAAACGGAGACCCTCACAATCCGTCTCCAACAACACATCGTTATCGTCCTCAAACTCGCCGACAAGTTCACCGAGACAAATGAACACGATAGCACTGTCTCACTCCGTTCCCATTCCGTGATCACCCTCACGGGACTTTCCGAGCTTTACAGGCTCATCGTTAGGCACCCGTTGTCCGCACCAGCTGTGGTGGAAGAGGCACAAAGGAGGTGCGCGGACATCTTGAAGATGATCGCGAATATTACGAAGATGTTGAAAGATGACTGGAGACAGATGGCTAGTTTCGTTCGAGTAAGACCACGCTCCCGTTCATTCATCCCCACCTTCATTCTATCAAGAGGGCTGGTTCGCGAACTGACGAACTTCCGCTTCAGGATGACCACGGCGACCCGATCATGGGTTTTACCTTAACCTCCGCGGGGGGATTCGCCGGGACTCCTTCACCCGTCCCTTCAAGGGCGTTCCTCGAGAACCTAGAAAACTTCAATGACCAAGCTAAGCGCCTCACAGAAGGAGACGAGAAATTGGTCGGGACATCATTTGAGGTTATTCCCAAGTTGTTTAGGACAGGGTTCGCGGAGGGGAGCCAGACCATCCGACCGGATCTGAGAAGTAATCGTGGGTTTCAAGGCATCGGATCAAACGATGGTAGGGGGTTGGACGGCGAATTACAGGCAGGACAATAAACTCGAGGTCCCCTTTCCTCCGCTAGACTTTCGCGCATACACAATCAACAGGACGATTAAACCATTTCCTCTGTACACATAGCATTACGTTTGTATAAACAACATTAGGTCCTCAGGCGTCCAACAGCTGCTGGTCCAGGTACCCGCGGATAGCTTTCTCGCAGAAGTTCCACATCTCCTGCTGGGTCATTTCATCTTCAGCAGCCGGTGAGGGCTTGGAGACCTTGAATGGCGGAATGAGATACTTCCCCTGTAACTCAAGCGGGGCGCGTGCGCCTGCGTAGAGGTAGGTCGTGAGGATTCCACACTCGGATGAACGAGAGTGTTTTTTAAACTGCAACCGCACAACCTTTGGGTAAGAACAGGTCAAGGAGCTAGAGTCGGAACCTGACCCACGAATTTCATTGTGGTATTTTTCGACGAGGGGTTCTCGACCTCCATGCGGGGGTCAACGAGGATCATCAAAACACCGTCGTTCTTGTACGTCGTCCGTGACATGCGTAAGCCAAGCTGCACGATCGCAAACTTGCTCGATTCGCACAATGTCTGAGGCGTGATGTACTTCTGGCTCCTTGCGGGAGTATCTCTGAGTGCTTCGTAGTTGAACGGAGAAGCACAGCGAGAGTGAAGTGAGGAGGACGTCCAAATAACTCTTGCGGGGCGCTCTGGAGTAGTGGACGAGACCAGGAGGTGGTGGAACTTTCGAATCAAGAGGAGGTGGCCCAGGGTGTCGGCTCCGAATTGCACGTCATATCCTTGTGCGGTGTATTTGTCCTTGGAGGAACACACGGTCTCGGCGATGCAAAAGAGCACGTGAAGGGAGGTTTCCTTCCTGGGGTCACGTAAACAGGGAGCGTCAGTGGGCCGGCCACGCTTGATACCAATTAGCTTACTTCACGAACGCTTCGGCAGATTGGTTGACGGCATCCAGGTCTGCAAGATCCAAGTGGTGGAATAGAGCGTATTTACCATCGGTTTCAATGGCCATCTCTGCAATAGCTACGGTTGCGTTGTCTTGCGACTCGTCGGCGATGTATACCTTCGCGTTCTTCAACAGAAATTGCTTGCATATATCTCTCCCCACACCTTCGAAAGAAGATTAGTCGACGGGTATACGCGGGGACGCGTGGGGGAATACCTGAACTCCCTCCGGTGACAAGAACAACCTTGCCCTCCAGGTCCGGTATTTGGTCTATCGACCAAGTGGGTTTAGTTGAGGCCTTCACCCGAGACCTCACGCTTCCAAGCGAGATCATCTCTCCGAGCGTAGTGGTGATTGATAGGACCTGAAGTCGGGTGTACGTGAATCTCAAACCAAGTCACCCAGTAGGTGTACACGCAGAGAGTGAAAGGGGAAGGTTGAGTAGTAGCTCCGAGTCATCCGGGATTTCTTACAGGTCTGACCACATCCTCGTGCGCCTCGTGCGCTTCGGATAAACAGTGACCCAGAAGTGGAAGAAAGGGTCTAGACGCGATCCCATTGCCACTAACGTAGGTAATGAGATGACTCGAAAGAAACGCTGGGAGCGGGGACGAGTCCAGCGTCATTTGGAGAAGCGGATGAATGTTATTTGTAAGCCGCAGTTATCAGGCACGTCTATACCTCCGAAAAGCACAGAAACCCTAGCCTGAAGTGAGATCTGGACCTCTAAGTGACGAAGTTGCAAGGCATGCGAGATGCACATTTGGTGTGGGGGCCAACATGCTGTGGCTGGAATTGGCTGGGATGGACACCAGATTCAGCTGTGGGAACCGAGTGGTATGCGGCTATGCGTGCCTTAGTCATCAAGTTCCAAAGGGTGTGGAGGATCTCGGGATGACACTGGGAGGTTAGAGATGCATCAAAACGTGCAGAAAGAAACTAGGGCAATTACGTCTTGGTAGGTCCAGGTCGGTGAAAGACGAGGCCAGGTGTTTGGGAGAAGAGAAAAATCATCGCCAGGCGTGGGAAAGCCGACGGAACTCCTCCGTCCGATGGACGATCACGACCACGACAGAACCCTCACGATCCTGTACGCCACCGAAACCGGCAGCGCTCAAGATGCAGCCAACAAAATCGCGCGTCG
>Ga0307511_10004035_pt1 | contig 15017 bp, 8 predicted proteins | sample 13_EM_MG_FD_200266 | JGI IMG/M metagenome (GOLD analysis project Ga0307511, IMG submission 200266) | Populus trichocarpa ectomycorrhiza microbial communities from riparian zone in the Pacific Northwest, United States - 13_EM | ecosystem: Host-associated > Plants > Roots > Unclassified | place... | reverse complement strand
TCTTCAAGTAAAAAACGTTTATTATCATATAATTGTCCTTGTAACTCGGTCAGTCCAAGATATCCCTTGTATGGAAGCTGATCTGATACCATCAAATAATATCCAGCCAGTTTATTTTCAACTTAAAAGTAAAAATAACGTAATATCTCGGATGAAAATGCTTTGAACGAATAAAGATTGACATGACTTTTACATTTTCAAATATTCAACATTGGAACCAATGAACAAAAAGTGTAACACCAATATCTTCAGAATCACAAGCTTTACAAACACAAAACACAACCCAAGTGTAATCAATTCTCAGAGGCCGATTGGAAGATAAACACAGCTGTCAAAACACCCATCAATCCTGTTACTGCCAAGGCCACCGTAGGCAAGGGGGCTGTGAGTCCAAAATTCTGCAAAAGCAAAATGGACATGGATTTGATAAGCAATTGTTCACGATTACCAATTATTCCATCAATAATTAAATCACGCTTGAATAAATGGGCTCCAAAATTGATAACTGCAATCAGTCATACGTAGCATCAAGCACTTTCTTGGCTCAAGTGCCTAAACCTCTAAGATAAAGCCAAGCTCCATTACATGGGAATCAATTCATAATTACTAGTTGCAGTGTGGAATGTGGTCATCATTGCTGAAGAGTCTGCCAGTGTTTTAACTTAACTTTCATGATCACAAAAGGAAGTTATTTCCTTGGTTTTGAGCAATAGTAGTATTGGATACCATTAGGGAACACTAAATACATTTTATTTCAAAGTTTGATAGTCTAATCAACAAAGTAGAATCATTATCATATAGTATAGGCAATCACAATTTAGTACAAGCTGCATGTCAGAAGTTTTGAAGTCTTACATATTACAGTGTATTAATACTGTGTTGTATAATGAATTATTGACAGGAGGACTGAATGCTTTTTAAAAATGATAGTAAGCCCTATGTTTTTCGAGACATTGAAACTCATAATTAATACATGTCATACCTCCAAAAGTCCCTTTCCTGTAGCTATTTCAACACTAACGACCCCAGCAAAGCCAATCATTGCAAGCCGTCCAATCCATACATCCACACCGCTGCCCTCCTGGGTACTTTTCTCACATCTTACAGAAACAAATGTTGCTCTCCCTGCAGCCTTTTTCTGACGAGAAGTTCTTGATATCACTAAAATAGAAATTGAGTATTAGTTCCCTACACTTTTAAAGTTTCTTTGGTTGCCAATAAGATAAAGGATAAGAAAGGAACATTTGGAACTGCATAGGTACATTCAGCAGTTCGATTAAAAGTTAAAAACTACTCTTGCGGAACGACTTCTTGGCAAAAAAAACACAACAAGAAAAATGGCAAAAACAGACCACATTACGATTTAAATTCAGACAGCCACTAACTTCGCATCCACCCTTAATAACACAACAAAAACCTCATTGCATCTACTGAGGTTCGTTCAAATTTAAAGCTCAAAGCTCACATCTTGTGGATGTCAGGATAATTTCGCTGACTGGGTGAATTATTTCAGATTATCTTGAACATACAGGTAGAAGCAATACATCAAGAAAGCACCAATTTCTTGACTCGGTCACAAACACAAGACAATGATAACTCTACCTGGCTGTTAATTCCCACAAAGCTGTGAATCTAAACCAACAACACCAGGTGTGCTTCCATAAGTACTCTTTAACTTTCTTTTTTCTTTTTTTTCAATCTCTTGCCCAATTAAATTTAAAACCCATTTTGTACTCACTGCGATGGACATCAATAAAAATAAATAAAAAAATGCTGCCTTTTATACTAAATGATGAAGATAGAAGACTGGAACTTTGAACACACAGCTAGCTAAAATAGGGTGCAAATTAAGGAACAAATGCAAAGCAAGTAATTGATGACAAGAGACATGAAACGAATGAAATCCTTACAGAGTGGAGACCCAGTAGCGAAAGCAGTCCCATTTCGTGCAAGACTAGAAGTGGGTAATCGAGAAATGGGAAGGCGGGTTCTTGATGGCCTAACAGCACTAACATCTGCAACATCAACATTTCACAAAGTACATTAAGTTTCATACAACATAAAAACTTGAAGACTAGCACAGAGAAAGGAGAGTGTACCGTGAATGGAGAGGGAGAGAGAAGCAGAGACTTGAGCTAGTGCTGCCATGGTATGGTGATTTTGAGAAGGAGAAAATTTGTGAAGCGCGCCACACTACCTTACTGTAGTAATCTGCTATCCTGCTCTTTAACTTTTAGTGGCGGTTGAAGATGACCAGACATATTTGTGAGACGTGTAACATGGATTGACAAAGTTTGTCGTTGTAGAATTTAACGGCATGTCGTCTTTGTATAGTTCTCATATTCTAGTTACTCATTCTCATGGAAGAATGACACTGTTTGCCAGTGTAATAGTATATTCTCCCGCTATCAATATTTTTTTAAAAAAATATTAAAAATATTAGTGAATATTTTAAATTTTTTTAGCCTAACAATGATATAGACCTAACAGACTTGGATTTAATGGTCATCTTTAGTTAATTTTTTATAAAAAAATATATCATTTATCCTTGAAGTATTTTTAATAATTGTTTTTATAGTTTTTGTTTATTTTTTATATATATAAAAATTAATTATCTTTAAAGTATCATAAACAAAAATTCTAATTAATTTTTTTTATTTTTTTATAAAAAATATTTAAATTATCCTTAAAGTATCATTAACATAAATCCTAATTAACTTTTTAAAATATTTTTGCTATTTTTTATATAAAAAAAATTAAACTATCCTTGAAATATCCTAAACATAAATTCTAATTAATTTTTTTTATTTTTTATAAAAAAAAATTTAAACTATATCCTAAACAGAAATCTTAATTAATTTTTTTTATTTTATTTTTTATAAGCTCTTAGGTCTGGCGGCCAAGTCATACTTTATAGATTTGGGTCTGGCAACTATGCCAGACCCAGACAAACAGAGAATAAATATGCATTTTAGTTGTCAGAAGAGACAAAGAAAAGAAAAAACACAAACAATCAATCACTAACGTCAATCCAACCATAATATATTTACACGTGCCGCATCATGTGGAAGAGAGCACATTTGCACATCTATCTTGACGACGAATGACCAAATTTAACCACCAGAAGGAGTTTCACACGCCTCTTTAATGGGGCGGGCGCCGTCTATTTGTTGGGGGCGTGTGGAACACGTGCCAGTAGCTCTTTGAATAAACAATAGAAAAGACAACATGACAACACTAAATCGCTCCTTATGGTCCTCTTAATTACACACCATACTCAAGTAAATTTCATTGTCGCAATTCATACTAATTTATGTCTAGAGTTACAATGAAAACCCCACACCATTTAGCTTTTTGGGATTTATGAGGCATTTATTAACACGGTCCAAACCTCATTCTATATTGAAATTTAAAATTTTTTATTTTTTAAAAATTATTTTTTATATTGTTTTAATATACTATGTCAAAAATAAATTTTAAAAAATAAAAAATATTATTTTGATATATTTCAAAGTAAAAAATACTTTGAAAAACAATTATTATCATAATAACAAACACCACGTTATCAACAAAACTTGTAAAAATTGTGTTATAAGGTGAATATAAAAATTTTAAGCATATCAAACTAGAAACGAAAAGATAATTTAACATGAATTCAAATTCAAAGTATATAGAATGGAATTAATATGACATAACAAAAGGCCCCATTTGTTTGTTGGAAAGTAGTTTCCTTTTGAAAAATGAATTCCGGGGAAAGTGAATTCCGGAAAAGTATTTTTCGATGTTTGGTAGTGTAATGAAAAATAAGTTGGAAAACACTTTCTAATGTTTGGTTATGTCATGGAAAATGAGCTGGAAAATAACTTATTAATGTTTTATTTTTCTCAAGTTTATTAAAATAATGAGGAATAAATCTTATAAATTAAAAAGTTGAATGAGAATGAAATTGAAAAAAAATATAATTTCATAGATTATCTCAAATAAAATAAATAATAATCAAAATAATAGAGATCAAATCTAAAAAATTAAAAAAAATGAAAGATGAAGAAATTAAAATAATAATAATAAAAATTTCATAAATTATTTCAAATAAAATAAGTAACAATTAAAATAATGAGGATCAAATTTGATAGATAAAAAATTTCAATAAAAAAAATGATAAGGAAAAAACAAATAGCAATTATAAAAATAAAGAACAAAGTTAATATAAAAATTAAATTTTAAGAGATGAAATTGAAAAATAAATATTCAAAACAAATTATATATGACAATCAAAAGTTTGAGGATCAAATTTGATATAATCAGCAAATAATGACATTTCTAGATTTTTCACAACTTCCGGAAAGTGTTTTTCGCCCAAATTTTCCAGGAAAACACTTTCCTGAAAACCAAGCCAAATTTTCCTTTGACTGAAAAGTGTTTTCCGTTGACCAAATTTTCTAATGGCAAACAAATACAGGAAAGTTTGGAAAATGATTTTCTGAAAACCACTTTCCAGAAAACAAATACAGCCAAAAGGGAAAACACTTTCCTGGAAACCAAACCAAATTTTTCTTTAACTGGAAAGTGTTTTCTGTTGACCGGAAAGTATTTTTCATTGACCAACTTTTCTAATAACAAATAAACACAAGAAAATTTAGAAAATAATTTTCTAAAAACTACTTTTCAGGAAACAAATATGACTTAGATCCAAACAAGCCCTTTCATTGTGGACAATAAAATCACTTGCAACGAAAAAAAAAAAACCAAATACCGACAAGTCGTTGTATCAGCATGTCTCCTCATTGGATTTTCCACTCCCGTGATGGAATCCTGTCAACAAGCCATTTCGTTTCCATATTATCTAAAAAAAAACAGCTCAAAATCTCTCCCCTCGATGTAACGGGTAATCATTAGCTTTGCACTGAACCAAACACAACCTCTTCCCTTCCCCAATCGTCAAAATCTTGTTCAAAGTATATAGCTTTAATGGCATCCTTCTCAAATGGGACACACCACTTACACATAACAAACCGATTCAAGAAACAATCATTCCATTCTCTATCTTCCACCCATCTATCGTCACTACCTTATAAGTCTTGTCTTGGTTCATCTTTGTGTAAATTAAGAGGTTCAAGAACTCTTGGTAATGAACTACTTGCTAGAGCTAAAAGGTCGTCATCATCACCTCCACCTTCTTATCCTTCAAATGAGCAACAAGGTCAACAGCTCAACATCGATAAACAGCTTCAGGTTCTTTTTTATGTTTCATTTTCGTTAAAGTCTCAGTTTTTATGAGGGCCCTTTTACTTGTTTTGCTAGCTGGTGGATTGGAATTTTAGGTTTTGGCATATTATGTATGTGAATTTGGTTTTGTGTGAATGAAGTGCTCTCGGATTACTGGAAAACGAAATTTATAATTTTTTTCCGCCCAGGTTTTGCATTTCTTATGAATGTGTTTGTTTAATCTATTAATATGGGACTGCCATTATTACTGGGAAGTGCTATCTTCATATGTTAATTTTGTCGCGTACAATGAATTTTGCAATGGATAATGAATGGTCTCGTTTTAGCTTATATCTTTAAAGGTAGATGCGGTCTGCAGATTTCTCTTTCTTCGTGGCTAGGCAAGTGGAAAGTTTATTGAAAATGTTCAATGGGCTTTACTTGTACTTGAAATATTGAATGTAGTCTAATTTGTTGCTTTGGATCTATTTTTTTTGTAACACAAGAATCAATATTGTTTTTGTTATTGAAAACGCTGTTATAACTTATCGGTATCTTTTCACATTCAATGCTAACGGTCAGGCTTGTTATTGACCCTTTAGCATGTAATCAGGAGCTGGAACAAATATCTGGATCATGTGACCCTTTGTGCTCACTTGATGAAACAAGCTCCCGAGATTTTGAAGCCAACTACCAGCCAAAAACTGATTTGGTGAAAGCTCTTGCAATTTTTGCTGCAGCTGGAACAGGGGCGGTGGCAATCAACCATTCATGGGTGGCTGCCAATCAGGTTTATCTTTATCTTGTGTACAGGTTTTTTAATTAAATAAAAAATTATCAACATTTGCATCCAGACATATTATGAAAGGTTATATGAAAATGGTAAGCTAGTAGTTTACTTGATGATTTTGCTGAGACAGGATCTTGCTATGGCATTGCTTTTTGGAATAGGATATGCAGGCATTATCTTTGAAGAGTCTCTAGCCTTCAATAAAAGTGGAGTGGGATTATTGATGGCTGTGAGTTTATGGGTAATAAGAAGCATTGGGGTAAGATTTATACTCTTTGCTTATTTACCCAAACTGATTTTGCTTCTATATTTAAGTTCCTTTTTTAATTAGATTCTATATTTAAGTTCCTTTTTTTATCTGAAATGCATGCCTTCTTCATTAAATATTTATAATTATAATCTTGTGCAGGCTCCTTCACCTGATATAGCTGTTTCAGAGCTGACACATGCTTCTGCAGAAGTCAGTGAAATAGTATTTTTCCTGCTTGGTGCAATGACCATTGTAGAGATAGTTGATGCACATCAAGGATTTAAGCTGGTTACAGACAATATAACCACTCGAAAGCCAAGGACTCTTCTTTGGGTGGTTAGTGTTGTATTTCTTCTGTCATGGGCATACTGACAAGTCCTTTGTTTCAAATGTTTGATAGATTAGACATTATTTGATGAGGAGGCAGCTAGTTGCATGATAATTTTTTCTTGTGGTTCAATATCTTACAGTTATATACCAATTCAAAAAATCATTTTTTTTTTCCATTTAAGGCAGCGTCTACTCCTCTATTATGTAGTTACTCGAAGGACCAATAGTTATGGTCTAAAATGATTAGTTTTTAGTTCTAATTATTTTTCTGTTTGAAATTTCTCTATTATCCTCATAATTATTGTGTCATGTTTCCATATGAATTGTTTGTGACCAGTAATTGTTGGATCTTGCAGGTTGGTTTTGTGACATTTTTCCTTAGTTCAGTCCTCGACAACCTGACATCTACTATTGTCATGGTTTCTTTATTGAGGAAACTAGTACCTCCATCAGAATACCGCAAGTATGTGCTGGAATTCTTACGAACTTATCCTCTTCCTATTGAGAATATTGTAGAATATAGCTTGATATTAGTCTCTCATCCTGACTTCAATTCCCGGTTTCATATAGCTACCATGATTCGTGGAAAATGTTATTAGATTTTTACTGACTTAGGCAAGTTCTGGATGTTTCCATGTTTAACACCACCTTAACAAAATTAGGATGTGTTTAGTTGTGGCAATTTTTCCAATTTTATAGGAAATTTTCTGAAGATGAATTAATTATGAAAACATGTTCAATAATTAAAATGAGAACTGTTTTCTTTGGGCATATGTGTTTTTTACTTATCTTTCTACAGAGAAATAATTTAGAATAGAGATGTGATGTGCAGGAAAAAAAAACTAGCACACTATTTTCTGAAAGTACACTCCCTTAAAATCTATTCTATTTAGGATGATTAGGATTCTTGTATGAAAAATTTATCAAAAGTTGTAGAAATTTGGATAAGTTTGAACCATTACATTAGATTTAGAATTTGAATAAAGAAGAGACAGACAACTGAGCCTAAAACCCAAACTAGTCGGGGTTGGCTACGTGGATCCTTTTTCCCCTGTGACTAGATGATATTCCAACCGGAAAAGAAAGAGAGTGAAGAAAAGACATGGATGATCCTAGAATGGTGTTGAACCTTGATTTGTCAGAACCTGAATATAGAGTTTCAGCATTTCCAGTAAGAAGAGAAGCCCCTAATGCATCTGCATAATGGCATTGCTTGATAGATTATTGAGATGACATAGTTAAACGAGAAAAGCTGGGATCTTAATGTACTAGTGATCTTCCCATTCCTTTTCTTTCCATAGAGGGGAAAATGTTGTGTTTACATTCTTACTTCATTGAACTGCCTTTTATTTTTGGGAATTCCTCCTTTTTTTAACTTGGAAAACTTCTTTAGCTCAGTAGAGCTCCATTTACATATATGGGTTGCTTACAGGCTTCTTGGAGCTGTTGTTGTGATTGCAGCAAATGCTGGTGGTGCATGGACTCCAATTGGTGATGTTACAACCACCATGCTATGGATACATGGGCAGATATCCACATTGCCAACCATGAAGGTCTTTTCATTTTCCGTTGTCCATCTCCATGATTTGTCTTAATGTATTCCCTAGTATAGAGTTGGATTCAGTGGCAAATAGGCTAAAATGCACCATTGGCAGGGAAATATCATGCATCAAATGCACACATGATTTACCCTGAAATAGACTGGTTAACTTGGGGGGTCAAATCAAAATGACTGGATAAGTTTTATTCCTTTCTGGTGGACATAATTTTGATACCTCAACAAGCTCTTGTGATGAGAAAAAATGTTTTTCATTTAATCTCATCTTACACTTTTTTTTCTTCCTGAACCAACCTCACATTACATTTTACTTATAGATGGAGAAGCGCTTGGAATTTGTGTTACAATTGATAGATTGACATGCATGTTAATTTAAAGCTTGGAAATGGCATGCCTCAGTTCTTTGAGAAAATTTAACTAAACAAGATCGATTAAAAAACACTTCACCTTTGCTTGCAGGGCTTGCTTGTACCCTCTGCTGTTTCTCTAGCTGTCCCACTGTCTCTATTGTCCCTGACCAGGTACTATTCTTCTTGACGCATTAGAGAAAAATAAGAATTAGAGCTCTGAAAGATTTAGTTTAACTTCACATATTATGGATGACTGAAATGTGTTTCTCATGTTCCATTCAGTGAAGTAAACGGAAAGGGACAGGACTTGCCGAATGTTTTGGCATCTGAGCAGATGGCTCCTCGAGGACAGCTTGTTTTCTCTGTGGGTATTGGAGCTTTAATTTTTGTTCCTGTGTTCAAGGCCCTGACCGGATTGCCTCCTTTCATGGGTATGCTGCTTGGGCTTGGAGTTCTTTGGATTCTCACAGATGCTATTCATTATGGCGAATCAGAAAGGCAAAGGTTAAAAGTACCACAGGCTTTATCGCGGATTGACACTCAAGGAGCCCTTTTCTTCCTTGGAATCCTTTTATCTGTGAGCAGGTATACATGCAAACAATGCATGGATTTTCCGGTTCCATGTTTGTAATTTGTGCTTACAATTTGTCCCGCATTAATTTTACTTTGAATTTTGTGTCCTGCAAGATTTGGGTTTTTGACTGATGTTTCTAAGTTTGATTAGTGACTTGTATTCTTCTTCATTTTGCAAATACAGTGTTCCGCCTTTCTATATATTTTCTCATGAAAAATCTATAGTGCCACTGGAACTCTGGAAGGTAGAAGGTTGTGGTTTTCTTGGTTATAATAATTTTGAATAATATTTTTTTCGCAGTCTGGAGGCAGCAGGGCTTCTTCGTGAACTAGCAAATTACCTTGATGCACATATTCCAAATTTTGAACTGATTGCAAGTGCAATAGGAGTTGGATCAGCAATTATAGACAATGTTCCACTGGTTGCAGCAACAATGGGAATGTACGATCTCTCCTCTTTCCCGCAAGATCATGAATTTTGGCAGTTAATTGCATTTTGTGCTGGAACTGGTGGTTCCATGCTAGTTATTGGCTCCGCCGCTGGAGTTGCTTTTATGGGGATGGAAAAGGTGGACTTCTTTTGGTACCTGCGGAAGGTATGTTCCGGATGAATGGCATTCCTAGTCAACATATTTTTCTTCTTTTGAGTAAAAGAACTCGTTATCTTCTTTCAGGTGAGTGGTTTTGCTTTTGCTGGTTATGCTGCTGGTATTGCTGCCTATTTAGCTGTTCATAACTTCAGCATCTCCCTACCAACAACTCTAGCAGAGGTTCCTTTCCTCTCAGGTTCATAAACTCTAGTACTCGGGTCTCTGATGGTTCACTGGCTTTAAAGGGATGTGGCCATCCGCATCAGATTAAACTGGTGATAAACCCGAACGGCAAATGGGTTCCCTGATGTTAAAACACTTCTGAGCACTTGAACGAGCGAATATGAATTAGATACGATAAATTGTGTTTTCATTAGATACATGTCGTCGACGGATCACATTATGCTTGCCTTCGACCTGGTAGAAGCCAAAAACATCTTTTGTTCTTTAGAACAATTTCGATTAGATCACACTGAGCATGTGACATCATTTAAATTTCTTTATAAAAAAAAAAGTCAAAACAATAGCATTTTATTAAAAAAAAAATGAAATTTTAACCCATGAATTTTGGACTGATTTTTTTTTTTCCGTAGGTTAAACGAGTTGGTCTAATTAATCAAAATAATGTTATTATATTTTAAAGTTTTTTTAAAAAATATATTAAAATAATATTTTTTATTTTTAAAAAAAATTATTTTTAATATAAACATAAAATACAAATAACACCAAGCTAAAATAATATTATAAAAAAAGAAGTTGAAACCATACTAATGACTGATAATATGACAGATCAGAAATATGGCGGTACCATGCAAGTATTATTATGGGCGAAACAATGTCGAGGCAAACCGCAAATCTAAAACGAGAAATAAGCGAGACATAAAACGCATAAGAATCAATAAAACATTTAAGAAACTATTTCATCCATGAAGACATTCAAGATGAAAAGAAAGCTGAATTAAGAGGCATGCTTGCCTCCATAAAGTACATTCACAATCTCAGTCTCAAACCTCTGATTATTCTTTCCCCTCCCCTAAGCTGCCTACTAGGTAACACTCATCAAAATCGGCCACTAGAATGAAGTTTTGCTACCCCTTCGAATAGAATTACTATAAAAAAAAGTAGCAAAATGGCATAGCCACCTATAACTTGAGGAAAACAAACTCTTCAACGGCCGGAATATCACCTATCTTTTTCAAAGTTTCTTTGCTGGGTTGCTCATCAACTCCAATTGCCATGACAGCTTGCTTCCGTGGAGCAATCCTTCCGACACTCATGAAGCTGACATTGACATTCTGCCCTCCTAATACGCTTCCCACCTTGCCAATCATACCAGGCTGATCAACTTGTCGGCAGAGTATAATGCTACCTTCCAAGCTCACATCCACCTCAAAAGATCCAACCCTGGTCAAATGGGGAATTCCATCCTTCACTCGTCCCTCAACCTTAATCTCCCCTGTCTCTGATATGGCACTGGCGAATTTTGATTCCACATTGGCGATTTGAACCTGGATAAAGTCAAGTGGACTCTCAGGAGAACCATCTAGAAGAATGCGTTCTTCACTTATTCTTAGTCCCCTCTGTTTAGCACTGAAATCAGCATTAACCAAGTTCACAAAAACACTGGATATGGGCTCAATCAGACCCTTGGTAATCATGGCACGGAGCACCCTGGTGTCAAGGTCATCGGGAGCCCTAGCAGAAGCATAAGTCACTTTCACATCTTTCACACCACTCCCACCTGACACTAGCTGGACAGCCAGTCTCCCAAGTTTCTCAGCAAGCTCAACAAATGGTTTCAGCTCAGTCAGAACCTGCAAGGGAGTAAAAGCAATGGCAAGGGAAAAGATTGTGTTCCTTAATTTCTTATGACAGCTGTATGAATTAAACAGTGAATTGAATTAAAGATGACCTAAGTTTGTAATAATACCTCAGCAGGCACCATTGGTGCATTGACTGCAGTGGAAGCAAGCTCCCCTTTCAAGGCTCCGACAACAGCTTCTGCTATTTCAATAGCAACCCCTTCCTGCACATTAAACAGGAATTTTGTTTCATACCATGGTAAAGGAAAAAAGCAACATGTTTGTTATTATATGACCAGTAACCACACCTGAGCTTCCATAGTACTAGCACCAAGATGTGGGGTCACAGTGACCCTCTCATGCTGCACCAACTTGCTATCTTGTGGTGGGGGCTCCACAGTGAAAACATCAAGCGCTGCCTGAGCAACGATCCCAGCATCCAAAGCCCTTACCAGGGCATCTTCATCAATCACTCCTCCACGAGCAACATTGACAATTCTAACTCCTTTCTTCATCTTCACAAAAGTCTCATCATTGAGGATCTTTGCTGTAGCAGGAGTAAGTGGCATGTGCAAGGAGATGAAATCTGCAGTTGCTAAGGCTTCATCAAAGCTCACAAGCTCCACGCCAATTGCACGAGCGCGGTCTGCTGGGGCATATGGATCGTGAGCAATTACATGCATGCCAAGCCCCTTGGCACGCCTAGCAACTTCTGATCCAACCTTACCAAATCCCATGACAGCAAGCGTTTTCCCAACAAGTGACACGCCCACATATTTGTTCCTCTGCCACTTTCCTACATTAATCAAGAAACATTTGAAATAAGTGCTTCTAGACAGTATCAAATCCAATTGTCCCGTTGAAAAAGTTCATACGAATTAACAAAATTTGCACCAGAAACAAATAATAGCATTCATGGAAAAACTCAATAATTGTAATCTTATGATGTCCATTTAATATATCCACTTAACCATAAACTTGTCATAACCATTACGAAAAGATATTGTGCAGTCAAAGGACATAGTTTAACCATAACTTTCCTTGACCGATATTTAAAGTTATATAATACAAAAGAAACAGCTACCTGACTTATGTCCATGTTTTTATTCGAATCTTCCTTTGAAATTTGTACGACAACAAACAAAATTTACATGTTTCTCTAAAACTCATTATCCTTAAACCCTTCCTAAACCCACCACACCACTATCTTTCCTGGATATGTAAAATAAACATCTTCAGTTGCGTGCATGTTAAGTATGTTTTGAATCATCAGCTTATTTGATCTTTTAAGAGACTAAAGTATCCATAATAAATCTCTTAAGCATATAAAAAACCACATGCAAACCAGATCTCACCAAGAAAAAAAAAGGATAAGGAAAAAACAAAGCATAACAAACCCAGATCCACCCTTAACCGAGAGTACCTAAAAACAGCATCGCTTCAGAAGGAATGTACTTTTACTTATCAAAGTATCCAAAATCCCAGCTTTTTAATCAAAACCCATATTTTTTAAAACCTTTAACCACTCAACAAACTCAATCAAACACAAAAAATAAAGAAAATGCAAGCAATTGATTACCAGCTTTAACAGAGGCATCAGCCTGAGCAACATTTCTCGCCATAGCAGCCAACAAAGCAATTCCATGTTCAGCAGCAGCAATAGTATTGGCAGTAGGAGCATTGACAACCAAACATCCATGTTCAGTTGCGGCAGCAAGATCAACATTATCAATACCAACACCAGCTCTGCCAACAACCTTTAATCTACCACCAGAAGATTCAAAAACTTCACGACTGACTTTAGTTCCACTACGTACAATAAGGGCATCACAAAGTGAGATCTTGGTACAAAGTTCATCTGGGCTTAGATTGTAAGAACAGTCAACGTTTGCAAAATCTTTCAAAAGGTTTATGCCCGCTTCTCCTAGTTTTTCTGCTACCAAGACTGTTGGTTTTGAGTTTAGGCTTGCGAAGAGGACTATGAAACGTTGTCTGCGTGAGGATGTATGAAGGGGGGAGAAGGTGGGGAGTTTGTTGGTGGAAATGAGAGAGAGGGAGGAGAGATTTTTCTTGGTAATGAGGAGGTTGGAAGCGGCGGTAGGGGTGGTGGCTGCCATTTTGGTGCAGATTGTATAAAGGGAAAGAGGATCTAAGGTGGGATTTTATAGGTGTGGGATTTGGTGAGGGTTTTTTGGGATGTGAAATGCAAAAGGTAGTGCACGCGCGTGAGTGCTTGTGATTGGGGCGGGAGAGAGCGCGAGTACGCGGTGATTGCTGAGAGGGGTTGGGAATTTCATGGTGTCGATGAATAGTTTTTTTAAAAAAACAATTAGCACTGGTTAAAAATAAAAACAAAAAATGGTAACAAAAAATTAAGGAACTGCTTTGTTATTGTGGACATGTTTTTTTAAAAAATTAATTATTTTTTATTTTAAATTAGATTTTTTATGTTTTAAAATATTTTAATATATTAATGTTAAAAATAAATTTTAAAAAATAAAAATATATTATTTTTTTATATTTTCAAATAAAAAATACATTAAAAATAATAATTATTATAACACCAAACACTACTTAACACTTATCACATTTAAAGACACCGTGTATGGGTTCCATTAATTATATAATACACGTAGGTGATTTTAATTTAAAAAAAAAATATTATGAGACAATAAATGTTATCCAATATTATCATGTGCTAAGTAGAATGAATTCCCCTGACCAGTAGAAAAACATTGTTAAGGAAATATAGATTAAGGGATGATATTAAGATATGAACGGTTAAATGATCCAATAAAAACAAAATTAAAAGTAAAGGGACCAAATACAACATTAGAGGGTCGTTTCGATGACTGACTGACTAAAAAAAAGAAGTTAGGATCTAAGTAGACAACTAATGCAGTAATTAGTTCTTTGTTTCGTCAGCGGTTAATTTTGTGAAAAGGTTTCAAAAACATCGTCGGTGTAATCAAAAGAGAAAAAAACAAATTCTCCTACTGTTGTGCCGGCATGTTTTTGTTTTAACTATTTTTAGTCGTAAAGAGGAACGAGTGGTGGGTCCAATGGCAAGGAGGCTGCATGTGTGTAAATGAGACGTCACCATTCAAGATTAACACTAAAATCATTCTAATCCTCGTCTTCGTTGTTTGATGTCTGCAGATTTTCTTCTATATTATTACGAAGAAAATTGGATTACAAACACTGAATTAAATTATATTTGTTCCTATTTTAGTAGGAAATAAAAATTAAAATCTAACCTAACTCATTTAATAGAAATAAATATATATTACATTAAAAAATAATATAAAATTATTTTTGAAATTTTAATTAGCAATTTCAACTAGTAGTCTAAAGTGTGTTGATTATTTAACAAGTATTAAAATTTTATTAATCAAACAATTATATATTTAAATTTTATTATTTTTATTATATTTTATAAAAAATAAATAAAAAATAATATAAGTTTGTACAAGTTTATCAAGATTAATATACTTATAAAAACCCAATTTGATTCTCGTGTTGAATAAAAAAAAGGGGAAAATTAACAATCAAAATCTGGATTTTATGCC
>Ga0307511_10004034_pt1 | contig 15019 bp, 12 predicted proteins | sample 13_EM_MG_FD_200266 | JGI IMG/M metagenome (GOLD analysis project Ga0307511, IMG submission 200266) | Populus trichocarpa ectomycorrhiza microbial communities from riparian zone in the Pacific Northwest, United States - 13_EM | ecosystem: Host-associated > Plants > Roots > Unclassified | place... | reverse complement strand
CCTCAACGAGGGGATCACCGAGGCGGGCTCCATGGCGGACTTCATCGCCGCGTCGACGTCGTACGCGACGCACGGTGAAGCGATGATCCCCTTCTACATCTTCTACTCGATGTTCGGCTGGCAGCGCACGGCCGACCAGATGTGGCAGCTCGGCGACCAGCTCGGCCGCGGCTTCCTGGTCGGTGCGACGGCGGGCCGTACGACGCTGACGGGCGAGGGCCTCCAGCACGCGGACGGTCACTCGCCGGTGATCGCGGCGACGAACCCGGCGGCGCTGTCGTACGACCCGGCGTTCGCGTACGAGGTCGCGGCGATCGTGAAGGACGGCATCCGCCGCATGTACGGCGAGGCCGCGCCCGGCGAGGACCCGAACGTCTTCTACTACCTCACCGTCTACAACGAGCCGATCCCGCAGCCCGCCAAGCCGGCCGGACTCGGTATCGACGAGGGCATCGTCAAGGGCCTGTACCGCTTCAACACGGCGGAATCGGCGGGACTTTCGCCCGCTGCCAACGCGGCGCGCATTCAGCTCCTCGGTTCCGGTACGGCGATCCACTGGGCGCTGAAGGCGCAGCAGCTGCTCGCCGAGGACTGGGGTGTGGCCGCCGACGTGTGGTCGGCGACGTCCTGGACCGAGCTGCGGCGCGACGCGCTGGAGGCGGACGCGGCGCTGCTGCGGGGCGAGGAGCGGGTGCCGTACGTGCGGCAGGCGCTGCACGGTGCGGAGGGCCCGGTGCTCGCGGTCTCCGACTACATGCGGCAGGTCCCCGACCAGATCGCGCAGTGGGTCGAGCAGGACTACTCGTCGCTGGGCGCGGACGGCTTCGGTCTGTCGGACACGCGTGACGCGGCTCGCCGTTACTTCGGTGTCGACGCGGAGTCGATCGTCGTGGCGGCGCTGGCCCAGCTGGCGCGGCGAGGGGAAGTGAAGGCGACGGCGGTGAAGGAAGCGCGGGAGCGGTACGGCCTGTAGGGGTCGTTTTTCGCCCCCGCCGCCCCTACCCGTCCCGTCCCTGGGGGCTGCGCCCCCAGACCCCCGCTTCGGCCCCGAAAGGGCCTCGTCCTCAAACGCCGGACGGGCTGAAGATCAGCCCCTCCGGCGTTTGAGGAGCGGGGTCTGGGGCGGAGCCCCAGAAGGATGGGACGGGTAGGGGCGGCGGGGGCGGGAATCGCTAGTCCAGCAACCCGAACCGCATCGCACTCGTCACCGCCGCCGTCCGGTCGTCCACCCCCAACTTCCCGAAGACCCGCAGCAGATGGGTCTTCACGGTCGACTCCCCGATGTGGAGACGCCTGCCGATCTCCGCGTTCGTGCACCCCTCCGCCACCAACCGCAACACCGCGGTCTCCCGCTCCGACAACCGCGGCCGCTCCGGCTTCGTCCGCAACTGGTCCACCAACCGCGCAGCCACCGAGGGCGCCAACACCGTCTCGCCCCGCGCAGCGGCCCGTACCGCGTCGGCAAGCTCACCCCGAGGCAGGTCCTTCAGCAGATAGCCCGCCGCCCCCGCCTCCACCGCGCGCAGGATGTCCCGGTCCGTCTCATACGTCGTGAGGACGATCACCCGGCACGGCAGCCCGGCCGCGCTCATCCGCACGATGGAGTCGACACCTCCGCCGCCCGGCATCCGCAGGTCCATCAGCACGATGTCGGGCCGGAGTTCGGCCGCCAGCGCCTCGGCCTGAGGCCCGCTGGACGCGTCGGCGATCACGTCGAGATCCGGTTCGGCACTGAGCATGGCGCGCAGCCCCTCCCGTACGACGGGATGGTCGTCGGCCAGCACGATCCGGATCATCGGGGACTCCTCAAAGGCGATGCAGGCGAAGCGGACGACACCGGCAGCTGTACGGTCACCGTCGTGCCCGCGCCCGGCGCGCTGCCCACCAGCGCCGTCCCGCCCACCTCCGCGGCCCGGCTGCGGAGCCCCGCCAAGCCGTAGCCGCCGGACACCGCGGCCGGATCGAAGCCGCACCCGTCGTCCCGCACCGACACGGTCAGCGTCGCGTCGGCGTACGCCAGTGTGAGGCATACCGTCGCCGAACTCCCCGCGTGCTTGCGGGCGTTGGCAAGGGCCTCCTGACAGGAGCGCAGGGCGACCACCTCCGGCGCAGCTGGCAACGCCCTTACCGGGCCGGTGACTTGGAGCACCGCGTCATGGCGCGCGGCGAGCCGGCGCAGGGCGTCCGGCAGTGAGGCGTCGGCGAGGTCGGCCGGGGTGCCGCCGGCGACCAGGGCGCGGGCCTCGGCGAGGTTCTGCCGGGCGGTCTCGTCCATCAGCGCGAGGTGGCGGCGGGCTTGGGGGAGGTCCTCGTCCAGCTCGGCCTCCACCGCCTGGATCAGCATCAGCAGACTGGTGAAGCCCTGCGCGAGGGTGTCGTGGATCTCCCGGGCCATGCGCTCGCGTTCGGCCAGCGCGCCGTGCGCCGACGACAGCCGGGAGACCTCGTGACGGCTCGCATCCAGTTCGGCGATCAACTCGGCGCGCTCCTGGCTCTGTTCGATGACCCGGATGATCCAGGTGCCCAGGGCCATCGAGAAGACCAGGGTGACCACGGCGAACACCGAGTTGAAGAACACGTCGTGGGCGCCGGGCCACCACAGCAGCGCCCAGCCGATCACGGGCGCGATGTTGATCACGGTCACCGCGATCAGCGCCCAGCGCAGCCGCAGCATCATGAAGCAGGGCGGGACGAGGGCGAAGGCCATCAGCCGGGTCTCGCCGACCAGCACCGCCGACGGCAGGAACAGCGCCATCTGCGCCACGAGGTAGGAGACGGCCCGCCGCTCGTCGGGCGGATCGCCCCGCAGAACAGGGCGCCCGAATCCGACGTACAGGGGGACCAGCGGGGCGAGCAGCCCGGCCGCCACCACGCGTACCGGCCACCCCGGCTTGTCCGTGCCGAGCACGAACACCAGGGTGGCCAGCCAGATCAGGGCGAAGTACGTGTCCCAGATCCGGAAGGAGCGGTCCCAGGTGTACGAGCCCTTCACCGGGGCGGGAACGGTCATCCGTCGCGCCGGTTCTTCCACCGGAAGGTCAGCAGGCACAGCAGCAATCCTCCGACGCACCACGCCCCGAGCACCAGCGCGATCTTCCCGAACTCCCAGCTCCCGGCCTGCTCCAGCACCTGCGCCGACGAGGGCAGGAACACCCCGCGCAGCCCCTGGCACATCCACTTCAGCGGGAACAGGGCACCGATGTTGAGCATCCAGTCCGGGATGGTGTCGATGGAGATGTACACCCCGGAGATGAACTGCAGGACCAGGAAGGGCAGTACGACCACGGAGGTCGCGCTCTTGCCGGACTTGGGGACCGAGCTGACGGCGATGCCCAGCAGTGCGCACGCCGTGAGACCGAGCACGAAGATCCACCCGAAGTCCAGCCACTTGCCGGCGGAGGAGGGCAGGTCGACGCCGTAGAAGCTGGTCCCGACGAGCAGCAGGATCGCCGTCTCCAGCAGGCCCGTGACCAGAACCAGCCAGATCTTGCCGAGGAAGTACGCGGCCGGTGGCATCGGCGTGCCGCGCAGCCTGCGCAGCACCTTCTCGTCGCGTTCGATCGCGATCGAGATGCCGAGGGACTGGAAACTCGTCGACATGATGCCGGCGGCCATCATGGCCGGGACGTAGAGCTGGGAGGCGGTGACGCCCGCGCCCCGGACGTCGTCCTTGAAGATCGACGCGAAGAGGAAGAGGAAGACGACCGGGAAGGCGAAGGTGAAGACGACCTGGTCGCGCTGGCGGAAGAACTGTTTGAGTTCCAGCACCCCGCGCCGCAGCCCGAGCCCCCAGGCACCGGGCAGTCGCTCCTCGGAGGTCCGGGGCCGGGCCCGCACTGCCGTCGTGGTCATCGCACGTCCTCCTGTCCGGTCAGCCGGAGGTAGACGTCCTCCAGGGTGGGGCGGGTCACCAGCAGGCCGGGGATCTCGCCGTCGAAGCGGTGCATGAGCTCCGCTACGACCTTGGTGGGAGTGTCGGTGTGCTCCGCGCGCGGGGTGCCGTCGGGCTCGGTCCACTCGACGGTGGCTCCGGTGCCGTGGCGCTCGCGCAGGGCGGCCGGTTCGCCCTCGGCGACCACACGGCCCTTGGCGACGATGGCGAGGCGGTCGGCGAGGTTCTCCGCCTCCTCCAGGTAGTGGGTGGTGAGGAGGATGGTGGTGCCCTCGCCGGCGAGCTTGCGGATCAGGTCCCAGAACTGGCGCCGGGCCGCCGGGTCGAAACCGGTCGTCGGCTCGTCCAGGAGCAGGAGTTCCGGATCGCCGATCACTCCGAGGGCCACGTCCAGACGCCTGCGCTGGCCGCCCGAGAGCGCCTTGATCCGGCTGTCCGCCTTGGCCTCCAGACCCACCAGGCCGATGACCTCCTCGGGGTCGCGCGGACGCGGGTAGTAGCGGGCGAAGTGCCGTACGGTCTCGCCGACCGTCAACTCCGCGGGTGCCGATTCGTCCTGCCAGACGATGCCGACCCGCGAACGCCACGCGCGTGTGCCCGTCGCCGGGTCCGACCCGAGTACCAGGACCTCGCCCGCGTCCCGGCCCCGGTTGCCCTGGAGGATCTCCACCGTGGTGCTTTTGCCCGCGCCATTGGGCCCGAGCAGCCCGAACACCTCTCCCGTGCGGATTTCGAGATCGATTCCGTCTACGGCGGTCACGTCCCCGTACTGCTTGCGCAGCCCCCGCACATCCACTGCGAGGTCGTTCGCCTGTGTTGTCATGCCATGAGCATCGTCCGGAATCGAGCGTTCAGGGACGACCGTACGTACTTCCTTATGTCCACCGAACGGTGGACAGGGCCATGCGTGCGGCACAATGGCCCTGCCCGAAGATGGTCCAACTCTCAAGTGACGGATCGGCGTGATGAGCAAGACGACAGTGAAGGACGTCTCCACCGACTCCGAGCCGGAGCACACGGCCGAGGAGCCGCGCACGGTCGGCAGCAGCCGGGCCTTCGCCGTGCTGCTGGTGATCACGGGAGCGGCCGGTCTGCTCGCCGCGTGGGTCATCACGATCGACAAGTTCAAGATCCTTGAGGGCAAGCTCGCGGGCAAGACGTTCACCCCGAGCTGCAGCATCAACCCGATCGTGTCCTGCGGCAGCGTGATGGAGAGCAAGCAGGCCGCGGCCTTCGGCTTCCCGAACCCGATGCTCGGCCTGGTCGCCTACGGCATCGTCATCTGCGTCGGCATCAGCCTGCTGACCCGGGTGAAGTTCCCGCGCTGGTACTGGCTGACCTTCAACTTCGGCACGCTCTTCGGAGTGGGCTTCTGCACCTGGCTCCAGTTCCAGTCGCTGTACCGGATCAACGCGCTGTGCCTGTGGTGCTCGCTGGCCTGGGTCGCCACGATCACGATGTTCTGGTACGTCACGTCGTTCAACATGCGCAACGACTTCCTGAAGGTCCCGCGCCCGGTGAAGAACTTCCTGGGCGAGTTCACCTGGGTCCTCCCGGTCACCCACGTCGGCATCATCGCCATGCTGATCCTGACCCGCTGGGGCACCCAGCTCTGGGCGTAACCCGGACCCGACGGCATTGTCAGTGCCGTGACATAGGGTTTTGGACGTGGAGCCCGACCTTTTCACCGCCGCAGCCGAAGAACGCCAGGAGAAGGACCCGTCCGGCAGTCCCCTGGCGGTACGGATGCGCCCGCGCACCCTCGACGAGGTCGTGGGCCAGCAGCACCTGCTGAAGCCCGGCTCGCCCCTGCGTCGACTGGTCGGCGAGGGCGCGGGCGGCCCGGCCGGAGCGTCCTCGGTGATCCTCTGGGGGCCGCCCGGCACCGGGAAGACGACCCTCGCCTACGTCGTCTCCAAGGCCACCGACAAGCGGTTCGTGGAGCTTTCCGCGATCACCGCCGGGGTCAAGGAGGTCCGTGCGGTCATCGACGGCGCCCGCCGGGCCACCGGGGGCTTCGGCAAGGAGACCGTCCTCTTCCTCGACGAGATCCACCGCTTCAGCAAGGCCCAGCAGGACTCCCTGCTCCCGGCCGTCGAGAACCGCTGGATCACCCTGATCGCGGCGACCACGGAGAACCCGTACTTCTCGGTGATCTCCCCGCTCCTGTCCCGCTCCCTGCTCCTCACCCTCGAACCGCTCACGGACGACGACCTGCGCGCCCTGCTGCGCCGGGCCCTGTCCGACGAGCGCGGGCTCAAGGACGCGATCACCCTCCCCGAGGACAGCGAGAACCACCTGCTGCGCATCGCCGGCGGCGACGCCCGACGCGCGCTGACCGCCCTGGAGGCCGCCGCCGGGGCCGCCCTGGACAAGGGCGAGCCGGACATCACCCTCCGGACCCTGGAGGAGACGGTCGACCGGGCCGCCGTGAAGTACGACCGGGACGGCGACCAGCACTACGACGTGGCCAGTGCCCTCATCAAGTCCATCCGCGGCTCGGACGTCGACGCGGCCCTGCACTACCTCGCCCGCATGATCGAGGCCGGCGAGGACCCCCGCTTCATCGCCCGCCGCCTGATGATCTCCGCCAGCGAGGACATCGGCCTGGCCGATCCCAACGCGCTGCCGATCGCGGTCGCCGCCGCCCAGGCCGTAGCGATGATCGGCTTCCCCGAGGCCGCGCTCACCCTCAGCCACGCCACCATCGCGCTCGCCCTGGCCCCCAAGTCGAACGCGGCGACCACGGCGATCGGCGCCGCCATGGAGGACGTACGCAAGGGGCACGCGGGCCCGGTGCCGATGCACTTGCGGGACGGGCACTACAAGGGCGCGGCCAAGCTGGGGCACGCCCAGGGGTACGTCTACCCGCACGACCTGCCCGAGGGGATCGCCGAGCAGCAGTACGCCCCGGAGGAGCTGAAGGACCGCGAGTACTACGAGCCGACCCGGCACGGGGCCGAGGCGCGGTACGCGGACGCCGTGGAGTGGACCCGAAAACACCTTGGTCGTAAGCGGTCCTGAGCACCCTGTAGAATCCCCCGAAGTGCTGTGTCCCGTGCTGTCAGAACGGGACGGTCAGCCGGAGCACCGGTTCTCGGACCGGCTCCAGGAGCGTCGCGCACCGTTCGAATGGTGTCGCGGGCAGCCCACCACCATCCGCCGAAAGGCGGGACCGGTCGGTGGGCCACTCGCGTGCTGCACGTAGTGCCCAGACCAGGGGAGCGGCTGCCCACCAGGTCCCGCAAGGGGCTCGGCGGGTCTCCCCGGCTGCGGATGCGACCTCTCTCACCACCCTGACAAGCCGATAACCAGGAAAGAGACATCGTGGCGAATCAGTCCCGCCCCAAGGTCAAGAAGTCGCGTGCCCTCGGCATCGCGCTGACCCCGAAGGCCGTCAAGTACTTCGAGGCCCGTCCCTACCCGCCGGGTGAGCACGGTCGTGGCCGCAAGCAGAACTCGGACTACAAGGTCCGTCTGCTGGAGAAGCAGCGTCTGCGCGCGCAGTACGACGTGTCCGAGCGCCAGCTCGTCCGCGCCTACGAGCGTGCCTCCAAGGTCCAGGGCAAGACCGGTGAGGCCCTGATCATCGAGCTGGAGCGTCGTCTCGACGCGCTGGTCCTGCGTTCGGGCATCGCCCGCACGATCTACCAGGCCCGCCAGATGGTCGTTCACGGCCACATCGAGGTCAACGGCCAGAAGGTCGACAAGCCGTCCTTCCGCGTCAAGCCGGACGACGTCGTCATGGTCCGCGAGCGCAGCCGCAGCAAGACCCTGTTCGAGGTCTCCCGCGCCGGTGGCTTCGCCCCCGACGGCGAGACCCCGCGCTACCTCCAGGTGAACCTCGGCGCCCTGGCGTTCCGCCTGGACCGCGAGCCGAACCGCAAGGAGATCCCGGTGATCTGCGACGAGCAGCTCGTCGTCGAGTACTACGCCCGCTGATCTCTCAACGGACGTAGCACCACCTGCGTGTCAGCCCGCCGTCTCCCCGCCCTTCCGGGTGGGCGAGGCGGCGGGCTTTCGCATGTCCACGCCCACCGGTGCGGGTCGTACCGGCCCACGCGGCACCGGTACGGCGTCGAGGGCCTGCCGCGGCCCCAGCGCCCGTGCCACGGCGGCCTCCCGGCCGAGCCGCGCGCCCTCGCGTACGCGCTCCTCGTACGGCCCGTCGCCGAGCCGCTCCCGGGCCATCGCCTCGCACAACTCGTGCGGGGCGTTGTAGTACGCCGAACCGAACAGCGGCAGCCCCACCGACGGCCACATCCCGCCCGCCGCGCCCTGCAGCAGCGCGGCCTCGGCGGCGTCGCCCTCGGCCGCCGTGACGAGGGCCAGCAGCTCGACCGCCAGCACCGAGCCCAGCAGATCGCGGAAGCCGTGCGCGCTGCCCAGACAGTCCGCCAACAGGTCGCGCGCGAGCGGGAGCCGGCTCTCGCTCCAGGCGACGTAGGCCAGGACGTACAGCGCGTACGCCCGGGTCCACCGCTCGCCGTGGTCCTCGCACACCCGCCGTACGTCCTCGCACAGCTTCACCGCGTCCGCGAGATCGCCCTGGAAGGCCCGTGCCATCGCCAGCTCGACCTGGCCCATCAGCACATTGCTGTTCAGCTCGCCGATCTGCTGATAGCGGTCGAGCGCCGAGCGCAGCAGGGTCTCCGCGCGCGGCATGTCGTCCGTGACCAACGCCAGGCAGCCGGTGCGGTGTTCGGCGTACGCCACCGCCGTGGGGTTCGCCGCGTGGTCCGCCTCCTCGCGGCACTCCTGGAGCGCGGCGAGCGCGGGCACGGTGTCGCCCTGGAGGATCGCCACATAGCCGAGCACCCACAGGGCCTTCAGCCGCGAGTGGTCGTTGTCGGAATCGAGCTGCACGGCCTGTTCCAGCCAGTGCCGGCCCTCCGAGAGCCGTCCGCAGCCCGCCCAGTAGAACCACAGGGAGCCCGCCAGGTACTGGCCCAGGTGCGTCTCGTCCGGCTCGGTCAGGCAGTACTCCAGGGCGCCGCGCAGATTCGGCAGCTCCGCCTCCACACGCGCGGCGACCTCGCCCTGGCGCGGCGAGAACCAGTCCAGCTCGCACCAAGTGGCCAGCCCCAGATACCAGTCGCGGTGCCGCCGCCGCAGCCGGGCCGCTTCCCCGGTCGCCTCCAGCCAGTCGGCGCCGTAGGCCCGGATCGTGTCGAGCATCCGGTAGCGCAGGCCCGTCGGTGTCTCCTCGCGGACGACCACGGACTGCGCGAGGAGTTCGGAGAGCACGTCGAGGACGCCGTCCGAGGGCAGTCCGTCGCCGCCGCAGACGTATTCGGCGGCCTCCAGGTCGAAGCGCCCCGCGAACACCGAGAGCCGCGCCCACAGCAACCGCTCCTCGGGGGTGCACAGTTCATGGCTCCAGCCGATCGCCGTCCGCAGCGTCTGATGCCGTGGCAACGCGTCCCTGCGCCCGCCGGCCAGCAGCCGGAACCGGTCGTCGAACCGCGCCAGCAGCTCCCCGGGCGACAGGGCCCGCAGCCGCCCCGCCGCCAGCTCCACAGCGAGCGGAATCCCGTCCAGCCGCCGGCACAACTCCCGTACGTCCGCGTCCTCTTCGCCGAGGACGACCCCCTGCTGCGCGGCCCGCTCGGCCAACAACTCCGCCGCCTCGCCCTCACTCAACGGCGCCAGCGCCACCACCCGCTCACCCGCGAGTTCCAACGGCCGCCGCCCCACCGCCAGCACCCGCAGCCCCGGCACCCGGCCCACCAACTCGGCCACCAGCGGGGCACACACCTCCACCAGATGCTCGAACCCGTCCAGCACCAACAGGAGTTGACGTCCTGCCAGGTGGGCGAGCAGCGCCTCACGCGGCAGCCGTGTGGTGTGATCCGTCAGCCCCAGCGCCTCTACGACCGCGAAGTCCACGAGTTCCGGATCGCACACCGGCGCCAGCTCCACCCGCCACACGCCGTCCGGGGGAGCGGACCGGGCCGCCGTGTGGGCCGCGAGCCGGGACTTGCCGACCCCGCCGGGCCCGGTCACCGTGACCAGACGCGAGGCGTCGAGCGCCCGCGCCAGTTCGGTGAGTTCGGCCGAGCGGCCCACGAACCGGTCGGGTTCGAGGGGCAGATTGCCGTCCGCGGTGGCGTCGCCGCCATGGGAAGCTCGCATGGAACACGGAGCGTACTGAACCGTATTCAGTCCGTACAATCGCTTCGCCCAACTCCACTGCGCGCGGGGCGGGAATGCGGTACGGAGCGCCACCCCCGGCGCGATAGGCTCGGGACCAGTTATCTACAGGTGTTTGTGAGAGAGGGTGTCAGGTGTCCGGTGGAGAGGTGGCCGGGATCCTGGTGGCCGTCTTCTGGGCGATCCTGGTCTCCTTCCTCGCCGTCGCACTGGTGAGGCTGGCCCAGACGCTCAGGGCGACCACCAAGCTCGTCGCGGACGTCACCGACCAGGCCGTCCCGCTCCTGGCGGACGCCTCCGCGGCGGTGCGCTCGGCGCAGACCCAGATCGACCGGGTCGACGCGATCGCCTCCGACGTCCAGGAAGTCACGTCGAACGCCTCCGCCCTGTCCACCACCGTCGCCTCCACCTTCGGCGGTCCCCTCGTCAAGGTCGCGGCCTTCGGCTACGGCGTCCGCCGGGCCCTGGGCGGCCGACGTGAGGACGTGCCCGCCAAGGAGTCCCGGCGTACCGTGATCGTGGGCCGCACGGTCCCGGCCGCACGGCGGGTCAAGCGCACCCGGAAGAAGGACTGACCGAGCGATGTTCCGCCGTACGTTCTGGTTCGGCACGGGCGTGGCCGCCGGTGTCTGGGCGACCACCAAGGTCAATCGCAAGCTGAAGCAGCTGACCCCCGAGCACCTGGCGGTCTCCGCGGCCAACAAGGCGCTCGAAGCGGGCCACAAGCTCAAGGACAGCGCGGTGGGCTTCGCGCTCGACGTCCGCGCGGGCATGGCCCAGCGGGAGGCCGAACTCGGCGACGCCCTGGGGATCAACGCCCCGGTCGATCCCGAACTCCCCGCACCCAGGCAGTACATCGCCATCGAGAACCGCAGCAACCCGAAGTCCGTCGACAGGACGACGTACTCGTACAACCGGAATGAGGACCACTGATGGAGTCGGCTGAAATCCGCCGCCGCTGGCTGAGCTTCTACGAGGAGCGCGGCCACACCGTCGTCCCCTCGGCGTCGCTCATCGCGGACGACCCGACTCTGCTCCTGGTCCCCGCCGGCATGGTCCCGTTCAAGCCGTACTTCCTCGGCGAGGTCAAGCCGCCGTGGCCGCGCGCCACCAGCGTGCAGAAGTGCGTGCGCACGCCCGACATCGAAGAGGTCGGCAAGACCACCCGCCACGGCACGTTCTTCCAGATGTGCGGCAACTTCTCCTTCGGCGACTACTTCAAGGAAGGCGCCATCACCTACGCCTGGGAGCTGCTTACCTCGCCCCAGGACAAGGGTGGTTACGGTCTCGACCCCGAGCGGCTGTGGATCACGGTCTACCTCGACGACGACGAGGCCGAGACCATCTGGCGCGACAAGATCGGCGTCCCGGCCGAGCGCATCCAGCGCCTCGGCAAGAAGGACAACTACTGGTCGATGGGCGTCCCCGGCCCTTGCGGCCCGTGCTCCGAGATCAACTACGACCGCGGCTCCGAGTTCGGCGTCGAGGGCGGCCCGGCCGTCAACGACGAGCGGTACGTGGAGATCTGGAACCTGGTCTTCATGCAGTACGAGCGGGGCGAGGGCATCGGCAAGGAGGACTTCGAGATCCTCGGCGAGCTGCCCAGCAAGAACATCGACACGGGCCTCGGCCTGGAACGCCTCGCGATGATCCTGCAGGGCGTGCAGAACATGTACGAGATCGACACCTCCATGGCCGTCATCAAGAAGGCCACCGAGCTGACCGGTGTCGAGTACGGCGACTCGCACGAGTCCGACGTCTCGCTGCGCGTGGTCACCGACCACATGCGCACGTCCGTGATGCTCATCGGCGACGGCGTGACTCCCGGCAACGAGGGCCGCGGTTACGTCCTGCGCCGCATCATGCGCCGCGCCATCCGCAACATGCGGCTGCTCGGTGCCACCGGCCTGGTCGTCAAGGACCTCATCGACACGGTCATCGCGATGATGGGCCAGCAGTACCCCGAGCTCGTCACCGACCGCCAGCGCATCGAGACCGTGGCCCTCGCCGAGGAGGCCGCCTTCGTCAAGACGCTGAAGGCCGGCACCAACATCCTCGACACGGCCATCGTCGACACCAAGCAGTCGGGCGGCAAGGTCCTCGCCGGCGACAAGGCGTTCCTGCTCCACGACACCTGGGGCTTCCCGATCGACCTCACCCTCGAAATGGCCGCCGAACAGGGCCTTTCCGTGGACGAGGACGGCTTCCGGCGCCTGATGAAGCAGCAGCGCGACCAGGCCAAGGCCGACGCCCAGGCCAAGAAGACCGGCCACGCGGGCGTCGGCGCCTACCGCGAGATCGCCGACAAGGCCGGCGAGACCGACTTCATCGGCTACTCGGACACGCAGGGCGAGTCCACCATCGTCGGCATCCTCGTCGACGGCGTCTCCTCCCCGGCCGCGACCGAGGGCGACGAGGTCGAGATCGTCCTCGACCGCACCCCGTTCTACGCCGAGGGCGGCGGCCAGATCGGTGACACCGGCCGCATCAAGGTCGAGTCCGGCGCCGTGATCGAGATCCGCGACTGCCAGAAGCCGGTCCCGGGCGTCTACGTCCACAAGGGCGTCGTCCAGTACGGCGAGGTCACCGTCGGCGCCAAGGCCGAGGCCGCGATCGACATCCGCCGCCGTACCGCCATCGCCCGCGCCCACTCGGCCACCCATCTCACCCACCAGGCGCTGCGCGACGCTCTCGGTCCGACGGCCGCGCAGGCCGGTTCGGAGAACCAGCCGGGCCGCTTCCGCTTCGACTTCGGTTCGCCGTCCGCGGTTCCCACCGCCGTGATGACCGACGTCGAGCAGAAGATCAACGAAGTGCTCGCCCGCGACCTGGACGTGCACGCCGAGATCCTCAGCCTCGACGAGGCCAAGAAGCAGGGCGCCATCGCCGAGTTCGGCGAGAAGTACGGCGAGCGGGTCCGCGTCGTCACCATCGGCGACTTCTCCAAGGAGCTGTGCGGCGGCACCCACGTCCACAACACCTCGCAGCTCGGCCTGGTGAAGCTGCTCGGCGAGTCGTCGATCGGCTCCGGAGTCCGTCGTATCGAAGCGCTCGTCGGTGTCGACGCCTACAACTTCCTCGCCCGGGAGCACACGGTCGTCGCCCAGCTCCAGGAGCTGATGAAGGGCCGCCCGGAGGAGCTTCCGGAGAAGGTCTCCGCCATGCTCGGCAAGCTGAAGGACGCCGAGAAGGAGATCGAGAAGTTCCGCGCCGAGAAGGTGCTCCAGGCGGCCGCCGGTCTCGTCGAGTCCGCCAAGGACGTGCACGGCATCGCCGTCGTCACCGGCCAGGTCCCGGACGGCACCACCCCGGACGACCTGCGCAAGCTGGTCCTCGACGTGCGCGGCCGTATCCAGGGCGGACGGGCCGCCGTGGTCGCCCTCTTCACGGTCAACAACGGCAAGCCGCTCACCGTCATCGCCACCAACGAAGCCGCCCGCGAGCGCGGCCTCAAGGCCGGTGACCTGGTGCGCGCCGCCGCCAAGACCCTCGGCGGCGGCGGTGGCGGCAAGCCGGACGTGGCCCAGGGCGGAGGCCAGAACCCGGCCGCCGTCGGCGAGGCCGTCGACGCCGTCGAACGCCTCGTCGCCGACACGGCGAAGTAAGAAGCGGTCGAGAGTATGAGAAGAGGACGTCGACTCGCGCTCGACGTCGGGGACGCCCGCATCGGGGTCGCCTCGTGCGACCCCGACGGGATCCTCGCCACTCCCGTCGAGACGGTCCCCGGACGCGACATCCCGGCGGCCCACCGCCGGCTGAGGCAACTCGTCGAGGAGTACGAACCGGTCGAAGTCGTCGTCGGCCTCCCCCGCTCCCTCAAGGGCGGCGAGGGACCGGCCGCCGTGAAGGTCCGGGCCTTCGCCCAGGAGCTGGCCAGGGGCATCGCCCCGGTACCGGTCAGACTGTTGGACGAACGGATGACCACAGTGACGGCCAGTCAGGGACTCCGCGCCTCGGGCGTCACGTCCAAGAAAGGCCGCTCGGTCATCGACCAGGCAGCCGCCGTCATCATCCTTCAGCAGGCGTTGGAATCCGAACGAGTGTCAGGTAAACCACCCGGCGAGGGCGTCGAAGTGGTCATCTGATCGCGATACGGTAACGTTCCGCGCGATGCGATGGTGTTCGAACAGCCATGGCACAGCAAGAGGCGGGACGGGAGCCGGAGCCCCAAGCGCCGCGACCGCCGCCTCGCGGCTCTAGGGGATCGATGACTGAGTATGGCCGGGGCCCAGGCTCCGAACCGTGGCATCCGGAGGACCCGTTGTTCGGGGACATCGGATGGGAAGGCCAGCAGGCCCACGTGGGCCAGCAGTCCTCCTACGACGGCCAGCAGCAGCACTATCCGGAACAGCCGCAGCAGCCGCAGCAGTACGGCGACTGGGGTCACGGCCAGCAGGCCGACTACGGTCAGGCGCAGCAGCAGTACCAGGTCTACGACGAACAGGGCCACCCGCAGTACCCCGATCAGCACCAGCAGTACGCGGACCAGCAGCAGTACGCGGACCAGCAGCAGTACGCCGATCAGAGCCATCAGCAGTACGCCGGTCAGCAACAGCAGTACCAGCAGGGCGGCTGGGACGGCACCCACCCGCACAATCAGGTCCCGTACGCCGCCGACCCCGGTGACCCGTACGGGCAGCAGGCCGCCTACGGCGAACAGCAGCCCGATTTCTACGGCACGCCCGACGCGTACCCGCCGCCGGAGCCGCCCGGCAAGCGCCGCACGGAACCCGAACCGGAGCAGGTCGACTGGGACCCGGGACCCGACGAAGGCGAACACGCGTTCTTCGCGGGTGGTGGTGACGACGATGACGAGGCCGACGACGAGCCGGAGGACGACCGCCGACGCGGCAAAGGCGGCAAGGGCAAAGGCGGCAAGGAGAAGAAGCGCCGCAACGGCTGCGCCTGCCTGGTCGTCGTCCTGGTGTTCGGCGGAGGTCTCGCCGGCGTCGGCTATTTCGGCTGGCACTTCTA
>Ga0307511_10004033_pt1 | contig 15020 bp, 8 predicted proteins | sample 13_EM_MG_FD_200266 | JGI IMG/M metagenome (GOLD analysis project Ga0307511, IMG submission 200266) | Populus trichocarpa ectomycorrhiza microbial communities from riparian zone in the Pacific Northwest, United States - 13_EM | ecosystem: Host-associated > Plants > Roots > Unclassified | place... | reverse complement strand
GAAGTCTAAAACTTACCTATAGAGGCACTTCACCCAGATGGACTAAATACGGGCCCATGTACGCCCTTAATCAGACTACTTTGGTGCCTCTAGAAATTGCACATAAATCTATATTTTTACATTATCATGTCTATAATATGATACAAGTAATAGCTAGTGCTAGCGCTCCACCTGTAATCAACGATCTACAATTTAGATAGCTCTTAGACTTAGCAAGATCCATTAGATGAATAGTGCTTATGTAGAGGGGATCCATTTAGGTCTATTATTACTCCTTACACCTAGACAGGTGACATGCGCAGAGTTCGATGCATGTATATACATATATATCGAGACTATTATGAAGCCGTCGGTCTAGTCTCCTGCTAGTTTATAACTAGTAATTGTCTATTGTTTAAATGGATATTACAAATACCTTGCAATTGCTCTTATCCTGACTGCTGCGACATGCGAGCTGTCTTGAGCTTCTATACAATTATTCGTGTTAGCAAAGGATATGCCATATCCCCACTATAGGACATCTCCGTATACGTATATATATATATTCGTGTCTGGCAAGAAATGAGGGATAATTTAGTGGTTTCACGACTTTTGCGACCATGTGGTTCGCTTGAGCTGTCGTTCATGGTGGTCCCTCCTGATATATGTGGGACCAAGCGAATCCAAAACACCAGGGGACTCTGTGAATTAAGAACACGTCAATGGGTCCAGAGATCTCGAGAGCTTTGGAAAGCCCTTGCCCAACGCTCATCTATTACCTTATGATATCAGGCAGTTAATCTTACCTTTTCAAGTACATGTAGAAATCATGTCGCAATTTTCCTGTTCTCATGCCCAGAATTTCCCTCATATCCTGTAACTGCCGGACAATTGTAAATGGATTCATTGTGGTCATGAAGTTAGAGTATAGGCTGGATAGTACCACGCCAGCTCTTGCGAATGTGGCTAGTCGTGCTGTCATATGGGTTAGGGTTTCTGAAATATATATCTCATGTACCTATGTACCAAACCTAGGCCTATCAAAAGAATTAAATACTTTCTTGCACAGCCCCTTTCAGTAGACTCACATATAACACTGCTACGTGGAGTTGTCTTATCTAGGCCCAAACACATGGTTCTACTAATATCTAGACGGGTGAAGCTTGCCTTCCTTTACATGCAGAAATTGATCGCCCTTCAAAACCTTTGGTCCCACCCAGGTCGCAATTAATATTTTGACCTAAGTTTAGTCCCGAGTACATGGTCCCGGTTAGTCTCGGAATCTAGAACCGCGTCTAGCCGATCCCGCTGCATCTAATCTACGCATGTATGCACGAAACAGCAATTTCTTTTTGTGAGAAGGTTAAGGTTGCAGGGGGGTGATTGATTGTTTAGGCAGAGAATCCGTCTCAGAATTTTATATATATTCTCCTTAAGTTCTCACCTCAATTTGGAGGCAAACGCTGGCTCGTGCGCTGTGTGTACGCATAAGTTGCTATGAGAGAGCCTGGTGTAAACCATCCGTCCAAAAAATTATAACGACATCGATATCGATACTATCACATCAGCTCATGATCCATTTTTTGTGAGAATGTCTACCAGGACTCTTACGTTTACCAACTGGACACATTTCCCCCGATAACCCGCTTGTGAAAGGCCTATCAGCACAGAATGGGACACACGATGTTTGGGCATATTATCTTTGAGGGCCCGAATCCTTATATATATTCCTCATTAGGATCGCCCCAGGTGGGGGGGGGGATTATCTTAACTTTTGATTGCAAGGTGCGAAAGACCTTATGAGAGTTTACTTACTGTCAATACTACCAGCTGCGCACTTTTATTTTATTTTTTTCCACCCTATACACCCAGTCAGCCTTGGGCTATGAGGCGGCCTGGAACCTTTGACGGAACCTTCATTGGGAGCGGTCGACCCTAGACCAGCTGCGCATGGAGAGCACCATGCAGAGAGTTACACGGTGAGCCTGATTAAAGTTCCGGACCTAAGTCCTCCACAGGCTCTCCGGCAAATTTCGATTCTCTTCTACGAGTACGCGTGCCACCAAAATATATCAAAGAAAGGGATATAGTTTGATTTGCAAAAGTCCCGATCCACGAATGTGATCTTTGATAAGAGTTATTTTATAACTAAAAAAGTAGTTTACTTTGACGGTAGGTCATGATATTTTCCATTAAAGTACAAATTCATAATTATCGATTTCCATAATGCATACGTGAGGTATATACAGTGCGTGGGGGAAAGTATCCGCGACCCCCATGCATAATCTGAGCGTGAGACATACCGGCCAATCGCTGCATAAAAATGAGGGTCGCGAATACTTTCCCCCAGGCATTGTATATCTATAGGTAGATGGTGAATAGAAGGCTAATGTCACGATGAGAGCTGGAGAGGAGGTTAAGATAATAGCGGATGTGTCTGTGGGTTAGGAAATAGGGCTAAGTGTGCAGTGGCTGGTGGGATCTGCGCAATCCAAACTAGCGCTGGGGTGTGCATGGTATGCATATGTAGGTGCCTTCTATGTACAGTCACAAAAAAGTCTTCTGCATTGGCAAAATGTATGAACTAGTTCCGTCGCATTATATGCGTTTGATGCCTACCCCTGTCTCCACTGTAGCAACATTCTCATCTAATGCAGTACTGGATTCACGATTTTGCATGATCATATATGAGCACATGCATATATCTACGTATATACATATAGAGTGCCATTCAGAAAGTTTCCGGAATGCATACCAGGGGGTGCTGCAGGCTGCATTCAGACCATTCTGCATATGTGAACATATCAGGCGGTCTGAGGAGTCACCTGTCCAGCCATAATGCAGAGTAGCCTGCATTCAGGCCTGCCTCTCTGTTATGCATCCCAGGTACTTTCTGAATAGCACTATATATTTCATACATAACAATATGCTATTTCTGGTGGGGCATACTTATCGTACATATCTATCTACAGCAGTACGATCGATGAATACAAAGGAGTTGTATAAGTTGAGAAACTGATTTTTAAAGAATACACAAAAAGGGACAATTATAGTACGTCCAACTTAAAGTTATCTATAAGCAATTCTGTCAATTAGGCCTAACGAAGCAGGCTGACCTTAGGAACTCACTGTTTGTTTCAGTTGATAGGGGCTCTAGGGCTAGAATTCGCCATGATCGATATTCCACAAGATTATATGATCCCCTCTCAATGCTTAATTTAGAGCACATGATTCATGTTGTATGAACAGTATATACTGTGCCATTTAGAAAGTATCTGAGATGCAGGGATGCATGAAAGAGGTGTCGTTATGCCTGAATGCAGGCTAAGCGTGGCTATTCTGCATATAGCCGCACTGACTGCCCAACCAGAATCCTCAGACTGCCTGTTATCTTCACCATATGCAGGATTGACTGTATGCAGCCTGCACCGTCTTGTATGCATCCCGATACTTTCTGAATGGTACTGTAATTTAGTAACCGGGCTTCCAGTTTTTCGTTTTTTTCCACGAGATTAGACAGTCACAATGTCACTTGATTGGGTTGATTGTGCTGGGACAGATTAGATTGGGAACCAGCATCTACAGATTTCAGTTGATAATCATGCTCTAGTAGAGTTCAAACTGTCTGTTGCTCATAAACTACTCAGTGACGAATCCCTGTATCGTGCGCCATGCATATGCACGATAATACACCGTGAATAGCATGTACCTGTTATTCCAGGAAATTCAAACGGATCGAAACTACTTAGTAGTACAATAGATACATCTTGCGGTTTTATTTCCAAAACCGAGAACACCCACCAGCTGCTTCCTACTATGTAGGGCTATAACTCTCGATTGGCTACGCTGGATATTATACTTAGTCAAGCTTCTTCAGCAGTTCAAGAGAGGCTTTTTGGCCTGTGCGAGCATAAATTAATGTCCAGTCTCGGGGGGCGGCACGGGGGGTGCATGCAGTTTTAGTTTGGGAAGTAAGTAGGTATGCAGTACCCTGTGATGAGTGGATAGCCAGTTATATGTCTGGTACTGTTCTCAGGACTTTCTATCGCTATGTATGTGCGTGGTTGGTTGGGCCTGGTCTCGTGCCGGTCAAACGATGAAATCCTATAAAGTCATCTACAAGGACCTGCTAATCAACTTCACATAGACTCGATTCTAAGCTAGTTGTGCTTTGCAAGCTAATATTAGAACTACCACCCAACATAGAGAATACGATCCCAGCCGGCTTTAGAGAATCTATATATTACCACGCTGTGTTAGAGTTCACCTAGAGAAGAAACGAAATCACCACTGACGGTACAACAAGCTCGAAAGTGATCATTGATAACTTATACTTCCAACTCGCACGTACTCTTACCAACAGCTATTTTTTAAGATGGTTTCAAGCATTACCGTCTGCGGAAGTTATGTAGCGTTAGAAACGCTTGCTGGCTTTATGGGTATGTAAGAACAATCCATGGTCGTTGGTGGTACAGTGATGGGAGCGCTTTACCATCCTTTGATTTTTTTTGTGAAACTTCCGAATTTGCTGTACCTACACTAACGAGGAACCCCATATAGTTACTCATGTCTTGGAAGATTTTGCAAAGATTGATATCAACAATAGCCAACAAGAATTGCAATTGGAGCAGCTGGAGTCTCAATACGAGCAAGTAAGCTAATAATTTCCTTGTCTCGTTTATCCATTTGTTCTCTCTCTCAGCGCCTACACTCGTACTGCGGCCGCCTGCCGACCAATACCGATATGAATACCTGCGTGTAGCGGTTTAATACTGTTTAGCGGAGTGATGAGTGACCTACGTCTCTTAAGGCCCAAAAACGGTTGGGAACGCCTTGACCATATCAGTCATACCCCAGCATTAACCCCAGTAGACTATCAATTAGTTAAAAACCTCTAGTTATAATTTCATTAACAACTGACAAGTTTACTATATATGCAGGCCACACGTTCTCCGATAGCTGGCTATGTGTGGCCAAGTTTACTTGCAAACCCCACATATTCCCACCTTTCACCCGAAGAAAAGGTACTAAAGCTGCACCATGCAATGCGAAATATTTTGCTTTTAAGGCTTTTCATAGAACAAAATGCAGCTACCGATTCACATAGTCCTCAAATGGCTCTGGCACCCCCTGCTATCGATCGTACATTTCCCTCGAATCCACGCAATTATGAGTCCACACATCCATATATACTTTCGCCTGTGCTTCCAAGGGAATATCAGCAGGCAGGGCCTAGCTCTGGAGCACCGTTCGAGTTCCAATCCAATAGTACGGGGGGTTCTAGTCCTCTTCTATTGCAACCTCAATCGTAAGTATCATTAGAGTCTTTAGTTTATCCTCGGCTATACCACCCTTGTTAGAACATTGATTTATGGCTTACACAAAGACTTATTCCAATTGATAGGCACCACTTACAGCTACCACTTGGTGTCAGATACAATTCATTTCCGCTTGCACAGCGCGATAGTCTGGACCCCGAACTACGCAAAGAACAGGGGGTCTGGCAAAACGGTGAAGATCAAGAACCGAGTGGAAATCCCCATCGTACAGTTGGCCCACCATCTATGGGATTCCACTGCCCATTGTTGAGCTGTAGTCGCAACCAGTGTACTCCACCGAAACTATTCGCCAGGACAGATAACCTAAGAACACATCTCAAGACAGTCCATGACCTCCCAATAACTGATGGAATTAGGTTACCGAAGTGGCTTGCTGAGAATCCAGGCGCATTGGAAGACGCGGAAGATAGGGCTCAAGCCAGTCTATTGCTCAAATACTAATACGAGTCCCCGATCCGTACACAAAAGTTGATTTCGGCGACATCAACATCAGTCTACGTGAATACCGTTCGATTTATTTTCTGGGAATCTATATAGCTTTTATTTCCACAGTTTAACCCCCGAAAAACACTCCTCCGCCCACCCCAGCAAGAGATAACAAAATTTACGAAAAGAATATCTTCTCATATAAGTAAAAGACTGGCTGCAGTGTCTGAGAGCGGGGTAGTGGTGCAAGAACACCGAATTTCCCGAGATTTTAAAATGATTATCAGTATTTTAGTGTACGGGATAGGGACTATACGATTGTGAGGATGAAGGGCTTCAGAGCTTGAGTTGAAAAGCTTTCGTATTTCGGGGGGCTTCTTGTCTTTTGGTTTTTTACTCTTTCCTGTATGTCTTATCAAGTCATGATCCATTCAGTGTTCAGCATAATGGAGAAGCTCAACCTCCCCTGGTTTGTGTTCAACAATGTTTTTCATGCACGTCTCTTTCCTTGCTTTCCTTCCTTCGTTTAAATTCTGCCGAGAAGTTTTTTCTCCTTCGAAATTGCACGTTGATGCTGCTCCTTCACTTGGAATCCTTCCTTCTCCCGAGTTCGGTTTGTTTTTCGTTCAGAGGTATTTCTCTTCAGGAGTAGTGGGCGCTGGTTAAGTTAAAGGGGGCACGAGAGGAGCAGAGCAGGACTATACAGTGATTTTTGATAAAGGGGGGTTGTGCTACTAAGGGATTGAGGCTGGAACTTTTTGTTCCTTTTTTCAATATGTCGTGAGTAGTTATACCAATTTGTATTTATAATTAACCCCCAATTCAGGTTAGTCCGGTTACACAAACAGCCGGTGGACAATAAGAGTGACATACTCCGTATACATACATGCAATACAATACATTTCTAATGATATTCTCCCTCATACATAAAGTGAGTGGACATAAGTCTGGTAAAATGCGAAATCACACCGAAAGTGGCCGTCATGCAAAAAATGTTAAAAACTGAGTTTCGCAGTCACATAAAATAATTGTAGATTTAAGAAAAAATAGATCGTCTCTTCTCTGCAGCTATGCAAGATGTCCTGAAGGGGCACAGTGGTCTGTGCATTGAACTTAGTCTGGTTGGCACAAGCTCTTGTAAAAACATTGAACTGAAGACATTTCCTCGCAGAAATAGCACCAAACTATATGGGGAATAGTGCATTGTTCCAACGTTTCGTTACAAGAAATCACCAGAGCAATTAGATTCCGAAGGGCTTGTGCCAACCAGACAACCAGACTAGGTACTAGAGGCTCACAAGATGAATGCAATTATGCAGGTGTCTACGAAGGCTGGCTGTTTTACCAAGACTGATGGTAGTGCATAGCATAGCTTAGATTAGGCATAGCTTCGGTAGTGTGACTCAGCAGGATCATACTGTACTTACTAATGATGACTTCTGATTGGCTCAAGGTAGTCTGGTTACAGGCTCAAGGCGCAGTGAGACCGGTCTAGTCTGGTTGGCACCAGTGGACCAGTCTACCGGTACCTGTAGCCGTCGAGGTATTCGCTAGTGGCCACACCATGACATCGGTTGCCAACCAGACGACTGTCCTCCAATCAGATTCAGCATGCTTTGACTACAAGTTAAACCAAATCAGGAAACAACCAAGCAATATTTGGCACCCGATCCCTCAATATGAGGACGCTAAGTACGAATATGGTATTAGTCTCGTGCGTCGTGCCTGGCACGACTGTAGCTGCATAAATACTATACCAACAAACGAACTTGGCGGACCCGAACTTTTCTCCAGCCCGAGTTCAGATAAGGAATGTATGGTAAGGGAGGTCTTGGCATAATGCGAAAAAGATGGAGGCTCTTGTACCCTATTTCTCTCACTCCAATAGATTGTCTCGACCTATCTCTCCTACTTCTCTCTGGGAGGGTGTGCATATAAGGACCAACCTATACCTATCCGTGTACACTTAGCAACAGCATACAGTATGAGGTATCATAATCAACACAGAGGGCACCTGGGCCTTCATTGACGAAGCAGTGCATACTACTTACTTAATTATAGACCGCTACGGTAGATGCAAAATGAACACTAAACGCACGCCCGGAAGTGGTGCCGAAGCCACGGAAGGGAATAAAAATCCAGCGCTCTGCATGCAAAAGGCTCGTACGTACATGTACTGTAATTCTCCACGTAGTAGACGCAAGTCTTCCACGATGTCTCTCTCTGTGCTCGTTCCCAAAATATCGTTGCACACGTTTCGATAAAAGCATCAAATATATGATTTAGGACGGCGGTTGGGGGTGAAGTGTGATTCAACAGTTTGGAACAACACACCTCAAGCCTTGAAAGCACTGGAAGACTGTTATAGAGGGTATGTTCAAATTCATTAGTCAAAACCCCTAGCTACTTAAGCTGTAGCTGCCTGATTTAATGCTGTGTTATTTAACGGAGAGAGAAATACCCAGCTCCCTATGGCAGCTGCGATTGAGAGCTAATAATGGCGATTGACAGAAGACTCGAGAAACACTAGGAATAGAGCAGCTATTCTGGCCAGACCTAGAGAGGCTCACTGAAGAATACTCAGAGCTCTTCATGAAAATAATTATACTCAATAACACACTAAGGGATATAACCCTTTTCCAAGAGTTTGCACCCCCAACAATGCCGCAAGGGACAGATAAGGGCGGATGGTTCAGTGCTGAAGGTCACGGTTGCAAGCCAGAGTGCATCAAGGCTCTTGGACTCAATAACATGCAGAACACCATTCGTGTCAGTGAAAATGCCCGTATACTACAGGAAGAAGGTCCATGGAGAGCAGTACGTCGAAATCCAGCTGCATAGCACGAGCGCGAGGTTCTATTTAAGTGGCATCACTATCATGCACCCACATTGTCCAACCTGAGCATAGCTTCACACCAGCGGGGCGAGTTGAAGAATGATGCATCCCTAGAGTCGAGTGCCCTTCTTGGAAATGTAACCACCGGAAGTCGAAATTGCATGTCAGTTTTTGCAAGGTTAGTTTCTTCTATTGATTGTCTCCTGTCTATATAGACATATATGTTCTGGGCCGCTCATAAATAATTCCTCGATTTGGTGTATAACGTACTTAAATTGATAAAGCTTACGAGTACTAATTTACAAAATAAAAAAAGAATTAATAAAGGTATAGCTAGCTGGAGCTCTGCAATAGATCCATATATTTCCAAGTCCATTTCTCCTCTAAAAGTCCAATTTGTGTTCATTCAGCTAGGACTAAGAGGTTACCACCGTCATGATCTGTTGGCACTTTCGCATTCAATAAATTGACCATTCTTAAAGCATCGGCAGAAACACGAGTAGTTGTAGATGCCTGGCGAGCAGCATTGGCTAATGTAATTGTGGTTTGCGGAGTATGTGGTTTGGTTTGCCTCGCAGTCGGAGTATCTGGAAATGTCATTCTCCAGGCCCATAAGGCCGGTAGCTGGTGAGAGGTCTTTAGTTGGATAAAAGTTAAATATGTGATGGAGTGTGGTTTTTGCTGTCTTCCCTACCCTCCAGTCGGGTTTCCAGCTAGCTCATCATGCCCCCATCGGGCCGCATGAGTATCTGAGTATTTAAAAAAAGAAAGAACAATATCACAACTTCAAAAAATATAACATCCCTTAAAGCATTTTGCCATTTGGTCCCGATCCACCTGTCTATGATGTAGAAATCGTTCTACAGTGCTTGTCTCGTTAGCGAGATAATAGAGAGTATAGGAAGAAGCCGCTTGCTTTATAATACAACAGGAAGTAAGGAAATCCGCCCCTCTTATATACCACTCGCTCATCTATTTAACAGAAGAAAGTCCTTATCCGTCCGGGCCCTCAATAATGCGAAAATAAGAAACCATGATATGCTCCTTATCAATCGCCGTCCTATTCATTCCGATGCCGCCGTATTTCCAAGATTGTACGTCGGCGTATTACCCTTATTCCAACATACGATATTGTAAAACAGTACCTAGCTGTTGCATAAGTGTAGAACCTGCTTCGATTTGGTTTGAAATTGTGGAATTGAAGGTCCCGTAGAAATCCGCATACAAGAAAGCACTTGCGATTAAGGCTGTAGTGCCTTGCGCCTTAGCCGGATCCTATAAGTAGGAAACAGTGGGTTTTTTTCTAATGTAGAAAGAAATGGTGCCATAAGATGTAAACAAAAGATATTATCATTGTTCTAAACTTCACTGAATTCCATACAGCGCATTAATGTTCAGCACAAGGTGGCCGGACCTGATTGCAGAGCCATAAGGCCCTCATGAATAAAAACCTCGATGGATTCAAACCCCCCATGGATAAGAAATTAATTTCAAATGCCTATTGCATAGGAAAAACGTTGTAGGTTTCTGCAATAGCAATAAAGTCAGCATTCTCCTCTCCATTCCATGACTCGTAAGAGATGAGGATGATGAGTTGTTACCATCATCAGCATGTTCTTCATTCGGAGGACCTGAGGCGATCTTCTCGGAATTCCCCTCTTATTCTATGTCTGCCGTCTCCCTCTGACCAAAAGGAAGGGTACGTGATGTGGATAGGGTCGGTCAAAAATAATTTCATAGGGAGTGTTGAGTGTAGCGGAATGTTTTGCTCGATTGACATTTACCAAATTGAGTAATTATATTAATTGCCGATGCCCGCGAGCGGCCCAGAACATATATATCTATATCCAGATTAGCTTTAAATTACCGTTCATTTCAACCTTTACCGTGACCACGTAGCTGATTGTGGCACATCTTGAACAATAGTAGCCCTCAGTTCACCCCTGACAGTAGTGTTAGTGGTGACACTGGAGAGTCAGCCAGTGTCGTATAATATCAATGGACCGGCCGAACACCCACAACCTAACTTGAACTCGTTTCCCGTTGGTGACATTAATACCAACCACATTGGGAAGATCACGATACGAGCCAGCTTCAGCAACAGCCAGATTCGGAGCCTGCAGCTGTCAATGGCCCTGCATGGACACCGATCAACCTATCCGGGCCTCGTAATCAAAAACGGGCACCAATTTACAGGGTGTTACTTGCCCTATCAAAAATTTCTCCCGAAACGGCCACTCACCCCCAAAGTATTTTGCTCGAGCAGATAACCTTGGTGGTCACCTCACGAAGGTACATGGCATCCGTATCCTTTCCCGCGCTAGAATTCGATATTGGATTACTGGAAACAAAATTCAGGTTCTCTTGCAAGCTGCAGAGGAAAAGACAAGAGAGTTGCATGAATTGGGGATATTGAAGGCCGATGGTACTGGATTTCTTATGTTAGAGTGCGGGGTCAGTTCTAGTGAAGAGATGGAGGAGAGCGGGATTCAGGCTTAGATTCATGTTGGTGAGTATCTTAGCATGGTTAGACTATTTGGATTGTGCCTCCGAGTCCGGACCGGAAACAATGTGAATATTTGTAAATTTAACTAGCCTTTAGCATTTAACTACATATATGGGATTTTATAGGTATATTGCATACGACTGTACCACCGGAAGTTACTTCATATCTGAGCTTCTATAGACGATACACTAATCACTTGAGACTTTGAAAGATGTCTTGGGCTCGAAGTGCTTCACACTCTACATAGATTTAGAGAGGGATGGAGGGGCGGTGTAATCACCCAAGGGAATTAATTGACGACTTTTCTGCAATACAATTATTAATCCCAAGGGTTTTGTCGCTTACATCAGCGCCTGGCTCGGGTTCGTGGGTGCCGGTATGTAGCAACCCTACGTGCGCGTCACGGAAGCTGGAAACTGGAAACTGGTCATGGAGGGCTGGAAGAGCCGCCTGCTTGTCGAGTTACCCTAAGCAAAGAAAATTAAAGCCTTGTGTATGCTAGAACTACTACATAGAAATAACCTCTTTAAACCAATCTTCTTTTCCTCTCTATGGTTTGGGGAAGTGGCAGAGTTAACGTTCTGATTGAGATGGTAATACATTGATATTGTTCTTGGTTTTCAACCTTCCTCATTGATGACTAGTTCGCAATATACATTACATATATTCTATACACTAGGTTTGTTCCACGGTTGCAAGCATTAGGAAGCCTGCTGGCACTATTTACCACAGACAGCGTCGGCGCAACTGCTGTTTGTGCATAATCTTCTTCGAAAAGTGAGTCGCATGGCCTAAATAAAATGCTATATGTGGCTCTCTTGTGACAGGTACCTCGTTGATATGGCATTGCCCGGAGCCTCGAGACCAATGTCCGTTAGACTTCAGGGTGGAGAATTGTCTGCAAGTCATGCGTTACCCTAAGCACTGGACTAGAGCAGGAGTCTACAGTTTACCAACACCATCATTGCTATAGCTTGGAGATCAATCTAATATTACCCTATATACAATTTCTTATATGCAATGATATGCAGTGGCGGCTAAGAGGTGAGTGAAACTGGAAGCAAGCGAGGATCCGAGAGTTTACATATCATTCGCTATTTTGTACTGCTAACTACTTACTTCTAGGCCGCTTAACCAGAACTTGCAAACTGGATATACTAGTATACAGGTATGCGTACTGAACAGGCTGTAGCTCATGCACCCAAGGTAGCAGGTGCCACCGGTCATGATATAACATTGCAAGTAAGGCTTTACTGACTTCACTAGGGACTGGGTTAATACCCTTAAACATTGGGCTGGGTCTATATATAGAGGATGATTGCAAACTCACTATAGAATTTGTGACTAAAGTTCAATAATTAAATCTTTGATCGGAAGTACGCTGAGCATTGAAAAGCTAGCCTCGGAGACAGAAACTCACTAGAATACCAATTATTACAATAGCATTGCACCTAGGTCAGGTCGAGCTGTTCGAACCTGCAGCGCCAGGGCTGGATCGGCTACCGATATCTACTTCCGGTACATTCTCGTGGGGGACGGCCGCCCGACACTTCAAATATACATAATGATGGAAAGATTACTTACTTTGCATACTAGTAATAATGGACTACGAAGTACCTAAGTAAATTGTAACGTTATCGTTCCTTCTTACTGAAATTCTAGTGTGCCAATTAATATGGCAATAAGAGTGCCAACCTGACATTAATTTAGATCTGCTGAAACATGTCATGGGCCTTCCTTAGTTGACCACCTCATTGAGTCCAGAAAGGAAATTGCTCATATGTACTATTTCTGTAGTAAGTACCTGTCTGGGTAAGGAGGCAACACACCTATCATAATCACACCTTAGACGCCGTGACAGAAGTAAGCCGAAGCCTCGAGCCATGCAGGGCAAAGGCAAAACTAAGTAAGCTGATCTCAAATCCACACAAATTTTCGCTGTGGTGATTACGCTGCAAGACTATGCTAGCTGATCACACCCCCTCCTTCCACTATCGTACTCTATATATGTATATATATGGCCGCGAAACCCGAGATGACATTCCGGAGTCCATGATTACTGTGGTCTTGCACCGGAAAATCAAAACCTGTGGAGCTCTAGGTAGTTAGTAGTCTGGTTGGCACTAGCTGTGATTGAGTCCATGCCAGTGCGTGGAACCAGAGTAATCTTAATTACGACTCTACCAAGTTTCTTGCTTTCGAGATTGATCCTCGTCCTTTACCTATAGTCAAACAATCTCAGCTCTCATTTGAAGATTTATACCCCACATTTCAATTCCCAAAGGGAGCCATACCGGTAGTCCAGAGATGAAATTAATACCAGAGCAGTCAACCCAATTCGATTGGTTCTAAGAAGGCAACATTAATATTGTAATCAGGGAAACATAGCGACTTATAAAACCTCGGACTGGCTTGCAAGAGATTGCAATTGTTAGGAATCAGCAGACAGCTCCCTGTTTCTCTATCTGTCAACCGCGAATGAACTACACACCTTATTAAGTGGTGAGGAACTCATTTACTGTGTGATGATCATTGGTTGGTCACATCACTATAGAAGAGTTGCGCATACCTAGCTAAACTTTATTAACCGACTTGCAGTAGAAACATACTTATATCGTGAACTCAGGTATTTCTCATATAACATTTATATAACTAGAAATACTATATGCGACCGCAACTGCTACGCGAGCCACTCCACTGCAGTACTGGCTAGGGCACACTTGACAAGGGATACAAAGCATGTATATTGAGGAGATACTTTATATTGAGACGGGACAGAGGTATCAAAAAGACAGACGCATGATAAAAACACATCGGAATCAAAAAAAAAGCTAGAGTCAAATCGTGCACGTGACCTTTAATGTGATCTTCCGGCTCTTGTTATTAGTGGCGTGCAAGTCTAAATAAACACAGTTACTTCTGCAGGGTGTGATGCCGTAGAATCTTGCAGCTTAGGATCTCGCATGCGCAGCTACTACTTGTCTATCTTGTGGTCTACTACCGTTGCGTTCGCGCTCTGACAGGGTCCCAATTGCAATATATTTGTTTCTTGCAATTGGCGGTCAAACGCGGTATTGGTACTTTATAATCCGCGGTGGTCTAGGTTTTAGGTAAAGTACATGTACTACATCTCAGTCCAACACTTTTGGTTAGCCTTTATGTAGTCTAAGGGTGTATGGTGATCATGATTAATATAAATAGTTATGTGATAGATTACGTCCTGACCGCAACTACATAAAATGACATTCCTGTTAACCATGAATCTCAAATGAAGATTCGAAGACTAAGTATTACACCAGGTGACTACTAATTCCCCGATTTATACTAGTACTTATTATGTGAAGGAAAGAATATACATATATACAAAATGAAACTTGACATTATTAAGCCTCATTGTAGTCAGAAGACAATACATCATACACGTAATCCGTACGATATGCACTATGTTGCTTCGATAAGATATCGATGTGCACCATGGCATATTTACTTCCCGGTATCGAAAGATAAAAAACTTCAACTAATCTATCGCTATGGTTATAGAGCTCGGTCGGATCTAGTGGGTGTGCCGAGATGCTGCTGCATTCCCTAGTACTACCCTTACTAATGCATTTTCTCCCCTTGATGTTATACTAGTAATATATAATGCTCCCTCTGCGGTGTATTCTTTACTACCCGGTAGCTAGCATATATAGACCGTAGTGTCTGATTATGGAAAGTGCCTACGCATGCCCTGGGCTTGGGGATTGAACTAGCTGATAATCTCCCGTGTATGTGCCCCGGACAGTCATTAGATCTAGTCATCTCCAGGAAATAGGTTTTGCACCGAATCACCACAAAATATTGCACTAGGGCGAGAAAAATCTAGTCCTGTATAGCATCTACCCTATTTAGGTAGCCTTTGTACTTTTTTTTTTTTTTTTTGTAGTCTATACGC
>Ga0307511_10004032_pt1 | contig 15020 bp, 22 predicted proteins | sample 13_EM_MG_FD_200266 | JGI IMG/M metagenome (GOLD analysis project Ga0307511, IMG submission 200266) | Populus trichocarpa ectomycorrhiza microbial communities from riparian zone in the Pacific Northwest, United States - 13_EM | ecosystem: Host-associated > Plants > Roots > Unclassified | place... | reverse complement strand
AAGAAATTCTGCAATCCGGTCACGGTATTTTGGTGGAGTAGTCCCAAATGTACAAGCCCTTGTCCATGCAGCACAAAAGTACGTGAGCGAATATACGCTCTTCACCAATCCCTTCCTTTTATCAACAGACGTCCTACACCTCCTTCGGGAAGCATGGAACTTTGCACAGGATCAGGAGACCAGATATAAGGAGGCGAGCAAGGAGAGCATGACGCTGGTAAGTAGGGAGCTACCAGGGTCGCAGGTAGTCCGATCACTGTCATAAAGTAGCTCAAAATGACACATTCACGGGAAAGGTCCTATATTATTTTCCAGTGTCGGCAACAGCTTGGGCCACTGTATAACCTGAATGAGAAGACGCCGGAGTAGGCCAGGGAGAATGTAAAAAAGCTCCTGGGTGGGGAGCGGTATATGTGCAGAGCAGAGGAACGAGATGTGAGAGGTAACAGACTGCCACAACGCTGAAATTGACGCTAACCGCCGTAATGCAGTCACTGAAGGAACGATTCCGGGCCCAGGAAATTGTGACTATAATATACCGAATCTATTTCACAGGGCCGAAGATGAGGTGCAACCGTGACAGTAGCTTTTTCGGATCTATCAACGATACGTTCATATGCCTGATTACCACTGCGATCACTCATTGTCTGAGGGAATGGACTAGTGGCAAGGTGACCAACGATTTGGTGGATTTTAATTATGAAAATGCCGGACGTGAGTTGCTAGAGTACGCAATGATAGTGAGATGTGAGGTCTAATGACAAAGGTGTTAGGTACATACTTGCGACACATCAAGACGTGGCAGGGATATGGCAAAACGACACAGCGTCTATTGCTAGCAAACATCAAGAGGGATATCTGCGCACTCCTTGTGGGCAAGAAGCAACCAGTGGACATGGAGAGTACCGACGCGCTGGAGATCTTTGACGACAATAACTATGCGGAGGAGCTGAGGCGAGAGTTGGCTGCCTCTCGCGCGAAACAGGGTGAGCCTGGAGAGCAAGTGGGAGAGGTTGGGACGGCAACGGATCTAAGGGAGACTGTAAACACACACCGGAAGGAAAATGCTGACGTAGGGGAGAGGGTGGGAGATGGGGAAGAGGAAGAGTCCATGAATAATGAGCAGTACTCGCAGGGGAATGGCAACAATGGGTATGCGTCGGCTTATAGGGTAGGTGCCGAATAGGGTAATGTGGTATGATCTTGAGGCGATTGCTTGCTAAGTACATTATCGGTAAGCGGGTGGTGGATCAGGATATCGTGATTATGGTGGTTTTCTAGGTCGGTCGAGGGAGGGGCTCATGTTTAGTCTCGTGGTTGTCGGTTGTGTGTTTCCTTGTGTCGGTTGTATTTCTGTTGTATTCTTACGACTGGTTACGTCCATCCTGCGTTTTGTTTCTTGTCGGATGGCGAATATGTGTATTGTAATGTGGATCCATGTGGTATGCGTACACGTTGGTGGGGCTTGGGGAGATGCGATGTCCGCAAGGAAGAAGAGAGCAGGAGAATGAAGTTCAGGGGGTCATGTTATTGGGGCGGTTATATATTATTTTGGATGGATTGTTAGGGGCTGAGCGAGAATAAATGAGGAACATTGCGGGAGAACTAAGTTCGGGATTACGACGTAAAGGTATCATGTGATGAGGGAGAATAAGGTAAACCTCGGGTAACGGGAATTATAGGGTAAATGGGGCAGATGTAGGAAGGACTATGTCATCTTTAGAGTACTGCGGAAAGTCGGTTATTGCACGGAATTTGGGGTCGGGATCGCAAGATTACCAGCGAATGAGGAAATGGGTAGACTAAAATACACTATAATGGGGAATGTGAAGGCTTCATTATACTGCGCAACGTCGGTTGGAAGTGGTGTAAAGTGCAGAATGTGCAGGATCCTATAGGAAAAATGATATAATTGCGGCGCATGACAACAAATGGGGGTTGGGATTAGAGTTGGGTAGGTGGGAATGCACCGTTAGATATGTAGAAAACTAGAAAACAACGGTTACGCGGCAAAACGTCGGGTGAAAAACATAAAGCATCAGTTGAGGACAATGGCATTATAATAAGGAAGTGTAAGTTATAAGAAGAGGTTTTAGTTTGTGGCACTATGTGCACATAGTACATATAGTGCAAATATATTTTTTGCTGATGTACTACTATGGCACAGCCACAATACTACTATGGCACAGCCACAATAGTGAGTCACAGCTAGTCTTGGTATGTAATACTTAATGGTTGAAGGTCTGCATCCAGAGAAGGGGATCAGCCCGAGAGAACACAGATACAGAATAGTTAGATACAACAAATATTAGAGTTCCACTGGTTAATTCTAGTCCCATGAAGACTCTTACCCAAAACTTAGTAATCCAATACTAGAAACCAAACACTTAGCGTTTAAAGTACTTAGTAGTTCTAAAATATTACGTCAGGGTAATCTTCCACTCTAAATATTTTAGGTCCCCATTTACATTTTTTTAACCTAAGAAAGACTTTTATATTAAGGCAGGCTTGATCACCCTGGCCTATAATCTTATGCACAAGTAGTAAAAAAACTACTTACCAAGTACTACAATTCTATAGTGGATAAGAAACGATAGTAGAACCAAGTCTGATAGTCAGCAAAGAAACAAATACAACAAGCAATAGTACAATGGAACCTGCATAAGAAATAGAACAGAAACCTGCAATAGCTGTATGAGTAGACAACATAGAATCAATCAAAAAGTATCAAAAAGAAAAGAAACTAAGTATTACCTCCAAAGGAAAGCCAACAATATCTACTCAAGAAGAATTGCAGTAAACTATAAATACTATAAACCCAGGAAATATAAAGTAAAGTAGTGGGTAGAACCTGCAACACACCTTGGTCCCCTAATACCATTAGAAAAGAATAAACCAGTTGATAAAAATATCACATTAGCAGATATTTTTACAACAATAAACCAACACCAGAACAAAAGAAACAAAAAGAACCAGTTACCTAAACTGGTAAGACTCAGTACCAAGGAAAGGCTCAGCAACAAACCTAGTAGGAAATATTACTAAAAGAGCCAATAAGGATATAGAGTAATAATAATAAAAAAAAATTTACTTGCAACACTCACTGCATCCCCAGCAAACAAAAGAGTGGTACTCCCCCAAAGGATACCTAGTATCCCAACCCCAAGAAAATCCCAAAGAAAACCACCAATTATACCTGTCCTTACACTCCTAGCAAGGACACCACCTATACCTCTCCTGCTAGAAAGAATAAGCCTCCCTAGCAGTCCAACCCCTAAGCCCCCAAGAAGTACTCCTATCATAAGCAGGAGGAATACCTCTAAGAGTGGTATTGAGGCCATCAATAAACCTGACCTCCTTAACCTTCTTTTGCATACCAAAAGAAGGATCAGACTTGACAGAAGAAGGCTTTGGTCTAGCCCCTATCTGTCCAAAGAAATAGTTCTTAGTACTATCATAGCAAACTGAAAAGGATTCCTCCTCATCAGGATCCACAAAAGAAGGAATAGCAGAAAGGAAACAAAACCTCCCCAAGTCATCAGTAGCATAATTCCTGAAGATAGACATGTTTGGTACCACCAGGAAAAAAGAAAAAGGTGCTAAAAGTGGTACTAAGGGAAGAAGGAAGGCCTTAACTCCGGATGTGGCAAAAGCACTACTTAAAGAGTTAGTACCTCCAGAAACACCAAAAAAAGCAATCCCAGCTGGAAAAGACATTCAAGAGAAAGATACAGTACAAAAGACAATTAAACTAGATGAAAAAGGACTAGTACCAGCAAGGATAATCAGAACCCTAGTTTCAACAAAAGAATACTGGGATAATAACCTGAACAAATGGAATCAATACATAAATCAAGTCCAAACATATTGCCTCCTTAACTAATACACACTCAGTATTGAAGAAATAGGTGTAATCTTCCAACCATGTTTGAACTATCTAACCTTCCAAGAAGCACCAGAATTGAGTAATAAGGTATTAGAAAAAATGGAATTAGAAGCAGGATTTAAAACAAGACCATCTCAACCAACATACAACCCAGTAAAAGGTATACCTTAGTTGGTAAAAAACTAGCCAGAAATAGAGCAATACCTTATGCTAGGAACCCTATATGAATTAGGGACCCCAGAAATAGAAAACCCACATGATAAAGAAACAGAGGAAGAAAGGACATGGATAGATGAAGACCCATTGGTTATACAGCCTCAGACCCAACTAGGAAAAGCATCAGGAAGTGGATCAAAAGATAGCCCACATACACCCTTGAATAAAGGTGAAGGAACAGAAGAGCAACCACAAACACCTAAGAAACAAAAGAAAGATAAACCCTTACCTTAAAAGAAGAAAGTTCAAATAAACCCAGAATCAGACCCAAGCAGTAGCTCAAGTAGTGATGATGAATCTGGACCTGATTCAGACAAATCCAAAGATTCAAACTGTGAAGAATCTGAAACAGAAACAGATAGGTCAGGGGGAGAAATAACATCTAGCCAGAAAGAATGGGAACAAATCACTGGAATAAAACAACATGCTAATAAATTCAAAGGAGATACCATCAACAAGGCAACCAGGCTTGCAAAAATAAAAGAACCAGAGACCTTTTATGGTAAAGCAAAGAAATGGAAGTACACAATTACCTTTGATGAATATATAGAACAATTGGTAAGATGGCTGAAATGGCAAGGCTTGGATGTGGAAAAGGTAGAAGCTTTGGAAAGGGCAAGCTTTCAATTCACTGGTATGGCTGCCAGATGATTGAAAAACTATAATGAAAAAACCAAACCAAAGAAGGGGAATATTCATGGTTTTATGGTTTTCTTGAGGAAAAAGATCATCCCATCCACAGCAAGAGAAGAACTGTGGATAAGGTATGAAGGCTGCCACCAAGTACAATTTAGACAAGACAGCCCTGTCAATACATTTGCACAACACCTGCAGGACTACCAACTTAGAAGCAGAGACAATAAGAGCAAAGCTCTTATCTCAGACCATGCACTCAAAATGAAATTGGTAAATGGCCTAATCGCCCTAATTAAACAACAAGTTAAATTAGCAATTAATTGGGATATGTCATTTGAACAAATTGTCAACAAGGCAGTACAAGTACAGGCTACTCTGAAACAGACTCAGAAACCCCCACCAATAATAAACCAAAATAGGAAACCCAATAGAGAATGGTCAGCTGGAAAACCTATGGAATTTACTAAATCAAATTACAAATTCCCAACTGAGAAAAGGAAGATTGCAGCTCCTGCAGCCTAGGCAAAAGGAGGACCAGGAGGACTGTGTGGTAATTTCCCTAGTGCTAGAAAAAGAAAAGATGATATGGCAAATGTCTTATCTTTTGGGGAAAGGGAAAAACTCAAACAGGAAGGTAAATGCTATCACTGCAAACAAAATGGTCATATGGCATCACAATGTCCACAAAAGAAACCTATGACATCATCATACGAAAAGATTACCCAACAAAAATACCAAAACAGGAATAGAAACCCCAAGATTAAAACTGCAGGCCTAACTATGGAAATACAGTTAGCACTAATGCAGGTAATCAAAGGCCCTACACAGAGCAGAACCTTCATTATACCAGAAACAAGAAAAGAAACCATGGCTGCAGAAATCACAATCAATGGATATAAGGCTTATATGTTACTAGACCCATGTACACAAGGAGAAGACCTAATATCCAATAACTTCTACACCCTATTCAAACTCCCATTAACACAAATGGAAAACAAACCTCTAGAAACAGCAATCCAAGGAAGCAGATCAGCAATGACAAATAAAACTATAGTACTTATCAATGTACAAGGATATGAAGAAGAAAGAACTTTCTATGCAGCCAATCTCAGAAATTGGGATGCTATACTAGGTGAACCAGCATTAAAGAAACTAAAAGCAATTATGAAAATCCATGACAACATGATAAGCATTCAACCACTAGGAATGAGCAGATATGACCTCATAATGCTACAGAAAACTGGAAATGATTTAGTAAAATCTGCAGTAATGTGGATGCAACCAACATGTAAAACAGCAAGGGATTCATCAGGACATCCACACTCAGATGCAGAATCTGATAGAACATCTGACTCAGAATCAATCAAGGATTATGCATATGATGAAACAGATTATGAAGACTCATCAGATAATGAGTCAATCACTGACTTGGATGAACGATTAAGACAACTAGATGAGAAAAATTAAACCCTTAGCAGAAACTTGCACCAAGCAATAGATAACCTAGAAGCAACACCGACATCAACTTCCAAGGACTGAGCGATTACGAGAACTCAACAACCAGGACCACCCCGACGTCGGCTTTTGCCTTATTTTACTCACTGCACTCTTACGAGCACTTTGATCTAATTTATTGGTCTCTATCTGCGAAACTATAAAATCCCCCCGAGGGTAAAGTCTTTTGAACTTTTCAGCTCAAAAGTAGGCGATTTTCTGCTAGCGAACCTATGTGGTAACCACCCCAATTCACATTGGTCCGGTCCACCCACACCAATTCCTTGTGCTTCCATCACTTTCTACGGCTCAGTCGCCCCTGTGTTTGTTTAGTTTCACCAAGCCTCTGCCCCCTGCATAGCAACCGTTGCTACGCAACCCAGAACCTTGCACTTATCCCTGTTCTAATCCACCAATCACCAGCTCTCACTCTCTTAGAATAAATCTATTCCGAGATCGAGTCTCGTTGGTGAATTTCAACATGGCACTGCACCCTAGTGGTGTTCTCTTTAGCACAGTTAAGGACTGGGTCCAGGGAAGTACCAAACTACTACTCGAATCGGATGGAGAAGAGGATCTTAAGCTGAGACGTCAGCTAACCCTGGAGAATGTTACGAACTGGGTGGCGATACCGAAGTTTCAAAAGCTTGAAGGTGAGGTCGCTCTTGCGACAGCAGTGCCTACCTCCGCTAACCAATGCAAGGAATTCTCAGGGGAAGGCTCCTTCGAGTTAGCAGTCACCAGTATCAAGAGGAATAGAAGAGGAGACGAAGAAACCTTCGAGGTGATAGATGACACAACGGTAGAAAGGGCAATCGAACGCCTCAGCAGAGGGTTAGTAATCTAGGACGAATCGGTGAATGGATCAATAGAGGGATTAGATGTTTAATATCAGAAAATGGAAACTTTGGACGAGGTCTTGGAATCCATTGTGATTAGACCATTAAAACCCTCGGAAGAGCCGGTAGACGACATGGGGTATCAACTCAATTTGTCTCTCCCGAAGAGAGTGACGAGAAAGAAGACGGGTACTCTAGCAGCCCAGTTAGCAAGGATTGAGGAAGCCTTGGAGAAGGACAAATAGATGGAGTCAGAGAACGAGGTGATGAGAAAAGAGTCTGCAAAGAAGGGAAAGGGGAAATTTACCAAGGTAGGGGTCACCCTTGATACGTTACAGAAGGAGATGAAAATTTTCGAGGAAGCTACTGAAACTCGAAAATTTGACGAGGTGAGGTCCAATTTGTTCGCGACCAACCTGCCTAGCTGGAAGTTGGAGGACAGCCAAAGGGGTTGGGGCCAGGAAACCACACAACAGTCGATTGAGACTGCAGCGGAAGTTGTTATTCCAGATTTCGATAATGACAAAGATTCAGATGATCAGTCCATCCCAGCCGGCTACCAGACAACGGATCAACTACTTGATAGGTACCGAAAGAAGCCTCTCCTGTCTAACTTATCAGGTACCAAGCGTAACGGACCAATGGCGACAGTGGATGTGGTACCCGCAGTACCAGTCGTCAAGATGGAGGTGGACCGAGGAGAAGGAAAGACTCCTGAGGGACTAAATGTCACCAAACATGGCGTAAAAAAGCTGTCGTATGAGGAAGTTAAAAGGGTGTGTAAGGAAATGAGGATAGGTAATGCGGGGAGGTGTGAGGAAGATGAGGAAGAAAATGAGGAAATGAAAGAAGAGGAAGAACAAGAGAAGGAAATCGCATGGTATCGACCGTGCGACAACAGAACCCTTACAGATTTAATTATCTGTATTATGTTGAACATCAGGGTGATGACAGTGATCAGTGAGTTGGAGAAGGGGAAGAAGTGGTAGAAGTCGGCACAAGACTACAGGACAGCTAAAGGTCAAGTTCTGGCAGCTGGGTGAATGATTGAGACGGAACTATATGCTGGTGGACTCGGAGAGGGAAAGGGATGGAAGAAATTAAAGGAAGAAGGCAGAACTGGCAGGAGCGAGGTAGAAGCCATCGATATGGCAGAGGCAGTTATGACCTTCCATGAGGCTGCAAAGGTCAACACGGGTGATCTCTCAAGGATTGAATCCCAACTCGAGAAACTGACCAAGCAAGTCTCTATGCTACCATGCCTCAGTGGAGCAGGGTCAATGGAGGATCAAGCGCAGGCAAAGAGACAGCCGTTGCAGAGGAAGGCGGAAGCGGAGAAGAACACGGAGAAGGCCAAACAGATCAAGAAGATTGAACTGGATTAGAAGGCACAGGCAGAGAAGTCGAAGAAGGACCAAGAGAAGAAAAAAAGGCACAGGAGGTAGCAGCTCAAGTGGATGAAGTTTGGAAGGGAAGACTAGCTGCCTGGGAGAGAATCAACAACACGGTCGAGGTTTTGATAGTGAAGGCGAAGCAAGGTGTAATACCGACGGAGATCGTGTCAGCCGGGAAAACCTGAAAGAGGCGATGACAATGAGAGACAAGCTGGAAGTTGAAGGGAAGGTCATTCCAGAGAGCAAGGTGGGGGAGAAGAGGGTGGTGGTAGGAAATAAGGTCCTGAAAGTAACCAAAATTATTTTGGCACATATACAGGCAATCGATGGAACAGGGAAGGTGGAGTTAGAGGATGTGGTTAATAAGGTCAATGCCTTACTTCGAGAAAAGGCAATCACCAATAATACCCTCCCATGGCATACCACGGTGGAGATCGGAAAAGGGACCCAGGAAGACGAATCAAGATGGACGACTAGCAAAATTGGGGAGGAATGCACCGAGCAAGAGGTCCTCACTACAATGACCGAATGCCTGACATCTGTCTTTGGAGCCAAGGGGGACATGAAGAACACATGGATGGAGGACAAGAAGGCAGTCAGGATGTTGATGCCAGCAGAACTATCAAAGGTGGCGAGAGGAAGAAGGGATATTGGGAAGAAGTGGAGAGAGGAAAATAAGGATATAAAGACTGGCGAGGCGAAGAAGTTGGTCGAAAAGGTAGTCATGTGGGAAGGGGCACGAAGACAGGTCCAGAAGATGGACATGAATAAGATAGGAGAATTTAAACACTCCCCACCACCATAAAAGAAGGAGGAGAAAAAGAGAAAGACGAGCGAGAAAAAGACCCCTGCGCAGCCCAACACTAACATCAATAAAAATAACAACAACAACAACAAGAGTCAACAAGGAAAGCAGCAGACCCTTCAATACTGGTCCAATGTTATCTGTTACAACTGTAACAGCAAGGGACACAAGAGGGAAAGCTGCTCCTCTGCAAGCAGAGCCTCGTCTGCTTTAATCTTCGGAGGACAGAAAAGGAATTCGGAGGTGGTTGGGGCAAATGAAAATTGTCAGAACACCCAAAAGAGGAAGGTGGAAGAGGTGAAGACAGACAAGGATGGCTTTGAGAAGGTTGGGAGGAAAAAAGGATGGAATGTCTGGAAGAAGTCAGCCTTGAAGACAGTCGGAGGAACCACCCCAGGAGCCTTCAATGCAAGAATCACAGAGGTGTTGGACGATAGTGTTGAGTCATGTGCCACAGATCGCCTCGGTTCAAATGCACAGAAGCTGGCAGCGAAGTCAGACTGGTCTCCAGACGAACAATCGGGACTAGAGAAACAACTATTCTAAGGGCCTCCGAGTGGCTTACCAGAACGTAGCAGGGCAGTGCGAGCGTACTTATACGTTTCTGGAATGGTGTAAAAAGAGGAGGATTAATATTGATTTTGTTAGAGAAGCATGGGTGGATAAGAAAGGGACCGGGACACAATCCCACCCCTCTTATGCACTGGATTTGAATGTGGAGAAGGGTAAGAGGACGATAGTATATTGGAGGAAAAGGTTGGACGGGGCGGCGAAAGTTATCAGAGAAGACAAGAGGCTAGCCTTGGTGGAAGTGTGGGGTCACAAGTTAGAAGGAATTTATGCAGATGGGAAACTGTCGGGAGTGGCATGGAAGGCATGGCTCGAAAGTCTAAATGAAGCTGATTGCTTAGTGGGAGACTGGAATGCACACAACCAGGCATGGGACCCCCTCAATGAAGATGATATTAGAGGAAAAGACATGGAGGAGTAGATAGTGGAAAAGGGTTTTGAGATCGGGGGTGAATATGAGGGCCCAACTTGGGAAAGAATAGTCAACGAATGAAGACAACAAAGCCGGATCGACCTCTTCATTCGTAAAGCACCCAAGAACTGGTAGAAAGTTAAGTGGGACAAATTCCTCTTAGAACAGTGGGCTATCATGGCAGAAATAGATTGGAACGGGAAGATGGAGGAAGTGGTAACGGAAAAGATCGATTGGGATATTCTTGGGGTTGAGCTCGAAATGGAGGAAGAGGAGAAAAAAAAAGCGGACTTCCATTGCTACGAAGAACTAGAGGGAAATACCCCATATGAAAAACTAAAACTGCTCTGACAAGCTAGTTGTAGCACAATGCGGATCACCGAAAAATCCAAGAGGTGGTGGGATGAGGAACTATTGGAACAGTTAAAGATCACGAGAGATGCCAGGAGAGGGAAAGGAGGCAATCAGAGCCTGGACCAGGCAGCAAGGATTAAAAGGTGGAAGACAGAGAAAGCGAAGATGAGGTCGCTAGTGAGGGAGAAGAAGAAGGAATGTGGGCAGACTTTCTGGGAAGAAAATGGAGAATAAGATGCATGGGAAATTGTCAAGTGTGCGATAGACCCATGGCATCTCAAAGCCATGATGGGAGACTTAATGGACACAGCAGGGACACCCCTCAAAACGGACAATGAAAAGAAAAACGGCCTGATTAGAGATTACTTCGGGTGGAGAAATGAAGGCAGGAAAGTGAATGAGATTGAGGAAGAGAGGGAAAGATACTTGTGGCTGACAGGTATCAATCAAGAGAAGATATAGGAGTTGGTGAGGAAAGCCTTAGCCAGAACGTACAACAAGTCAGCACCAGGACCGGATGGAATCGGGTACCAACTAATCAAACGAGTACTCGATCTCAAGCCAGACTCAGAGCTCATTCGGGAAGTGGCGGGCAACCTGATAATAGGGAAAATACCGAAAGAATGGCAACACTCCAAGGTAGTGATGGACCCAAAACTATGGAAGGATGACAGTAAAACGAAAAATTGGCGACCCATCAATCTAATCAATTGCATTGGCAAATTAGGGGAAAAGGTAGTAGCAGGCAGGCTCCAAGAGTCAGGTCTCTTACACAGACACCAATTCGGATTGTTCAAAGGCAGGTCAGCCACGGAAGCAGCGCGAAGAGTGGTCATGAGGGCTCAGAGATGTATGGCGGCCGAGAGAGCAGTGGGATGGAACATCTGGGATATGAAAGGAGGGTTCCAGAACCTCATGAAGGAAGATGTAATTAGGGAATTGGAAAAGTCGGAAGAAGGCAAGAAGTGAATACCATGGGTAAAAGAGTTTTTCCGTGCAAGAGAGTTTGAGTTGGAATGGGATCGGAAAGTACGAGGAAAAGGAAAAATGAATATTGGAGCACCACAAGGTTCACCTCTCTCACCGTTGATCTTCCTCATCTAGATGGCTCCAATAATCACGAAAATGGAAGAAGCCCTGAAGAGACGATGGCCTACATTCGACCTTGAACTCCCATCGTATGTAGACGATCTACACCTGGGAGAGTCAATATGGGAAAGAATCATGGCATGGGGAATAAAAATGCACGAGGTCCTTGATGCAGCAGATAAAATAGGAAACAGAATAGTAGCGGAGAACTATCTTCCTATTGAAGACGCGAAGGATGAACGGCTGGTCCTAAAAAAAAAGAAAAGGAAAAAGAACAAAGATGTGAAGTGGGTAAAATGGCTGGGGATTATCATGGACGAAAGTTTGACGTTTAGGGAACATTGGAAAGCCCAGATCAAGAAGGTACTAGCCATGCTCGCACAGTTCAATGGGTTAGGAAATTCTTAGTGAGGAATCAGAGCTACCAGCTGGAGACAGATTTACACTGGGATGATCAGAGCAATAACCGTATGAGGGTCGGAATTGGGATGGATAGGACAAAGAGATTGGGAAAAAGAATTCGAGCAACTGCATTACCAGGCTTTGAAGAAATGCGTCAATGCGACAAACGGATCCAAGACAGAACTGGTCAGCCAGATTGCGGGGGTGGAGTCTCCGTGAATAGCATTGGGGTAATGGACGATGCCAATAGTAGCACCGCGGGCCGTTTAACAGAGTCTATACTATCACCGGAATGATAGTGTATGTCTGTTATTGGTTCCGCTAAGTCGAGGACTCAGAGAGTCTTGAGAGCATACAGATTTCCCAAGCGGGAAGAGAATCAACAGGTGTAATCTCTCTGTATTGAAGCTATCTAAGGCTTGTCTGAACTCTGTCTGAAGTGATCTGATCTGAGAATCCTCCTACGGAAGGGCGGAACGCCTCAGTACTTATACTAGCCGTCAAGCCTTCTGGAGTCTGAAAAACCTGTTTTCTGGCCTTTCCAGAAAACCTGCTTTCTGGCCGTTCTAGAAAGCACTCCTCCATGACCATAAATACAGGTGTGGGAGGTCAGGCCTCCAGTACTCAGAAATACAGGTGTGGATGCGTAATGCATCATGATACAGGAAAAGTATATAAGGACCGCATACGCTCAAGGTAATATTACATAAGGTACTATGCCCGAGCTATCTGTTAAAACATGATAGGTTCTAGGAAATGCGTACTAAGACAAATATAAGAAACGGTCTTCCGTTATACTTCCCCACTTAAAAGGATTTCCTACTCTTGTTGTCTTGCCCACGCTGGAGGTAGTCCGAAGTAACAAGTACAAGCAGGACAGTTATGAGAGTAGCAATCTTCACAATGAACAGTAAGAGACCATCGTAACTTCCAAATCATCCATAGTAAACATTCATTACATAAAGAACAATGAAAACATCCGATATATACCTTATTTGCCATACCTTCTTCCATAGTTAATTCTGAACGACAATTAAAGCAACAAGAAGGAACGCGGGATTGCCAGGTTAACTCAACCGGCGCGAATCAGTACTTTAGGAAAACATTAAAGATATCTTCTGCAAGGTTGGTAGCAGCGGAGGTGAGGTCTTGGTCATCAGGACTGAGGGTGAGAACTCTGTCTCGTTCAGTTTGAACAATTGACTTGGGGGTTTCTTGAGTGTGACGCTTCTTGTGTTTCTTGGAGGATCTTCGTTGCTTGAAGGTGTTGGAGTAGGTTCCGCTTGTCCAAAAGTCTTGAACGATTTCAAGACTGATGTCTTCAAGGTTGATCCACTCATCGTCATCACTTCCGTATCCTTTCCAATGTACCAGGTATTGGGTTTTGCCAGTACGAGGAGTGGTACAAAATTCGAGTACTTGTTCAACTTCCCATCTGCCTTCCGTTACCTCATTTGGTTGTTCGTCGTGAGGACCAGGGAAGTTCGTTGAGTCGTTTTCAACGTAAGGTTTGATCTTGCTGATGTGGAAGGTATTGTGGATAAGAGAAAGTCGACTGTCCATTGACAGGTCGAGTGTATAGTTATTCCACTTCCTGTTGACGTGTAGGATGCAGAACGGTCCGACCCATCTAGGTTTGAGTTTCCTAGATGTGTTCAAGAGGTTGATGTTCTCCATGGAGAGTAGAACCTTTTGGCCGGCTGAAAGAAGTAGTGGAACAGACCGCTTCTTGTTGGCTTGTTTCGCCTGCTTGACTTTGGAGGAGTATAGTTTGCGAAAGGTGTCGAGATGACGTTCCTCTGCAGGGGTATAACGGTTGATCGGGTAAGGGAAGGTAGAAGGGCCTAGCTTTGCCTCAAAGCCTAGTAGTGAAGATAACGGACTGTGTTGTCTTGCGGTGTTGTCTCGAGAGTTCAACTTAAGCGGAATCTTGGAGAGTTTGTGCAGCCATTCATCTCCTTCGATCTTGCACGCTCTTGCGGCTTGGAGGATTGCCTTGTTGGCAATTTCTGACTGTCCGTCCGTCTGAGGGTGGTATGCAGTAGGCGGTTCCAACTTGATTCCCTTTCTTGCAGCCCAATCCTGGAAATGGTCTGACATAAAGAGAGTGTCTCGATTAAAAACAATATAATAGGGATAACCAATAACAGAAGCAACGTGCGTATCAAAGGTATCGGTGCACTTCTCCGCCATGAGGTTATCAGAAACTGGAATGAGAAACATGAATCCTGATTGTCTATAGACAATCGTCCAAAGTCTCGAAAAGCAAATCATATGATCATCTTCCAAAGGAATGTTCGCGTATAAAGTGGAGCAATATGGGAAAATAGGAGACATTTTAAGAAAATCCATAGTGATATCTGTCCAGGCTCTTGCAGGAAAATGTAACATAGTTACTTGTTCTAGTGGTGGCTTGTTGCTATACTTCGTCCGTTGACAGGTATCGTATCTCGCCACGTATTCCTTAACGAGCCTTGAAAATGGCTGGCAAATGAACTTATCAGGCAACGATTTCAATGTTTTCTCAACTCCGCCATGTGCCGTAGCATCATGAGCTTCCTTGATTGCATCTTCGAGGTAGTTCTTACCATTCATGTCGAACGTGCTTGGTAAAACCAGCCTCCATTCTCCTTTCTCATTCTTCTTGTACAAGAACCCATTGTCCTTGCTTACTCCTTTCTTTCCTTCTGGTGCATTGTAGAGCTGGCTCCACATGGGGCATATCCTGATACATGCAATGTAGGCATCCCTCATTCTATCATCTTTGTCAACGTGAGCAACGAGATAGAAGTCTGGGTCATCTTTAGGGCCGTCGTCGAGATCAAGGTATATCTTTGCCATATTGGTTGCTGGCACGATTCTATACCTGAGGTCTGAGTCTGCCTTGCGTTTTGCCTCGCATGTTGATGCATAGTGTCCCTCG
>Ga0307511_10004031_pt1 | contig 15020 bp, 15 predicted proteins | sample 13_EM_MG_FD_200266 | JGI IMG/M metagenome (GOLD analysis project Ga0307511, IMG submission 200266) | Populus trichocarpa ectomycorrhiza microbial communities from riparian zone in the Pacific Northwest, United States - 13_EM | ecosystem: Host-associated > Plants > Roots > Unclassified | place... | reverse complement strand
CAGCAGATGATTAGGCCTCAAGGGACTTCGGCCTTGGGGGGGGATGCTGTCACGGCGCGTGGCCCCAAGGGTCAGACGCGGAGGATCGGTTGATACGAGGGCTGACTATGCACGGGTTTCTTAGGTTGGACGGTTTGAGCGGATAGGCATGCACGGGATCGAAGGCTAGATGTTGGTCTTCCAGGCCGATCTCACTGGCTACTTGGAAGGGCGGAATCTCTATATAACTCTCCGCTATTCCCTTATTCTCCTATTCTCCTTCCCTCCTCACTTAACGTCTTGTATCTATCCTCAATACATGCGCTCCTTCTTAAACCTATGGTTATAGTCTAGGAGCGCTCCCTGGAGCCTACTCCATAGTCCACGAGGCCTTGCCCCGTTACAATAAGCTAGTATCATATATGAGACTGTAAATTCCAGGCCCCTCCCACTGCCCGTTTGTACATAAGACAATATTTTTACTTGCGAATTAATACGGTATACTGAAATAGGCTTAGCTACTAATCGTGTCGGAATAAACTACAGAAGACTCCCGTTACAAACATACCCAATATAAGCATATATTCGTTCTAAGCGTTCCTACTCCGGTCGCCCCATTCAAAATGGTGCTTTTAAGGCATAAATTCACTCAATCGCATATGCATCCAATTTTCTTGCTTAGTCATCTAGATATGCTTGTAACGAATGTGCGCCAGCAGGGATTCTTTAGAAGTGTGCCAACCAGACTAGGGATTCTTATCGATAACAAACCACCAAACGGGATGTATATTACGATCTCCATGCACTGTTCATATTGCCAGGCACCCTGTGCCAACCAGACTACCCTGTGCCATCCATGCGAGTATCTCTTTCGCTTCCCTACAAGTATGACCCCATACTCTTTTAAACAATCTATGTATCGAGAGGGGAATATTGAACTTCAATATATCACTCAACTAAACAGAAGAACGCAATACGCCCCGTATCACAGCGTAGCATATATTACACTACTCAGCTTCGGATTCTCCTGCCTCCCTGCTCCCGCTTCATTTCTATTATGGAATGTGACGGCTAGCTCTCACCATCTACGCTCGAGATTCCGCTATGCCTTCGCTAACCCTCCCACCCTCTCTGAATAATGGTGGGCCCGTGGCAAACACTGACCACAAGCGCCACACCAAGGCCACCGGAAAACCACCTACCGGCTGGCTGAGACCGGAATACATGAGCGTCCCCAAGACGGCGTCGTTGCTGGTCATGTACCTGAAGGGGGCAATCCACATCACACGAGGGCTTCGGGTGGGGGGGAAACTCCACCGGACCACCGAGTACGACTGGAGCAGGTGAACCACGGCGGAGGGGACACAGAGGGGGCGGCGGTGGAAGGGCCTCGAATGGAGAAGGAGGCTTAGAGGGCTGGCAGCGTGGGGGGCACGGAGGCCGTGGAACCACCGGGGAAAGGACGCAAAGGCTCGGGCAGAGGGCGTGGCAGTGGAAGGGCTATGTCGCGGGGAAGGGGTGTGGAGGGCCGGAGCGTGCGTGCCCTTGCAGGCGGGGCGTGACGGAGGAGGAACTTCGCTTGCCCTCCTCCGCTCTTGCATACGAACATGCCTATCATACGCCAACAGCGTCCTGGCCTCCCCCGATAAGTCCTCCGCCAAATCTCGCAAATCCATGTGGTACTCATTGGGGCCCGCCCCCTCCGCTCTCATCTCGAAGCCCAAGTCGGTTCTTGTAAATGTCACGCTTGTTTGCGATAAATTGGGCAGCAGCTCCTACATGTTGCCGACATTAGCACCTAGACCAAAACATGAATCCACAGTCTGATTTGAACTGGAAGGAGAAATACCACTCTTGGCTGGGCAAGAAATATTTGCTTGGTGGTGGAACTATATCGCCAGACCTCGACGAAGGCCGTAAAGCTACCGGCGTAGCGAGCAATAAGGGAAGGCGAAGATCGGAACCTTTCAAGCAGGGATCCGTAGTGCATGATAGACGACTCCCTACTATCTGCACGATCCTCATCTGAATCGCAGTCCATATCATCAACGTCCTCTTCCTTGTTGGGACCCTGGTGAGGTTCATGCCTGTCCTTATTTTCGGTAATAGACACTAGTACAACACACTTCACCGCCCCCTCCGTTTGCTCTAGCCAATGCCTTGCATCCTGAAGTAACCCCCCTGTCGTTGGACTATCATATACTTGGCTAAACCCAACTTCAACGACTAGATAAGGTGAAGGACCTCGTTTCCTTGGTTCAAAGGCCACATCGGGAACTTTTAGGGTTGCTTCACCAAGGTGGCCTGGTGGCAAAACTCCTGAGTGAGGTAGGGGGAGGCAGATATCGCGGGTACTGCGCCGGAGTGATTGTTTTTCTGATTTTGTGAGCACGTGGGCAGATTCCATGTCATGGAGAAGGTCTGCAAAGTAGTTTTCTGCAGAATCATGGGGACCCTTGGGCATTGGATGCACAACGAGTGTGTTCGGACGTTGAAAGAGAGTGAAACTTGAGTTAGAGCATGATTAGCACCACTCATCTTGGTGAAGAGAAGGGGCATCTGGATACCGGTAGTTTCTCGGGGACAGATATTGGTTACAAAACTCCAAGAAGACTGATGTAGTGGCCCCACTGAGAATAATTGACGTCTCCTTACGGTGCTGGTGCTCTTCAAAGGCCCGTGTAACTGCGAATGTGGTTGTCACTTCGCCTGGCGGTAAGGCTACAAGAACAGGATGTTCAGAGGGAGAAGGGGCTGCGTGAGTGGGAGAGCTGGGCGGCGTGCACAGGGGTGGAATCGGTGAATAAGGATTGACTGAGGCTGCTGATGGAAGGGTGCGTTCCTGATAGTGAGACTGAGCCCGAGAATCCCGACGAGGACTGGAGTGGGGTGTCGGGAACTGGGTACTGTAATGGGGTTTGAGGGCCGGCATAATGAGGGCAATGATCTAAGGGTTGGTGTAGGCAAGCAGCGGCGATCGATTTTGGGACTTGGAGTGTTGAATTAGCGCATCGGTGCACGCACAGCAGCTCCTTAGGTAACTCTCGTGGCTGATGCAGCTAACGAGATCTCCGAATTTCTTCGTTCCGAGGAGCTAAATATTTGCGAAGGTGAAGTATTAGAGGTTGGGAGTAGCAAAAGGGTAGTGGTGAATAAATATGTGGGCGACAAGTGCTCACTTCACCTGGCGAGGTCATATGGAGATAGGAGAGACAACTCTCGTTATAAGAATACTCAATATAAGCATATATCGCTTATGTGCGTATCCCTCGTGGTCCCCCCACATATGTAAGAGGCTTAATTTTTTATGAATATAAGCATGTATTGTCTATAAGCATATTATGTGTAGTTCCAACTATATATATATTATAAAAGTTATCTACAGTAGTAAAGTATATACAAGTGTAGTTAATGCAACTATTTTATTAAATCTATGGACCTGGATAGAAAGTATTATATGGAAAAGCTATTGTAGCCTTTAAGAAATAGTCTTTAAAGTCATAAATATTTAGATATAAAATATAATATTTACTGGAAAAAAGTATAATACTAAAACTATAGGAATACTTAAATATATAATTTGATTAATATATTTTTAATTATTTTATAAAGAATATTAAAAATATTGAGTTTAACTTGTTAAAAGTAAATATTTGGCTATCTAAATACTTAAGATTGAGTTGTGAAAGAAAAGTAGAAATAAATAGATAACTAGAACTTAGGTATAGAATGGAATCAATATAAGTAAAGCTAAATGAAACTTAGAATATTACTTACTACTTGATTTATTTACTATATTAATACAACAGTCTATATGAAACTCTTAATTTAATAATTTATTATTAGATTGGAAGAAAGGTTCCTGATTAGGTTAAGTATAGTTCTTATTAGTAGTTGATTAATTAGAAACTAACTTCTTAATCTAAATAACTATCAGGAGTGAGCCAGTGACTATAGGAATATTGTCGAAATATAGAGAATTGGTAAAAATAGAATGAGCAATATCATGATTACCAAACTTGGGTCTAACTAAGTGCACATAGAGGTGCAAGTTAAACTTAGAATATTACTCGAAGAGCCAACAATTAGATACAGGATAAATGTATATATATAGAAAAGTAGGATCAGCATTAGGCCTCCTACCACTTATTGGTGGTAACTTCCCAGCCTGCTACTTAGCCATAATATTACTTCCCCTCAACTAGAGGGCGTCCTGACCTTCCATCCTTGCTAATACTACTCTTTCTATGTACAGATTGGCACTACTTTTGTAGCTTATATTATTAGTATATTCTATAGGCACCAATAGGCCGTCAATCTCCTACTAGGCTCTAGATCTGCCTAGGGAGTTAATATAAGACCTCATCCTATACCTGACAACAGGCTGTCGATCTTCCCATAGGCTTTGGATCTACCAATAGATGGTGGATATAGGTCCGTTAATGGTCTTTATAGCACTTTAGCCTGTTGGGTAGCTTAGAAGGATGGGGTATTTGATAGATCTTTATATCCAATATTCTTGATTGATGGGGTATGAGTATTCTACATGCTATTACTATTAGAAACCTTTAAGGAAGTGATATTCTTAGTATGCTGATCTATCACCATCTCATAACTTACCTTGAACCAATATCTACTATGTAATTTCTTACTAAGTTATATTAACCTGCTTGAATAATTATGTTGGAGAATTATATGTAATATCTTTATTATCACATGTTAACTATGAGTCACCTATAACTTAATAATTTCCTATAACTCATGTATAACTCTAAGATAATGACTTACTTAATGAGTCAGAGATGGATTTCAAATCATGTATGACTCACTACTATAGCACAGCCACAATATTGAGTCACAACTAGTCTTGGCATATAATATTTAAGGGCTAAAGGTCTGCATCTAGAAAAGAGAAACAGACCTGGAATAGACAGACACAAAATAGTTAGATACAATAAATATAAGAGTTCCACTAGTTAATTCTAGTCCCATGAGGACTCTTACTCAGAACTTAGTAATTCAATACTAGAAACCAAACACTTAACCTTTAAAGTACTTAGTAGTTCTGGAATATTACTTTAGGGTAATATTCCACCTTAAATACTTTAGGTCCCCATTTATGTTTTTTTAACCTAAGAAAGACTTTTATATCAAGGCAAACTTGATCACCCTGGCCTATAATCTTATGCACAAGTAGTAAAAGAAACTACATACCAAGTACTACAACTCTATAGTAGATAAAAACCGATAGTAGAACCAAGCCTGATAGTCAGCAAAAAACCAACAAACAAATACAAACAATAGTACAACAGAACCTGCATAAGAAATAGAATAGAAACTTGCAACTACTACATGAGTATAAGACAAAAAGCAATAAACTTAGCAGTAAGGAAAAGCCAAAGAAATAAGCATTATACAAAATAAAGACTCAAGGACATCTATGAAAGAAGAACTGTAAAAAATTCCAGCTTCTATAAGTACCAAAGAAAATCAGGACAAAGCAGTGAGTAGAACCTTTAACACACCTTGGTCCCCTAATACTATTAGGAAAGAACAAACCAGTTGGTAAAAATATCACATTAGCAGATATTTACAACAACAAACCAACACCAGAAAAAAAAGAAACAAGAAGAACCAGTTACTTGAACTAGTAAGACTCAGTACCAAAGAAAGGCTCATCAACAAACCTAGTAGGAAATATTAGTAAAAGAGCCAATAAGAATAAAAGTAACTATGAAACTTACTTGTAACACTCACTGCATCCCCAACAAGCAGAAGAGTGGTACTCCCCCAAAGGATACCTAGTATTCCAACTACAAGAAAACCTCAAAGAAAACCACCAATCACACCTCTCCTTACACTCCCAGCCAAAACACCACCTATACCTCTCCTGCCAGAAAGAGTAGGCCTCCCTGGCAGTCCAACCCCTAAGCGTATAAGAAGTACTCCTGTCATAAGCAGGAGGAATACCCCTAAGAGTAGTATTGAGGCCATCAATAAACCTGACCTCCTTAACCTTCTTTGGTCTACCAAAAGAAGGATTAGACTTGACAGAAGTAGGCTTTGGCCTAGTCCCCATCTGCTTAAAGAATGAGTCCTTAGAACCATCGTAGGAAACTGAGAAGGATTCTTTATTATCAGGATCCAAAAAAGAAGGAATTGCAAAAAGGAAACAAAGTTTCCCCAAGTCATCAGTGGTATAATTCCTGAAGATAGACATGTTTGCTACCTCCAGTAAAGGAAAGAGGGGTGCTAAAAGTGGCACCAAAGGAAGAAGGAAGGCCTTAACTCCTGATGAGCCAAAAGCACTACTCAAAGAATTAGTACCTCCAGAAACACCAAGAAAGGCAATCCCAACTGGATTAGATATCCTAGAAAAAGATGTAGTACAAAAAACAATTACACTGGAAGCCAAGGGACTAATACCAGCAAGAGTAATTAGAACCCCAGTTGCAACAAAACAATACTGGGACAATAACCTAAATAAATGGAATCAATATATGAACCAAGTCCAAACATATTACCTCCTCAACCAATATGAACTAGACATTCAAGAAATAGGAGTAATTTTCCAAGTATGCTTAAACTATCTGACTTACCAAGAAGTATCTGAATTACACAACCATGCATTAAAAGAAATAGAACTAAAGGTAGGATTTAAGACAAGACCACTTCAACCAACTTATAACCCAGTAAAAGGTATACCTTAGCTGGTAAAAAACTGGCCAGAAATAGAACAATATCTCATGCTAGGAACCCTATATGAACTGGGAACCCCAGAAATAATAAATTCACATAATAAAAAATCAACTGAAGAAGAACAAGAAGCAGAATGGGGAGATGAAGATCCATTTGTTATAAAACCACAGACCCACCTGGGAAGTGGTTCAGGAAGTGGATCAAAAGATAGACTACAAACACCTCAGAATAAGAGTAAAGAAATAGAACAAGAACTACAAACACCCAAGAAACAAAAGAAAGATAAACTCTTACCTCAAAAGAGGAAAAAAGTACAGATAGAACCAGACTCAGATCTAAGCAGCAGTAGCTCTAGTGATGAATCTAGGTATAGAACAGACCAGTCTGATTCTGATAGTTCAGGATCAACTAAATCTGAAACAGAAACAGATAGGTCAGTAAGAGAAATAACACCAAGCCAGAAAGAATGGGAAAAGGTGACTGGAATTAAACAACATACAAATAAGATAAATGAAGAAACCATCAAAAGGGCAACCAAGCTTGCAAAAATAAAAGAGCCAGAAGCCTTTGATAGTAAAGCAGAGAAATGGAAGGATGCAATTACCTTTGATAAATATATGAAACAATTAGTAAGATGGCTTAAGTGGCAAGGTTTGGATACTGAAAAGGAAGAAGCTTTAGAAAGAGCAAGCTTTCAATTCACTAGTATGGCTGCCAGATGGTTGAAAGACTATAATGAGAAAACCAAACCAAGGAAGAGGAATATATATGGTTTTATGGTTTTTCTGAGAAAAAAGATCATCCTATCTATAGCAAGGGAAGAATTATAGAAAAAGTATGAAAGTTGCCACCAAGCACAATTTGGACAAGACAGCCCTATTAATACATTTGTCTAACACCTGCAAGACTATCAACTCAGGTGTAGAGACAATAAGAGTAAAGCTCTTATCACAGACCATATACTCAAAATGAAATTTGTAAATGGTCTAACCTCCCAAATTAAACAATAAGTTAACTTAGCAGTTAACTGGAATATGTCATTTTAAAAAATTGTCAGCAAGGTAAAACAAGTACAAGCTACTATGAAACAGACTCATAAGCCACTACAAACAATAAGCCAAACTAGAAAACCAATCCCACCTGGTAAAAACTGGTCTGCAGGAAAGCCAATGGAATTTGTCAAATCAAATTACAAATTTCCTGCTGAAAAGAAAAAGATTGCAGCTCCTGCAGCTAAGGCAAAAGGAGGACTAGAAGGATTGTATGGTAATTTCTCTACTACTAGAAAAAGAAAAGATGATATGGCAAATATCTTATTTTTTGGAGAAAGAGAAAAGCTTAAACAGGAAGGTAAATGCTATCACTGTAGGCAAACTGGTCATATGGCATCACAATGTCCACAAAAGAAACCTATAATTTCAGGATGCCAAAAGATCAGCCAACTACAATACCAAAACAGGAATACAAAACCCAAGTTTAAAGGAAAACTACAGCCCTTAATATGGAAACACAGTCAGTACTAATGCAGGTAATGAAAGGCCTTACATAGAGTAGGAACTTTATTTTACCTGAAGTAATAAAAGAAAGCATGGCTGCAGAAATTAAAATCAATGGATACAAGGCTCATGTGTTACTAGACCCACGTATATAAGGAGGAGATCTGATATTCAATAATTTCCGTACCTTGTTTAAACTTCCATTAACATAAATGGAAAAGAAACCCCTAGAAATAGCAATCCAAAGGAGGAGATCACCTATGACAAATAAAACAACAGTACTTATCAATGTACAAAGATATGAAGAAGAAAGAACCTTATATGCAGCCAATCTTAGAAATTGAGATGCTATATTGGAAGAAGCAGCACTAAAGAAACTAAAAGCAATAATGAATATCCATGACAACATAATAAGCATTCAACCACCAGGAATGATCAGATATGACCTCATAATGCTACAAAAAACTGGAAATGACTTAATAAGATCTGCAGCAATGTGGATGTAACCAACATGTGAATCAGGAAGTGAATCATCAGCATATCTACACTCAGATGCAGAATCTGATAGAATATCTGACTCAGAATCTGATAGAATATCTGACTCAGAATCTGATTGAACATCTGACTCAGAATCAATTAAAGATCATGCATATAATGAAATGGATTATGAAGACTCATCAGATAATGAGTCAATAACTGAACTAGATGAACAACTAAGACAACAAGCAGAGATACATCCATGGTTAGACTATGAGTTTGATAAACTCATGGAAAGCATAGAAGTAGAAAGAAGAAGAATATTAGGGCAAGATGCCCTATATACTATATAGGAAGAAGAAGAAGAGATTAGTCTAGGATCATGGGAAACATAGTTTGACTCAGACTATGAACCTGGACTAGACTCAGTAATGTATGAAAATGGAGACCTGATCTACAACTACCTAACTATACAATAAGGGTTTGATCCCTACTCAGATTTCCCACATCTATTCCCAACAGAGAAACCTACAGAATTACCACCATTAAGGGAACTAATGGAAATCATACAATACAAGATAGAGATAACAGAAGGGGCTGAATGGCACTCTAACTATATCTCTAGCTATAATAGATTCCAGGATTAAATCACAGAAAAAATAAACAAGGAATTAGAAACTGGTAGAATCATACTATCTAAATGCCTCAACATAATAATGTTCACACAACTAAAAAAGGATGGAAAGAAAGCAAGATTCCTCCTAAACTGTATACCAAGAAACCTTAAAATATGCAAATCTAGAATGCCTATGTCTAGCATAAATCAAATTATTGATTGGCTAGCTAGCAAGAAATTTAAATCCAAACTAGACCTTATAGATAGATACCATAATATTAGGCATCACCCTGATTCAGTTAAGCACTCAATATTCTCATGTCATATGTGAAAATTTGACCCACTAGTTATGCAACAAGGTGACTGTAATGCACCTACAACTATGATAAGGGCAATGAATTGGCTACTTAGAGAGTTACTTGGAAAAACAGTAATGGTATACTTAGATGATATCCTTATTGGAAATCATACCTATAAAGAATACATACAAACAGTAAGAGGAGTATTAAAAACACTAGAAAAAGCTAAGATGTGGTTCAACAAAGACAAATGCCAAATAATGCCAGAAAGAATAGATCTACTTGAACATGTCCTACACAATAATGGACTAGAAGCAGATCTTGAGAAAATCAAAAAGGTAGTAGATTTCAAAACACCTACCAATAAAAATGAAATACAAAGATTCATAAGTATAGTAAACTATCTTGCTAGATTCTACAAGGATCTAGCAACCAAAGGCAGATGTCTATATGAATTACAAGGATCAACAAAACAATTTAAATTAGTATGCACTACGGCTCCAGTTTTAGGGGGGCATACATTAGCCAGATCTACGAAAATTGGGCAAAAAACTGGCCCTTTAACCTATTTAGGCAATTTTATTACCCAAATAGGTCAAACTGATCTTCTCGAATTCTTCAGAACTCTGTAGATCACCAAAAAATCAGAAAAAACTCGCCCCATGTTGCACGCTAATTTAAATGGACTCCCCTGCATGATCAGGCATTTAAACAAGTCAAGTAATTAATAATAAGTAATGCAGTACTCAAACTAATAAATTATGACTCAAATGAACAAATATACCTAATAACAGATGCCTGCAATATAGGACTATCAGGATGGATTAGACAAAAAGAAGATAATGTGATTAGGCCAGCAGCATTTCACTTAAGATGCTTAAACAAGGGTCAGATAAACAATACAACAATTGATAAGGAGCTATTAGCAATTGTTGACTCACTAAGGCATTTCAGGGGTGAGTTGTAAGGCCATAAAGTGATAATTGTAAAGTAATACATTGTCGCGTGGATAGGTTTACCAGCCTGTCGTACAGACTGTAAACATGAGAATCCGCCGATAGTAATAAATCATTTTCCTAGTAACTATAGCACGCTGCCATAGTTAATACTTGTCAACAGGTGGCTCTGCCCGCTAGGGGCTTGAATTGATAGGTAGGAGCCCTTAGGCTATATATTCTCTAACTGTGTCTAATTACAGTTTCTGGAGCTTTGCCGCCTCCAACACTAGTGGCGGACCAGCAGCGATTATATATTTCATGCCCAAGGTAATAGTGGGTCAGTAGGGAGGCTGTGCGCTAACCTCTGACTCATACATGAAATGAAATCCATCTCTGACTCATACTCGCGTGACTCACCAATGAGTCACACGCTTAACTATACAAATGAAATACATGAGTCATAATTCTGTTTGGTGGCTATGCGTTCGCATAAGTCACCCTCTGAGTTATAATCCGCCAACTACTTGTTAGTATTCACTGGTTCCTACTAGATGTAGAAGGTGGTTATATTATGCCCGTGCATATATATAACTTCCTTACAATAATACTTACAAATCACAAACCCTTAGTAACATTTATAACTACATGCCAAGATAAGCAAATGAAGATCAGGTGGCAGCAAATAATGTGTAAATTTGACATTACTATAAAATATATAAAAGAAAAGGAAAATTACATAGCAGACACACTGAGCAGAGCAGGAACATATAAGGGCTCTGCCTCCTCCTCTAGGTCTGACCTTTCCTTCTCACCAAACCACACTCCTACACTACCACCACCAGTAGTAGTAAATTACATCTTCATTTCACACCCATATCTTATACCACCATCTACCAACATCAACTACCCCAACAGCATGTCTCCAAGAAGAACCATGAGTGGAATGACTAGGAGACTAGTCTGTCTACCTTCTTCTGCAACCAGGCCATACCATAGGCTAAAATCCTCCAACTCTGTTAGCAGTAGCAGCAGCACTGGGCTGGGAGACATCTTCCAGTAAGAAAGGTATGCAAATGAACCAGATTCAGACTATAGTAACTCCAAAAATTACAATATACAAAGGAATATGAGATACCAGGAGCTCCAATAAAGGACTACCTGGAATGAGAGACAGCAGGCTATAGTAACTGCTGCTGTTACAACAAGAGCACAAGCTCAGCAGCAGCAGAAATAACAGGAACAAGTAGAGATGGGAAGGTCAGTAAAACAAAAACCTAGAGTACCCAATTTCAGTATAGTTATTAACAAGAAACCTAGTAACTCCACTACTATGGCTCCTTCTACTGCTCCTCCTTCCCAAGAACCAGAATGGACTTTTGAAGGGCCATCAAACAGTGATCAGGTGGAAACTGACACTGAAGAGGAGGAATGGATGAGAGTCAACCTTGGACCTAGCTAGGAAGAAATAGTGAGACAAATCAGGGCTACTGACAAAGGAAAAATGAAGTATGACCAGATGTAAGAGTGGAACCCCACCCTTACTGGAATACTTAAAAGGAGACAGTATTCACCAACTGAATGCAGAGATGAAGTACTACAGGAACCCAAGTTCCATCATCCTCCTCCTCCTCCTCCAGCTCCCCAAACAGTCAGTAGTGAGTTGAAGCAAAAGTACAGTAAAGTTTTCCCTTACCAAAATAACCCTATAATTGACACTACCAAACTCAATATACAAGAATGGCCTAGACCAGCAGAAGCAAGCAGTAAGGTACCCCTCAAATCATAAGAAAGAATAATTAATAACAAATTAAAAGCCATGGCAGTATGGCAAGAAGAAAAAAGAAAGATGGAACAGAATATCCACAGACACCTCCAAATTTGCAACAACAGCTGGTATACAATTCAGCTAAACTATATGCAACAAACCCATAAAGATATGCTACATCCACTTGACAATGGTTCCAACATGCCATACACCACCATCAAAGTCTATGCCAAATGTGGACAAAAAGGACAATGGAGAGTAATGTACACAAACCTCACCTCCAAAACAGAACCCTCAATTAGCAAATGCACTTTCTGCAAAGGACACCACAAAGCCAAAACATGCAAACTCAGGAAAAAGATATCGACAGGCAGTGGTCATGCTAATGTACAATATGTCAAAAACACTATAGCACTTGAAGAGGATAAGAATGACCCTATGCACCTTGACCTTATAGTAGCAAATTGGCTACAAGACAAAGACCTGACTCAGCAGTATGTGGAATGTATAGAAAAAGACAACTTATATAAAGACATATACAAGAGAGCAAGAGAGGAAGAAAAGATCCTCATTATCTGGTACAAGGACAAGTTCCTGTACATCCTTAAAAGAGTATCATGGTAGTTAGTAATCCCAACAGGACTCAAAATAAAAAGTAAGTCAGCACAAGAATACCTTCTTCAACTAGCCCATGCTTATATAGGACATGGAGGATTAGATAGAACATACCAGGAGCTAAGCAGCAAATACTACTAGCAGAACTCCTATAGTGACACCCAAGATTATGTCAGGAGCTATAGAGTTTGACAATCCACAAAAGGCTTCACCAAACTACCAATTGGGTACCTGACACCATTGAATGTACCAACCCAGCCATGGGAAAGTATTGCAATGGATTTCCTTAGTATGGAACCTGTTACTATTCTCGGTTCTGAATTAATCTCTGATTACTATAAGTTGAAAGAAAAAAGATCTTATAATATTTCCTTTGATAAGTTATTAGTTATTTCTTACAGAAACACTGATTTTACTTTCCTTATACCTTATATTAAAGAACTTAATGCTAAAGATGTTATTGATATTTTTAAACAATGGATCAAACCCACTGTTAGACTTCCTTATAAGATTATTACAGATCAAGATGTTCTTTTTATATCAGCAATATTTCAAAAGTGGGTAAATTCAGTTGGAGTTAGGCATAAAGCCTGCTCGACATATCACTTACAAACTGATGGAGCCTCTGAGAGAAAGAACAAAACTATTATTCCTATGTTTGCTACTAAGAAGTTAGAAGATAGTACAAATTGGGTACAAGGAGTACCTTCTGTTCAAATAGAGATGAATACTACTATTAGTGGACCCAAAGGGAAATCTCCTTGATGTATCCTCCTAGGCTTTGACCCAAAGCTAGAACGTACACCACTCTCTATACCAATACCAATCTTTTCCAACCCAGCCAAAAGATTCTATGAGGCTGTAGAAAACCTTACTAAAGCTAAGATGCAGCAAACACAACAAGCCAACAAAAAGAAAAGGGCATCCTCTGCCTACCCAGTTGAATCCCAAGTCATGCTATCAACAAAGAACCTCCCAGCCAGATACAACTCCTCCAAACTATCTCCTAAATGGATGAGACCCTTCAAAGTCACCAAAGAGTTAACATTTACCCAACATGTTGAACTTAACCTTTCAGAAAACCCTGACCTTTCAAATATCATTCCAGTCTTCCATACCTCCCTCATCAAACCCTATTTCCCAAACCCTATCAGATTCACAGGTAGAGAGAAAACCAAGCCAGGACCTATAGATAAAGAGGAAAATAGGGATGAGGTAGAAAAAGTAATGTAATTCAAAAGCCAACTAGGTACTGGACTTCCCCAATAGAAGGTTAGATGGAAGGTATATGACTACCATCAAGATGAATGGTTAAATGACAAGGACATTGACCATTCATTGAAAAAAGATTTCTAGCTAAATGGAAACAAAGGTACCACTTACAGCAAAAGACCTGTTAACAAAAAAATACGGCAAAATGGTAAAGGAAAAAGTAGAGAAGAAATTCTAAGAATGATTGCAACAAAAAGAGATAGGATCCTCAATCCCCCTGTTACACCTCATACTACCATTGTTAAGCCCACTGTTAAGAAACTGATTTATATTGATAATCTCCTTGGATATGATCATGTTAAGAAAGCTTATGTCATGCACTAAGAAGGTGGATTCCATTTTTAAGTAAGGAGGAATGTAAGGAAGTGATATTTTCAGTATGCTAATCTATCACCACCTCATAACTTACTCTGAACTAACATCTACTATGTAATTTCTTACTAAGTTATATTAACCTACTTGGATAATTATGTTGCAGAATAATATATAATTTCTTTATTATCTTATGTTAACTATAAGTCACCTGTGACTCAACAATTTCCTATGACTCATATATGACTCTAAGATAATAATTTACTTAATAAGTCAGAGATGGATTTCAAATCATGTATGACTCACTACTATAGCACAGCCACAATATTGAGTCACAACTAGTCTTGGAATATAATATTTAAAGGTTGAAGGTCTGTATCTAGAGAAGAGGATCAGACCTGGAAGAAGACAGATACAGAATAGTTAGATATAACAAATATAAGAGTTCGACTGGTTAATTCTAGTCCCATGAGGACTCTTACTCAGAACTTAGTAATTCTATACTAGAAACCAAACACTTAGCCTTTAAAGTACTTAGTAGTTCTGGAATAT
>Ga0307511_10004030_pt1 | contig 15022 bp, 14 predicted proteins | sample 13_EM_MG_FD_200266 | JGI IMG/M metagenome (GOLD analysis project Ga0307511, IMG submission 200266) | Populus trichocarpa ectomycorrhiza microbial communities from riparian zone in the Pacific Northwest, United States - 13_EM | ecosystem: Host-associated > Plants > Roots > Unclassified | place... | reverse complement strand
TCATGACCCCCCCCCCTCCCTTTTTTTTGGGCCTCTCATTGAGAGGATGTTCTACTTTACAATCTCGCTCATTGAGTTAGTATGGCTTTTTTTTGGGGTCAGTTACCCTCAAATTCAGATACCCCTACTCCCCCTGCTCAGAGCCTGAATATGGAATCCACATGATATGGAATAGAAGGTAAGAACTGATACTAGATGTCTCCTAGGCTCGGGATATCTCCGGCCCGAGCCCCATTTATGTCCACTGCGTGCAAGTAGTTTCGAGCAAGCTACTCACCTGAGAATCGATTAGTCAATCCGCCTCAGGGGGAACGAGTTGTAATACGCTAGTTGGTTGATTTGTAGCCGTGAAAACTATGAATAGAGTTGATCATGAGCCCAACCCCAATTGGCAACGGGATAGCTCTGGCGATAAATTCAGTCGGGGTGCACTCCCTTCAGAGGTATATAGTTACCATTGAGCTACTCTTGTGCCCAGCCGTCGATCAGGGCATGATTCCCATCCACAAATAGCTCCTTCGGTTGCGATTCAAGACCCTAGACCAACCAATAACCAACAATGCTGCAGGTGTCATCACTTTTCTGAGCTCAATCATCCCCCCAAGGCCGAACCCATGATCCTGGGCGTGCAACAGTTACCTGTATCCGGCAAATTGGTTTCTACTTTGCCTATTTCAGCAAGATGTCAATATCTGCGCCAAGCTGCATTTAGAGCTCATTCGCATACGTACCCCACAACGCCTACCCGCGATTACCCATCTCCCGGGAAGTTCAAAAACGTGCTCTAGGCAACCATCAATCAACAGCCGAATTCAAACCACCGCAACTTATGAGAACGCTATTCCGCGCCGTCCGCAACACAGCTCGTTCCGCCACCTCCAGCTGTGGTTCAATTTGGCACCCAGTTAACGTTAATTCCAGGATCACAGCCTCCTCCTACACTCTCGCCCAAATCTCAAGTTTCTCAACTTCCATACAGAACATGTCGACGGATAAAAAGGCCCCGCTCCACCAATTGTGCGTTTCCCGCCTGTCATTCCCCTTCTAGTCCCTCTCCCACACCCTACCCCCCCTTGCTAAGTCTCAGATGCGCCTTCTTGGGCGTGGGCACCCCCCACAAAGCCTCTGCATAATCCCCGACCTTCCCAACGCACCGCGCTTGGAAGTCCGCCCCGCGCACACGGAAGGCGCCATCAAATCAGCACTCAACGGAGACTTCGTCGTTATGGGTGGTGCCTACCTTACACACCACCCGACACCGTCTGCTGACGGGGGCCCTCCCGCGGACAGGGATATCCCCTTTGCTGGTTCCGCCATGGTGGTGATAGCTGAGAGTAGGGAGGAGGTAATGAGAAGAATCCGGGAGGACCCGTACACAAAGGGGGGAGTGTGGGATGCGGATAACGCCAGGGTATGGTCGTGAGTCTTCCCCATCTGCTCTTGCGCTCTCCATGTTCTATTTTGGGTCTATTTAGAAGAGCAGGGAGGTCTTCAGCTGCTTCTGCGCGCGCCTCCCCCTCCCCCCCCCCCCGCACCGCTCGGGTTACCCCGCAATTTTTATCGCGGGGCCCGCCCTGCGCCGGAAGGGGTCAAGATGGGTAGTATGAGGGTGAGGGAAATGGCGCAAGAAAAGCAACCAGACACCCCCGTTTAGCAAGTCCACATGTTAATTGCTACTTCTTGCTCCACGCCCCACAGATACAAAACAGTATTCGCTGCTCCTCCCCACCCCGCCGCGATATTCGAGAAAAAGCCAATTACAGGCGCGGCGGAGTAGGGATTGCGATCGGCACCAAGGCTGGAATTCTGTATGCTAGTTAAACAATCTGTCGTATATGTACTCCGTACCCTTGATTTCCAACTGAACCGGATCGGAGCAGAGCAAAAATGCAGTTCTCGGAGCTCTCAATCCACCGTGCCGTGCCGTACCACGCCGTCCCGTGCCGCAAAATGATTGCACAGCCAGCTGAGACCCAGTAGGTAGACAATTGGAATGTGAACTGATATTGCATCCCAGCATGTTTGAGAGCTCAATTGCAACACACGAGAGTTTCAGGAGTCTGTAACCTTCGATCACTGACATCAGCCACCCGATCTCCGAGCCCTCCGATCCGATGGGAAAAGGGTATACCTGGTAACGGCGTTGTACTACTTACTCTTGGTAACGTATCGCGGTGAGAATGCATGCGGTACAGTACCTAGGCGAGGCTCGGTGCAGCTCCCAGTCAGTACGAAACATTTCATGCATGTTGCCCTCCACGTGCATAAAAAGGAAATCCAGCCAATTTGAAAATAACTTGCTTTGCAATTGTTTGCCCCTCGTACACACCCACCCAAACAAAGTGGCCCCTCCCCATCTACGCCGCAGGGTCAGGGTCCAGTTCAAGCGCCCATAGTGGTTGTCAAAAAATAACAAAGAAAATTGACCAGATGTCCATGTGCAATATTCAAATTAAAACAGTTCATCCCACTGCCACCCTGCTGGCAGGGTACCCTGGTACCTAGCAGTCGGAAGCTCCTCCAAATTCTGTAATCTCGAACGCAGCTATACAGCAAATGTTGAATCGTGATCGCATGACAACTGCATTTTATGTTTGGTATTTTCTTGTAGAACTACTCAAGGTTCTTAAGTTTGTGTGAAGTTAAAACTCCAATATACTTTGATAGCCACGTGATGTAAGCAAGCTGCATGCAGGAGCCTAAGAAAACAAAACCTACCTAACTACCGACCTTCTGGTGTTAGTCAAATGCATTGCCGTTGCATTTACCAATGATTATTGTCTCATGATCACGCATGCCCCTATCCCAAGCTTCAGACAACTCATGGCCCCAACTCAGGCGATTGGTCCACTGCAGCCATGGCATGTCCATCCGATCTCTATCTAGCTTTCCATCGGCCAAATGCTAGAACTTTCGAGGCGTTATTGACCGTAAAAGCTGCTTCTGTCCACATATAGCCCTCCACGATGACTCTGTTGAATACTGGCGCGGATTTAAGTAACAGGGCGAAGCAGAAAAATCTGCAGTATATCCGTGTTTGAGTATGGACAAAAATTTCTCACTGCTAGAGATCTTGAGCTGTTGCTACATGTGAAGCAGCCTACGATTCCTCCGCTAGTCTGATGAATCTCAATTTGTGAATTCCGCGTTGCTGGCCTGGCAGCGTGGCGGAGACTGCAGGTAAAGAGAAGCGGTGCATTGTGAACGCACCCCAGTGAACTGCATGTATCGAAAGACTTCGAGTCTGCGAACCTCAGCACTGGGGGCTATGTGCCCCCATATTTGCTTCTCAATTTCTGTTTAAATACAGAGACACATACGTGTGTTGGGAAGATGGTGCATGTGGGCACTTGCCCTATTATATGCGCCAACGGACGATGAATGTGGAGCACCAAGTCTAAAGTGGGGGTGCTGTACATGCTTTTTTGTGAGGAGATACTCTCATTGCCATTGGAATCGATATTGGTTATAGAAATGCACGGAGAAGCTGCTGGGAGTGACGGATTGGATGATGTGAAACCCAGACCAATCTGCGATTTTTCGGGTACCGCATGTACTGAGAACGAAGAACTCCCGCCATGCCGTGCTGCCCTTTTACGGGGAGCATCTGTGCTGCAACCGCCTATGCATCTTGATAGACAAACTCCCGATGCAAGTCTTTTCAATTCATCAGCGAAAACCAAATTTGATAGTCTGTCTAAAGGTTTGACCACGTCAGCGTCCCTAATTTCTTATTCCTGTTAATCTGTGTACGAATATAAAGGCGGTCAGTGGGCGTGTATAGTACATACTGTACATATATGGTACCCAAATTCAAAACCATGCACAGTATATTTGATAAAGCAGTGGTGAAGTGGGGAACATGTACCTTTTGGGAAACACCCAATAAGCGCAATTTCTTAGAGAGTATCAGACATCGAAAACTTATTCTCCGCAAGTCAGTAGCCCAGAAACATGCGACGAACGCATGGATGCTTGATGCCTAAGAATGTCATTGGTGGTAACCAGGATTATGTGCGCGCAAAAACAGTCAATCGGAATTGCTTTACGAGAAGCCCACTGGGATATCTGATGCAAGGTTAGCAAAGTTGATTGGGTATTGACTTAGCCCTAGAACGTGCTCAAATGTGTCGATGCTTCAAATAGCTCCAACCTCGCAATCGACGGTAAACCGACACGTAGCAAGGCTACTGGTAGAGCCGTTTATGTAGGTGACATAGTGCCGGGGGGCTCATGACCCGAATTTGCGGGAGCGATAGGTCGAGAGCGACACAGAACTACGGTAGGTTCTCGAGCGGTCCGGTAGACCACAAATCAAATTTATGGCGATCCATGTCAGCAGTAAGCCTCGTTCACCAGGGACGGAACAATGATAAAGAGCTCTTCCTTGAGGAAACAACGTATCCAGGGCTCAGACTCGGCTTTCCAGACCTGGATATTGGCACTAGGGACTCCCTCTTTATAACGGTACGAAATATTCAAGACGGCCGGGTCCCCACTAATCTACCCCATAGCTCTCGGGAGGAACCCCTTGAAATGGTCCCCATACCACCCGAACCTTCTGGCCTAGAGCTGCAGTGCTGGACACATGTCTGGCGTGGTTCCATCTGGGATTTTGTGCATCTTCATGTATGTGTTGTTGCCAGGGAAGTTTCACGTGCATGAAACTATAGCTACCAGGTACTTTATAAGTAATGAAGAGGGTCTTGATTAACCCAATCTTATTGGCCAGTACCTTTTGTTAGTATATCTTTACTATTGGTCTCGGTCATGATAACAAACATGGAACATAAACAAACAGGGTGATTGTCCAACAACGACGCTATGCCAGTTGCTGATGCCTCTACATATAGATCTCGGTCGATGGGCCACTTGCAAGCCAAGTGTCGACTGAAGACTCTTCTGCAAGTGCACGGTATGAAAAGAGACTCGCACTGAAAATCATGCAGACAGCGATCGACTTGGATCTAGAGTAAGGACCCCCCAGAGTCCTGGTTTCTCCGGTATGTAATCGTGGCCATACACATAGGAGCTCGAGCCACATCCTATCAGTATCAAACGTACTTACCATAAGTATGCTTTGGATATTCTGAACTGCCCTCGATTCCTTGAGACGCAGAGCGTGGAGTACAAGAGGCTTAGCTGTATCCGAGTACTCACTAACCTGGAGGGGATTGGTTCATGCTCAGCTGAACATGTGCTCGAGAGCTGATCGAAATACGAGGATGTCGGCCATAGCAAGCATGACAAACGAGATGCAAGGCCTCTCTTTCGAATCTCGAGGATAGTTTCTGAAGCCCTCTCGTCTACCGGTAAGTAGATTCGAGCCTCGCTGTACTCAAGTGCCGTGGACAATAAGCATGTACATGTATAAGAAGTATGTATGTTGTGCATGTATCAGTTAGGGTTCAGAGGAGTGTGGTTAGCAGTTTCCTGAAAGAGTAGGCACAAGCTTTGATGTACTAAGTAAGGTGTTGATTCTTCGGAGTCAAGCCAGTCAAGCAGTCAAGCAGACTACGTATGCTTCGAAGCCTTAAAAAAAGTAGGCTGTGTCGACATCAAGTAAAATCATCTCCAACAGCACGCCTATAAGTTCAAAATATGCCAAGTATATATGTAGGACCAAATGCGCCCTGATACCAGGTACCAGTGGCCGATCGAACAGACGCGGTACGGGTCTGTCTCAGCCTTGAGTGAGTTTGTGCCTCCAGCAATGAGTACGTATACGGAGTACCCGACCGAGTATTGTGGGGCGATCAACAGTGCTGCTAATGAGTTGCGCACGCCAGCGTGGATCGTGGATCGTGAAGACTCGAGCTCTCGCCAATCGCGTACCCCAACTGCTGGGACGACCGCTGTAACTGACATTCAGATGAATCAAAAAAACCTGTGTTCTCGTCCACTGAAGTCTCGCACAATCAAACTCAAAGGGAGCAGTCCACATGCAGTATGATTATCCGAGAGTCGTGTGTGGCTTTCCCTCCAAATGAGGAACGCGGTTGTCTATTTGGCTTAGCACAGGACGGTGCAACTTCCTCGCAAGTGCTACATACTCCGCTTGCCTAGAAGACCACTCTGCATCCCCTGCCCCAACAGCCACGTTGTCAACAGTGCATATATGCTAGAAGCCTAGTCTGGATGCTTCACTCAAAGCCCCACTGGCAGGCTTAAGTAATAGAATTTAGAATTTGCCTAGAAGAATCTGTTCAGGCGCTTCGCTAGGTACTGATTGACAAGCTATAATCGACACTGTGACAAGTGCCCAACACAATACGAAACTACAATTACTATTATGTACTGCTCGTAGGATAGGTTTGTGTTCCGTTTCCTGCCTTCCTTTGGGCTAGTTTTCATGTGTACTGGGACCGTCCCCAGTGCACCGACCCCAACTGCCGTGGTCCAGGGCTGATGTTGATGTATCCGTGCGTTATTTGGGAACTACTCTAGAGATACTTCCTCTGGCGCAAGCCCAATGGTTCCAAGATCCTGAGGTCTGATAGGTATCGTGGCGAACCACGCAACGATTTGAAAAGCCCCGGATTGCTAAGGACTACAAGCTTCAGCCCTCCTTAACTCCGTGCAGTGGCAATACAAGCTGACGCTGATCATGAGGAATTCAGTTTGGTGAACTGGCATTGGCTTTGCAGGGGCGAAGCTGAAGAGTCTGCTACAGATAGAGCTTTTGGGTTTACGGCGATTCGTTCCCAAAGAGCCTGAACAAATTTTGTTTTTCATGAAACTTTAGACAAACGGCGACGAAATAGTCTGGACTGGATTCAGCACCCCTTTGTTTTTCCGGGCTGACTGGCATCCAGTTGCTGCTTCTGGACCAAAGAACAAGGGTGCCAGTTTCGGTGCATACATACATATCAGCAAGTAGGATCACTCAAGTTGTTGATGCTTGATGCTTGTTGCTAGTTGCTTGTTGCTTTGCCTTGTACAGGTATTAATATAATTACATACCCTTCGAGTACAGAGTCGTACCTATTGAGCCGGGGCAAATGCAGCCTACGGGTCCACAAGAGCTCTCCACCACCGATACTTCTACAAATAAAGCCGTGGTTCCGAAAACTCATGCTGCTTTCGGTGAGAAGCAATCTCGCGCTGTTGCCACAGGCTCCACGTCGAGCTGAGAGCGAGGACGTGCCTTTAGACGTTCGGCTCTACGCATCGTGTGACTGACTACCTACCTGCTAGTCTGGTTGGCACAAGCCCCTCGGAACCTACCTGCCTGCTCTACAATGCGCGGTCGCGGCAACACCTCGAATACGTCAGTGGTCACCTTGTCCCGATGCTCCGGATTATGCAGCCTGGACGGTTGCTGCTCTATCGCGGTTCCGTAAACCCAAGTCGTTCGTCGAGCCGTTTTGGCCTACATGCGCATGGGAGGGGTCCAGGTACTTTACGTACAAATGAACCTTTTGCCTAGGCCTCTCTTGTACCGAAATCATGCAATTGGGCTCCCCCCCCCAACACGTTTTTTTCCCCAATGAACTCACGGGCTACCTACGCGGGCTTACCTAGCAGACTCAGACTATCTTACCCACTGGCAAATAGCTACGTCTTAGCTCAATGCACACTTTGATCTCCCGGATTCTACCTTTGTTCGAACTTTCCAGAGGCCTATTTAATGGACTAGTCCCCCCAGAGGTGGGCGGTTTTGCATTCACTCGTTCTCGGAATCCTTTTGCGACATCTAATCGATTACTCGGAGGTCCAGGCTTTCATCGTCATTCAATTCACTTCAAGTGTGTTGAATGTTCAGTGTGTGAAACAATTTAAACCCACAAAGAGTCCCGCATCTATACCAGCCCCTAATCCGGATACAATCACAACTATACTTGGCCCATCTCCGTTTCCACTCGTGAAAGTTCGAAATGGCAGAGAGGAATCAAATGTGTCACAACCAAATCTTCCATCCGCCACTTCAAACTGGGGATACGGACTATGATGCCAACAATGCTACCAAACCTATGGAGCTTTCAACAGAAACTCAATCTAATCCCAACCGTGCTCCAGGCTCCACATATGAGGGCTATCCAGCACCAACAACAGCCGGTACTGCCCGCAGTTCACCCAAGAGGAAAACCCAGCCGGAGATGTTGGCATTTCGCGATCGACCGAAATCCAAGAGAGCTAGGCATGAGAGTGAGGATGGTATAGGCCAGGCCCAAACTGCGGAAACCCCTAAACTAACAGCAGTTGTGGACTCCCGGCCTGCTCAGTCAATGGCTAGAACAGCATCGACACACAAAATGACACCAGCCTCTCGAGTACGACCCCGAGCCCATTCACTCCCAGCTAGGTTAACTCGTGCAACTTGGCCCACCCATCAACTTCCTGATCGCCATTCCCAACATGTCCCTCCAGTTAATCTGAAGACATTACGAGAACTCGAGCTTTCAGAGTTTTACCGAAATCCGAAATTAAGGCATGATGTCGTCTTTGACTCCCAGCTTCACTTTCGGCCGAATAATGACGGCACCCGGGGCATGAAAAAGAAAGTTGACTCTCATGGGTATTGGCAGCTGGTGTTGGTCGAGTTCGAGGTATTACTAAATGCCTCCAAAAAGAAGGATGCCAGTGCACGCTCGCACGGGCGCCCTATGAAGATCCCAATTCTGCTAGCCACAATGAGAGATATCCTACTTACATTGGTTCCACGAGCCGATAGAGAGGAGGTCGAATCGAGCTTGGATCCTGATTTATTGATGCAACAATTAGAGCATGGAATTCTAGATTTGAAGCGGATGTCATTATGGCTTGCCCGGATCTTCAAGGCCCACTGTGCACCCATGCGTGATCAATGGGTTGATCTGATGGTATCGCAATTTGCTAGAGGGGTGGATAAGGGCGACAACCGCTCGCTAATGGAAGGGTGGAAGAGCATATTCGGTATTTTAGAGGCAATGAAACTTGTGAGTTACTACTCGTCATAATCTATATATGGACAATTTCAGTGACTGACACTATTCGGCAGGATGTCGCGAACCACCAAATCCGGACACTTCGCCCTCATCTCATCTCTACCGCAGTGATCTTTGAACAAAGTTACTTCCAAAGTCGAATAGAGCAGGGACGGTTGGATACCCAGGAAGCAAGCCAGTGGTATCACGACTATTTCTCAAAGTACAAAAAGCTCGGTGGAGCGGACGATCATGTGGATTGTTTTATGCAAGCAACTCTCGACATAGTAACACCATCCAAAGACTTAACATTCCCCTCGACCTTTGTCTTCGATTATGAGAGACTAGAGTGCCTACGGGATGATATTCGGGAGGCGACATGTCTCCGTCTCTGCACCCTTTTATTCCGGCAACTAGCACTGGGCGTCAAGCGAGACATCGAAGACAAGGATATTTCTAAGCTGCTGGAAACTATTTCAGCAGTATTGGGTGAGGAAGGAGGATCTGAGAAATATGTCCAGCGTAGCGCAGACGTTGCGCTCTCTATTGCCCATATTGCCTGTGGTAATACATTACCCTCGGCATCCGTCATAAAGGTGGCGGAGAATTGGCTTGCGAAGCATCTCTTGATGGACTCCACCATCTACAAAGCTACAGAGCTCAGGGTCATCAAAGAGATTGTCTGTGTAATGCAGCAAACTGTCAAAAGCTGGAGTTCACCTGCATCATTCCCTATCTCACAGGTAGCGGAAATGGCAGGGAACTCTGTGACTATAAAATCTGTCGCACAGAGGCTTGCAAACATCGCCTATCTCCACTGGCAGGTTTTTGGCACACTTGCCTATGTGCCTGACCCCTTATCGGAACTGGAAATGGAAATTGGGATCAAGGAGATGATCGAGGACAGGCTCATTTCCCCGTAATATATGTTATTTTCTTCTCATTTTTCAAGTAACGATGTTCATGATTTTCAGAGTTTTTCTTGGGGGTGGCGGTTGGCGTATCGCGTAGAGTTTATATTCCTTTCAATTTACTATTTAATGTTTCTTAATATTCCACATACCCATTTTTCTTTCAACTATAGACATTCTACGTTTTGTTTAACCTTTCTGTTTTGGCGGAGCTGGGGTTGCATTCCATGAATTGATGTGTTTCACGGGCGTATGCTTTTATTTTTGGATTTGGGGTTGTGATAGGTTCTGGGATCTTTTGGGCGGCAACACTACAAGAAAGGTCTTGAGGTGGATCGTCTCGGAAAGGGAGTGAGCAGACTGAGACTGGAGAGCAATGTTATTGATAGTATTGGATCACTGGGCGGAATATCAGTCTTGCTTGCATTGGGTGGACACTTGGGTTTTACATTGTTTGATCATGCAAGAATATATCCTTTTGTTTGCCTTGACGTTTCTGATCACATTTATCTTTTGATTCGGTTGGCTTTATATATACCTGAGTGCGTTTAGAGTATAGGGACTCCTAGTTGTTGTTGGCTTAACCTCAGCTTGCTAGAGAGCAAAGAGATCTGGAATTTGACACATCTTAAATTAGGAAGGATTTTATGGGCTTCAGATTAATTCTCCGCTCTGGGTTGGTGAAAGTCTCGAACCCGGATCCTGGCCTTACACTATGATAGGCTGTGGCGTACTGTGGGGCAGCGCTACTCGAAAAACAACATATCCAAGGTAGGTTTCAGTACTGCTTTAGTCAATACATAATTTGTAGAATGAAGGGAGAAGCCCCACTGCGCCGGCCCTGAAAAACAGTCCGATGAAAGTCAGACTTCGGAGCTGACCGGGACGTGTGGAACCACTCCCATTCATAGGATATGCTGCAACCAAGCTAGGATATGCCTTTGCGTACGCTGTAATGTGCGTCTGCATTTACTTTTCTACTCTCCGCCCCAAACTACAACGATGCTAAGGCAGGTGATGTTGGCTAATTGTTGGTCTACGTACTGTGCTGTCATTTGGTGGTTGACTTAGTACATAGGTCTGGGAGCGGGATACAATCTTGCTCCAGCGGTTATAGGCCAGTCGATCGCATGCCCTGGATCCATGATCAGCGGCAAATCCTGTTCGGGGCTTTCTTTTACTTGTGTTGGAGCCTATTGTTATTGAAATAGTGATTTGGGACGATGATACGCCTGTTGGGTTTCAAATTTTGCTATTTTCACCGTACGGCAATCGGCAGCCTGCTGCGCCCTCCGCGGGCGATGAAGAGACAGTACTTGGACAGAGTTGGACTGCCTTGACTGAAGGGCTTTGATCATGGATATGTCCACGATCGAAACTTGGTTGATATCTACAAAAATTTTCAGGTCCGCAGACTTTCATGCGCTTCAAGGGGGGTTTTTTTTTTCATATCACGTGTTTGCCAGACAGGCTGCCGTGGGTTTTGGTGGGCTAGGCTTCCTGAATCGGTAGTCCTGCCTGGTTAGATCTAGAGGTTGAAAGTCCGGCAGGTCGGCCGCGGCCGCTGCCACGACATCGACAATATGGGAGACAGCCTGGATACCGGTCTATCTGTGACCACTCTGCGGAATGTCGAATTCCAAATATGCTGTGCCAGCGATGTATTATGCGCGGGGCCGACGCGGGCTTAGGGTGCCAGGACTTTACTGCGGAACCACCAAAGTAAAAAAAAATCAAAGGATAGTATGACTCTTACGTAGCAGTCTAGATGATATGGTGAGAAGGTATGGATGGTAGCATTGTTGGGGACGCAAGGGGCTATACAGCGCTCCAGTACTATCACCATACATCGACAACAACCAAAAAAATAAAGCAAAAATAAAGTATGGGAAATGGATCGGCCAATATCAACGATAGTGTCTTGGACGACTGCAACAGAGCGGCCATGGTTGGTAGTGGTCATTCAACAGTGGTAGTGGTGGTGGTCCAACATAAGGACGGCGAATAAATGAAAGGACCAAGGACAAAAGGCTACTCGTTTGCCTTTGGATTTCCTTTTTCCAAGTCCTTCGCTGGCTGCTGCTGCTAATATATTTATATTCATTAAGTATACGAGCGCGAGAACTTTGGCCAGCGCGAGAACTATGGCCAAGTGTGTGGGGTGATTGCGGGGCAGCAAGATTCCGAATCATTCTGGAAAGTTCAATATATACTGATTAATTGTACATAATATGCTCACCCCCCAACGTTCGACAACTGTTATACTGGTGCTACATCAGCTTCGCGGTAGCCCCACTATCAGTACTCTCCGCGAGTGCTGAAGCTTACTGCTTCCTCCTGCTCCTCCCGGAATTCAGGTTAAACGCTGGAACTTCTAAGCTTCGAGACTGATTAGAAATAGATCTGCTTGCCTCGCGTCATAGTAGCGTCGGCTCTTTGAGTTTTTTGGAACAATCTTGAATTATTTAAAAAAGGAAAACCCGTCCCACACACCGCCTGGTTCTTTTTACTCTAGCGTTTAAGGCTTACATATGATAGGTACTTGTATATGTTATATGCATACATGCATTATCACATGCTGTGGTTCGATTTCTTTGTGGTACCAGTACCTAGGTACTGCTTGAGACCTGAAAAGCTTACCTTCATTTAGCACGATTCATCAGATATAGCCTTGCTATTATGGCTCCTAAAGTATTATATCACTAGTTTCTGACTTGCAACCCTAATTAACTGTTGTTTGTGATCAATTCTGTATCATTGTATATTTAATATGAGGGTAACTTGAACTATGTCAAGTTGGCATTATGCAAGAATATTATCGAGCAGTGAGACTGAGTGGTCATAAAGCGGCGTAGGGGGGTAGGGGGAGATCAAGTCACATTCTAACTTATAATGAAAGCTTAATTACATTACATTGTATGTACAATCTCTCACACAATTGCAATATACTGAAACCAACCAAATAAACAAAGTTAATTAATTTCAGACTTCCTGATAGTTAATCCTAATATGGTACAGTGCAGCTACCGGCCATCACTTTCCCGCCTTTTGGTTGGATACTTGATGTTCTTACATTCCCCTCATAAGTTCGATGTCGGTCACGCGTCGGCCCGGAGTTTGGTCTGTGCTGACAAGGCTGTACCTAATAGGCGACACTAGGCCGACCCGTGGTTTGGGATATGCGAGAGAAAGCCCCCCCGCATGCACTGCGTTCTTGGTGTTGGGACAGGCGGGACGGGTGCCCGCATTGTGCGGTCAGTTAGGCTGGTGAAGTAGTAAGTGCATGTGATGACACGGACAACGGAGGCGGGGACGGGGTAGGTGGTGATCGCCAGAATTTGCTATGGAGATACTTGTAATTAAAGCTTATCATGCTTGCCTGGGCCTATCGATACTGCGCGTCGGGGGGGGGGGGGTTCAGCTGTGAGTCGATTGGAGTCGATAGCGAATCATAGCTACTGTACCTAACTAAGATGTAATCTTACCCTCTGATATATGAGACAACTAACACGGGTACTCAATATTATGTAAGGTCTAGACCACCAACGCAATCAGCTGAGAATACCTTCATTTATCGATATCTATTTTATATAGTGTTCCATAGGACGATGATACCCGACTTGTCGAAGCATGGCATCATGACTATAAGCGGGAAGCTGATCCCGGCGTCGATCCCCGATCGGAGGCCAAAACTCGAGGCTCTCCAATCCATCCAAACTTGCAAAAGCGTTGATCGTGCGCGCCTCCAGATTTCGTTTGAAGAATGTAACGTTGCGTCTTCAACTGGTTCGTGGACCTTTTGGAATGTAATGTTTTTGCTGACCACATGTAATTCCCCCAAAAAAGTATGCATATTTTGCAAGGTTAAACTCTTTTTTTCCATTCCTGGACATGGACACAAAGTTCAAAACCTCTCAGATTTTTTTTGTTGGCACTTAAGTGCGAGCATACCTTCGGGGGTTGGCCAAATCGAGCTGAGCATGAGACCAGATCACTTGAATATTCGCATTCTCATGCGGCACAGAGTAATTGAATGGGCAAAAAAGCATGTGAGTATGAATACAGACATATATGTAAGCTCTTATATACAATCCCACCCAAGACTACGGTTCATCAGCCCAGTAAGAGTAAGACTACATTCACGGAACCCTCTTCCAGAACTCTTTTTTTTTTTAAATTATCTTCCGTTCGCATTATTGAATCGAGCTGAGGTCAGGTGCCATGTGAAAACCCCCCAAAAAATTCAGTCTTACATTTGCGAAATCGCATATTTGTAAAGTTTAACTTAACCTGTTTTCGAGAAAGTCCCGTTCCTGTAACACAACATAAACTTGGTCGAATTCGCATGAAAAATGAGGAGGGCCCAGTTTCTTGGTTTTTGGGTTGTGCGTCAGCGGAGGAGAGACCGGCGGCTGGTTTTTTTTTTTTTTGAGACATGGGGAGATCATGACCCAAAGTCGGGTGAATTCGATAGAGTTTTATATGCATAATTAAAGTGGCAATTGGTTATTTTTATTTTTATTTTTTTTGGGCCTGGTATGTATATGTATATTTATATGTATGTGTATGTTTGCAAGCAGCATGGGGTTGAATAAGCTTTTTGTTTGGGCGGAGGAAGTTTATTTAGAGTTGTGCCACGTTTGCCCATGATCAACTAATTCCCTTTGAGCCCCAACCCCCCTCGCCTACATACTACCATATTGGGAAGTGGGTATTGGCGAAATTTATATCACTACATTGTTACATCCTACCAACACTACAAATCATTAATTACAGCCCCTCCCTAGATACATTATGTATACTTGCCTTTTTCTAGCTATCAGCACCCTAAAGCCTCTGTGCTTTATCTCAGCAATTTCACGAAGTAACCGAATATAATTCTCATAGGTGGCACCAGTTGGGCGGTGTCAATGACACATCGTCTTGAATATCATATTACCTCGACCTTACCCCTCAGATCATGAAAACAAAGGAAAGAAAGAAAAAAAAACAACTACAAAAACAGCACAGAGCAAATCTCTAAGCATGCACCCACCGTATCCACCCAGATATTATACAAGTAACTGTACAGACATTTGGCAGTCATATATTGTGACAACAAACAAATGTAAACCTTTGACGTCGAATCACCATATATTAAATTGCAAAAAAGCAAAACAACTAAGCATTAGCGAGCACCGTTAAATTTGGACTGGAAATTGGGGG
>Ga0307511_10004029_pt1 | contig 15023 bp, 12 predicted proteins | sample 13_EM_MG_FD_200266 | JGI IMG/M metagenome (GOLD analysis project Ga0307511, IMG submission 200266) | Populus trichocarpa ectomycorrhiza microbial communities from riparian zone in the Pacific Northwest, United States - 13_EM | ecosystem: Host-associated > Plants > Roots > Unclassified | place... | reverse complement strand
CCTTGACAGCACCATTTGGGGGGAGCGGGATTCGAACCCACTACCTGTTGAGAGACCGCCCACTCCCACCCAGGTCATCCAGCTGCGCACTGCCAACTACGCCAGCATCCCCCCTAAAATATTGAATAGTACTACTTTACGCAAGGAGATATTTTCGGTATTAAATATCTCTGCGAATCCTATCGACCTACTGCATACCGTAAGAACTCGCGGACAAGACTGCAGTCTTTTTTACAGTATGGCGGTTTTGCCAAAAGCAATCTCCGTATCTTATTCTAGATTACTTTCTTAATCATAGTTACTTTCTTATATGTAGTATTCCGCTAGAGTGTTGTAGTTACATATCTTCTTTGGTACAACAGGCGTTTCAAATCTCCACTACGCTGGCCACCTTTTCAAACAATCTCTTCACCCAACCGGATATGAGGCAGCACCCTGACTGGCTCAGGTTCAGATTCAGCATTAGATTCGCTTTCTGTACTGGCGGATCATCAGAGTTAGACCCCTCAGATCCTGCGGATCCTGCGGCTCTAACTGAACTGGCTGATGTATTGGCTGCTGTACTAACAACATACCCATCAAGCCCACGAATATTAATGTCTTTACCCTCACTGCCATCCTGTGCTACTGTAATGCCACATTTTTTAAAGGAGCGGATAATAAGCTCTTTATGATTCTTGCAGATAGCATCCCAAGCTTCAATCCACTGTGTGAACAAAAGCCTGCGCTCAGAAGCTGTAAACCGTCCTAGATACCAATAGTTAGTAAGTACCGCTATAGAGAGAAACTGAAGCAAGATACCTTCTGTCCATTTAGTGAGATTGGAATGATAATGGTTTGCAGCCGCTTCTTTGACTCGGTCCTTAAATGGTTTATTGATACAGACATCAAGAGGTTGTACTAAACTTGTACAATCATTCGGAACCATAGCCATAGTTATATGAAGCGACTTAAAGACAGACTTAATATGATCTGTTTTTTGTGCTCTATGCACATCAAGTACAAGCATCCGTGATACCGTATTATTGAGAATTGATTCCTTGTGTTCAGGACTGGAAAGACTTTCTGGCGGCTCTACCATAACATTTCCTTTCTTATTCGCGATCCATACCCATAGCAAATTGGGTCGGAGCTTTTTACCTGTCTTATTCGAGGTTACTTTCTTATACATTATTACTTTCTTGTCCGCGAGTTCTTACGGTATGTGGATACTGTTCATTTCGCATTATAGTCAGCCGCTTAGTGATCACCCTAGAAATAATATTTGCACCCTTACCCACGTGGTAGTCCCGTGCCTTCATTTTCAATTTAGATTCTGTTACAAAGTACATACTTGTAACTTCTCTAGAATTGGCTTTGCAGGTTGCAGGAGAGACGACATTTATCCCAATTCATGTGCATACATAGTCTCGATCCGGCTTGCAGGAGAGACGACATTTATTCGAATTCATGCGCATATATAGCCTCGGTCCGACCCTCCTGAGCATACATATGTATGTAATGTAGAATTAAGTTTGGCACCTGATATCCTGTCCTGTACATGTGCTGAAAATTAAATTGAACCCCTCGTGCGGCGATTCTGTCTGTACCCTCCAACTTACCCAATGCCTTGCGCATCTTAGTCTCGACATTCCGTAGGTCTATGCGATACCTGCACCCCAGCGTTCCTAGCACACACAGCACAGTATACATAGCTCCCTTCCGGTCACAGCTTGGTGTTGAACGTACGTTTGTGGTTACATATTCACCGTACGTCGAACCCTGGGCTAACATTTTTTCTAGCTTCGATCCCAGCTTCCAATCATATATATATATACCATCCACGCACACGTTACCCCGAGCTCCCACGCACTTCCGTAGGTGCCCTCCAGCAAGTTCGCTCCGGCCAGACACAATTCCAACAGGGGCACATATCCATTATGTGTCAAGCAACCCACCGAATCTGCAGTTTCTGCTTCAACAGCTTCTGGGAGCATATTTGCTATTTCACCGGTGCCACCCCTGCTCCGGGCCAGGTATGGCCGTGCCCAGAACCCCTGGGAGTCTTGACCTTTGAGTTTATACCGACCTGCTGTAGGTGTGATCCTACCACCAGACGGGGGATACCGGGGAGGACTCCGGTTCAACTTAGGACACCCGGCCCAGCATGGGTTCGCAAATAGCCATGGTCTATACCTAAATAGCATATTGAGGTAGGAGTGGGAGGATACGTGAGTTTGATTTCGTATACTATGGGTCTCGTCTTCCAAGCACGTCATGTACATATAATGAACTTACAATATCGTCATGTTTCATACAGCGTAGGGGGATATCTATAGGGAATACTCGAGTGCTCGGCATGAAGTCTCAAGACAGTGGGTTCTAGTCGATCAGGGCATCGACCTGGAGAGGTTCAAATGATCAATTACATCTCACATTCCCGGCGGACAAGAAACTTCATGCCAGAATGTTCCCCACCTCGAGCACTATTTCTAGTCTTTACAATACGAAATTTGTTATGGATATGTTCTCATTAGCGAAGAAAACCCAAGCTATAAACTATATGCTGAGGAAGCGGAGTTATTGGACTCTTATTTATCCGTTAATTACATGTATGTACCTGGCATCAGGAGATCAAAATTCGAATGCTAGTTTGTTTTTAAAATAAATAGGTGCGAACCACATTGCTTTTGTAGTTTGAGCGCTTAACGCAATGGTTATCGTTTGTATAATACATCTCCCTCGCGCTAGACTGCAGATATGACTTGCCAGAAACTTGCCAAGCTTGAGAGGAGACGGGTTACCCTGAACTAGTATTCCTGCGGTCGTCATGTACCGATATGCACGTCAAAGACGGAATCTACCGCATGCGCATGATCGTACTGCACCTCCAGCTAATTATTAGTCTGGTTGGCACAAGCCCCTCGGAAGGCTAATTATAATCTTTAAACGTACTAATGTGCAGTATCCGTGCCTCATGTCGATTACCAATCATTTTGGCTAATTAATTTTTACCCCGCATCTAGTGGAGACACTGGCTACCTGCCAACTAGGACCGTGGGCATGGAAGAAGTTTACCATGTTACGCTGTGCCCTCTTGCTGAACTGGCTGCTGAATCCTAAGATATACATCAAATTCTTGCCTTACGTGGTTCCAATTCATCCCAAATGCAACCTGACAGACTAATACATCGATGTTCTACTCCGCTACTTAAGACCTACACCCTGCCTATCTACCGCCTGATACCTGCTCCCTCCGATCTTTCTGGCTACCCCCATTGACAAAATGAGGCCCTCAATTCTCTGTATTGCCTCTACTGCTTTGCTCCCGAACTTTGCCGCCGCATGGGGCCCCACTGCACACCAGACAATTTCTCGCCTTGCACTCCGCTACATACTACCAGAGACGGTAGTGTGGCTCAATAAGCTTTTACCAGATAAAAGGCCAACAGATGCAGGAATGGCCTTCATTTCAACCTGGCCAGATGGTTATGCACATCAATGCGTAGACGGATTATGGACCAAGGGACTCCACTTCATTGATACACTGGATGTAACAACCGAAACAATCAAGCATCCACCCCTGGTGTGTAGTGTAGAAACCAAGCGGGATTGTGGGAATGGACACTGCGTTGTTGGTGCAATTCAAAATTATGTTCGTACGCCTTACCATCCTCCCCAATTTATAGTTTTTACTTCTAGTTATCATTTTTTTCTAACTCCACGAATACTGGAGCATATAGACCTCTATTATCCAACGACGGTCCCAAAATCAAAATACCATTTGTGCACAACAGGCCAGCGCCGGAGAGAAAAAGTCCCCCAAACGCCCACAAAACCACATCCAAGCCCACGCCTTCCAAACCAAAAGCTTCCCAGTACTCGACCCTGAAACTCTCACTGACGCTGAACTCGCTATTCGCTTCCTTGTCCATTTCATCGGCGATATCCATCAACCTCTTCATGCCACAGGCTACAATCTCGGCGGGAACAACGTACCTGTATACTTCAACAAAGAAGAAACAAATCTCCACGCCGCCTGGGACACCAAGATCCCCGAAGCGATATTCAAACGGCTACCAGGGGGAACAACAGGGGTAGTTGATTATCTATACAAGCAGACTAATGCCATAGATAAATCCTCCGATGTCTGGAAAAACGAATGGGTTGGGGAATGTTTTGAGGGGATTGAGGATGAGGTAGCAAAGCTCCAGAAGATTACCCCAGAACGAAGTAGTGTTTGTGCATTGCAGTGGGCGAGCTGGGCGAATCAATATACGTGTACGTATGTGCTACAATATGGTTTAGGTACAGCGGGGATGGAGTTGGCGGGGGAATATACGAATAAGGCGGAACCGATTATTGTTGAGTTGGTGAGTATGGCTGGGTGGAAGTTAGGGGGATGGTTGAATTTGTTGGCCACGCAGAAGTTGGGTTTGGATCTGGGACCTGTGAAGGAAGCACTGGTGGCTGCCGAGGAGGGAGTGGAAGAGGAAGATCACTACCGCGGAGCGTATACGACGGCACCAGGGCGCCGGCATGACGAGTTGTAAGAGAGAAAATAGAATTCAACTTAGATTTTGGGAATGCAATCACCTCCTGTGGGAATTCTTTACCATGGTATTTACTATTGTTTTTGGGGTTTATTATCCCCTTTATACTGGCTTATGAAGGGTAGATTCAAGTCTGCTGAAATACCCACTGCACTAGAGCAGCGGCTACTTAGATAGTTCTAGGCTGGCGGGTACCGACCGCTCGTTACTCTAAGCCCTTTGTGGGTATGCCCCAAATGTATCTTTTGGTAGTCTGGTTTAATCTTTTGGAGAAAGTAATGCCAAATGCAGGGTGTTTGCCCATGCATGTCGGTTTAGTCGCTATTACCATGACTCCTGGCCACTCGCTATCTAAAGTTCACCTGGGGAGCCTAAATATGCAGAACCTACATGTACTTTAATACCACCACATGTAGAATAAAACAGAGATTACGGTGGAGGTAGAAGAGTGCTTCCTTATCAGTGAAATGCATGTGTAAGCCGTGGCATTTCCTAAAATCAATCGTCCCCGCCGATATTCTCTTATCCTTCCCGCCCTCTCCAACTATATGCATTCCCGTAGAAGTAGCTTCGTGCGGGAAAAGGTATCTTATGTAGGAAATACTCTCGGACGAATGCAAGGCCGAACGGAAGGTCGATCATGGGCAGAAAAGGCAACTTTGAATTATGCGGGTAGGAACTGGGAAGACCAAAAGGGCAAGTTTGAATTAGGGATCAAGGGATATAAGGAACGAAATCCGGCGAAGAAAAAGGAGAAAAACAAGGCAGTAGAACCATAGCATTCATACTATAGCGATCTCTACATAGTCTTGACGAATACATCTTTATTTCTCTCTCTCTCTCTCAAGATTCCTCCGCTCAATAACCTCGTAATCTTTACATCTTAGAGCCATGAGTTCTTTATACGTTCTGATTCTTAGTCTGTTTGACACAATCCCTTGCTCTGATTACTGTCTGCTTACTGTGGGAATGCTTACTAGTATCTGGCGGGGGGGGGTTCTCGGTTTGGCGGCGACTCGGATTATCGATGCGTGTTATGCGGATCTGCGTCTAACCTGCATATCCGTTTTGCCCTTATCTTCATATAATGGTTCTGTCAAAACGCCACTTGTCAACATTAAAACAAATCATTAAGCATCTTCTTATCTCTCTCCAAAATATACCAGGGCACTCGTACAAATCTGGGGGGGAGGGGGCAGGGGTAAGGGCAATGGTGCTTGTAGGTAGTATCAGCTGCCATGGAACTTATTGTAGCAACCGACCAAGTACATATTATTACATATTGGGTCCTCTGAGGATACAGTATCTCTAATTGCTGGACTACCCTCGAGATAGTCTGGGTCACTATGGCTGGGTAGGTCTCGAGGCCTCTTCCCACTCCGCTACCCACCCTCCCCTTGCGCCTTGTACAGAAGCACTATAGCAACTAGTCTGGTTGCACATTGCACGGCCCAATCCTAGATTACTCTTAGACCAGACTTGTAACACTGTTATATGAGGTGCCATGGAGCTCAGATCAAGTGCCATGGTACATACATAGGACATCGAGAAATCTTACCGCCTAACTTGGCTTATCTCCCTGGTTGATTGATCCTGTTATATATGTTCTGTACGAGTCTGTCATCGAAAAATGGGCCGAAGTGGGTGATTTTCCACCGCTATCAATATCTTCGGTACTGAAGTCCTGCCTAGATAATGCAAGGCTGAGCGTAGTCTGTATTTTCTCTATGGACCCCTGACGTCCCGGCATCCTCATGGGCCAGGAGAACCCTTACCACAAACTCCATTGGGTGAAATATATTGATGAATAGAACTCAATATCATTCATTATAAGAGACCGTTACTGTGGTTGGTCGACACAGGGGAAAGACAAGGAGGCGGTAAAACAAAAGTATGCAAATCCGTGATACGAAAAAATAATCAATAAAGTTTTATCAAAATTCCTCCCTATGCAAGAAACACCCATCAAAAGTAATATACCACCCTCCAAATATAAAGATATATCTCGATACCACCTTCATGACTCAATATGGGGAAGGCGAACGCCTGGATTAGTATTTATGTTCTCTCTTCTCCGACTCACTCATCTTGGTGATATCGTATGAATTCCCCCCAATTCTCGGCGGTCGATAAAAGAGGCCAGGGGGTGAGCTAGCATGGCTAGCTTTGTATTCCACGAGCTATAGTTCAAGGGAATTAGTGACTAAATCACGAACGGGCACCCCAAATCTCAACTCACCATCTTCTCAGCTGCCACACAAGCCTCAACGGACGACTTAATATCTTCCTCTTCCTCCTCATCTATTTCATCTACTTTTATTCCCTTTTCAACCATCTCCTTCACATAGTCATCCTCCAACTCACCCCAGCGCTTCGCGTACCGATAAACCATTGGGCGGAAATCCACACCCTCGTCATCTGGATTGATGCTGCTGTGATGATTTACCGCACAAGCACACATTAACCCCAAATTCTTAATCGGTGACAAGGGCCTCGGGTTCTCCTCCGACTTGTGCGTCTCATGAATATCATTCAGCAGACGAAACGTCCCCGACAGCATCGCCGTAAGCAGTTCATACAACGCCATTACCCTCTCTCCATCATCTACCATATAATGCTGGTCATACCCCTTCCCCAACCACACCAGAAAGCCTTCCGTAATAACCCAAAACTCCTTCACCGCCTCCCACCCCTCTTTCTCGTCCCACATTGGCTTCTCTTGCGATCCTTCCCCATCCTCAGCCGTCTCTTGCAGTTTATTGATCTTCCTAGCCTTCGCCATCGCCATCCGGTTCAACTTCCCTCCCTTCCAGGATTTATACCTATCCCACGCCTTGGCCCAATCGAGTGCCCAGTTCTCCATAACCTCAATAATCCCATAGCCCCAGAAATCGTTGAAGATGTACATCCCGAATGCGTCAGGACAGCGGTTCATGCAACCTTCACACATATCCCCGAGACGATCAGCTCCTAGTTTAGAAATAAACCATTTACTCGCTGGGGAGCCTGGTGGAGGTGTTTTTTCCTTTGGGTCTTCAGACTCCGGTCCCTCTAGATCTTCACCTCCGTCTTCATCGTCGTCCTCGATCATGATTCCACAACGCATGTATTCTAGAGAGTCTGGAGGTGGGAGAGGTGGGAGGATGTTGTTGTTGGCGAGCATCTTGGTGGTGTTCCGGATACGTTTCTTGGGTTGAGGGGCTGTGGAAGATCCGGGTTGTGATCGGGCGGAAGTAGAACCAGAGGTTGGAGGGGGACGGGTGGTACTAGAAGGAGGAGGAGGGGGCATGGTGGTCCTTCCCGGTGGAGGTGCAGTGGTGGGGGCTCTGGGGGGTGCAACAGGCTGGAAAGCAACGGGATCATTTGCCGGGGTAGAAGCTACTGTAGTTGGAGCAGATGCTTTTGAAACAACTGGCTCACTACTGCCTTCTGATGTAGAGGTTGTAGCGTTCAAGCTGGCAGCTGGTGCTGTAGCCAATGCCTCAGCTTTGGGGTTTGAGGCTTTTGTCTTGCGTTTTTTGCGTACTACATTGGGTTTTGCCGACTCCTGGTCATCGGTGACGGCACTTGCAGCTTCAGAAGGCGTAGGAGCGGTGGCATTATTTTTACCCGCAGCGATACGTGCACTCCGGCGTGTTGTGGCCGGGGCTTCCACTTTGGTTTTTTCAGAACTCGAGATCGCTGGTGCTGGTGGAATATTTTCGGTTTCCTAAGCGAATTTAGTATTTCAAATTCACCGTTTTATGCAAGTGGCAATTGCAAGAAAATATAGAGAACTGAGCCGTGCAGGATAAATAGTAAATAGAAAAATCACAAACCTCCACTTTCCGCTTCCCCTGTGCTTTTCTTTTTGGAGGCATTATCTTTAGGTAGTCTACCGTACCAAATACACGTAGATGGTTACTGATCACGAGATCTCGTTGCCCCCAGCCGGAAAAATGCACGTCGAGATTCGATTGAAATTGGAAGGTTGCACAGGAACGTTACGTGTAACGAACGCGGTGATGTGGTCTATTTAAGGTTTTGTACATGAGACCTCCGCCAAGTCAATTAGGCTACGTCAAACGAGAGAGAAGCTTTCATAATTGGTTCGGTTCCCGCCAGGCTACCGGTACCGGTACGGCAATCAGCGGGACAACGGGAACTAGGATAGAAACGGCTCAGCGATGTGTGGACTCTTCAATAGTCTGGTTGGCACGACCGCTCCTGTGGAGGACTCTTCAACTAGGTAGACACTCTTGCATGGGCTCTCTTGGCATTCTGTATTAGTCATGGCAGATTCTAGGAGACTATCCTCAACAACCTAGTCTGCCTACCAAACATTTATCTCGTCTGACATTTATCTACAGTACGTAATACCTTGTACTTGAAAATATACAGTATGTCCCTTGCTATCCTGCACTCTATGAAATCCTAAACTAATTCTACGCAGAGGACATCCACACCTGCGGATATGGCTGTCTTGCGCCCCCCCTCCCTGACAGTAGCCTCCAAATCCCGCAATGCCCCACATCCAGTGCCGTTGCCTCCCCTGAACATTCCTTCCTCAAGCATAGCTATTCCCGAGACTACATCCTCCCCTATGTCTGCCAACTCATCAAAATCAGACTAGACAAACCCCTCGCTTGTCCGGGCTCCACCTCACGCAACGCTCACTCAATTGGGCTCGACTCCGCCGCCTGGGTTTGTCAGCTCCTAGACTGGGAGCGAGTAAAACACATTCCCATGCCAATCGACGGCACTTCTGTCAAACCTTTCAGCATCGCCACCGATAGACAGCAAGCAGACTACTTTGACGGCCGGCAGAGCTAGATCTTCGCCGAGCTACATACCATCCGACTTCTGTACACCTCTAGCTGGAGGAAATTTTCCCTGATATACGTTTTCTCTTCCTGGATGTCCAGCACTTACAGCACTACCGTTGAAACTCGCGAGTAAGACTGCAGTCTTATACACGGTACGGGCGTTTCAGAGTGATAGAAATACAGCCTTATACACAGATATGGTCTAATATACACGAGTCCACGATCTCTTCCCCAAGGTCACTTGAAATCAAAATTATAAGGCCCTAGACCCACTACTCTTGGAACCGATCTCAGAATCTTAAATCCACCGATAGCAACCCTAATCCCACATTTGCACGTCCTTTACCATGGATGGAAGCCACACGGCGTGGCCTGCCCCCATACATATTTATACACAGTGTGCATTTCCCGGGTGCTGATCAGGTACGGCCTTGCTTTCAGATACGGTCTTACCAGGCTATACGGTCTTATTCGCGAGTTTCTACGGTATTAACTCTCCATTTTACGGAATAACAATGTTGTATTGATAGGGTTCAAATACCGGATCTTGATCTTCACTACCCGTTTCCTGGATCCACCAATTTGTATTGGGAGGGTTTTTCGTGATCTGAGGTATGTTGAAAATGAAGACGATGATGAAGATGATCTGGGGTATCACCGCTAGAGTATTTTAGAAGTATCCATATCAACACCTACAACTTCGACCTTCAACTTACATCCACCATGCTCACCAAACTTATCACAGGCCCTCCGTCCTCTGAGCTGTGTTTTGACTTTGTCACCCACTCGGGCGGCGTGGGCCAGGAAACTATTGGTGGAGGAGGGTGCGAAGATGCAATAGGGGAAGGAAGAGGGGGGTTGCGAATGGATGGCAGGTGTGTATGAAGGGAAAGAAAATTGATAACGGGCATGGTTGGAACGGGAACCGGTATCTGTTACGAGTTCGTACGAGAGACCTCCGAAGAAGTGCGGTAACCGAGTCCGATACTGTCCCATAAGACTTTGCGACCAGATCACCCACTAGGTTCTGTAGGGTAGACCTCTTGACTATCGTATTGGGAAAGAGGATCGGATCGGAACAGAGAAGATGGTGTGGCCGTTCACAATATATGGCCTGAATTATGCATACAATAGCTACCTTGAGGCCCGGATCGATACGAGCCGAATTTGCTATCAAAGCGACAGTGCAGCTCACCATGACATCAGTCAACTGACCCAAACCGAGCGTGGGCTAAGTGAGTATTGTTCGACCGAACGATTGCAGAAGCCTATATAGCTACCTTACCCACAATTCTAAGCGCGCACCTATGATAAGGCCCGAATCGAGGACCTCCGTTCGTAAGAAGCCGTGCGAACTCATAACACTATACTGCAAATATTAACCGATTGAGCGGAACCTCCAGGTTCGCCCCTTACAGTATCAATGTTTTTCGTTGGTCTGTAGCGCTTGTTGTTGGAATACCCTCGCGGCAAGGAACGGAACGGCCCATGAATAAACAAGGATGACCGGTATGGCAAGTTGTGAGAATGGGACAGTGACGGAAATAACAAGTCGGGAGAATGAGCAAGGCATATAAGCAGCGAATTCCGCTATTGAGTTAGTTTGATAGGTCACTAGCACGGTCTATATAGATCGCTCGATAGCCCTCAAGCAACTCTCTTCAAGATTCCTCCGCTCCATAACCTCGTAACCCTACAGTTGTGTTTTGATTACTACGCTTGCTTTATCTAAAAAGTTATTATTTTTTGACGCTGCATGGGAACGGTGTTTCTATTTACAATACCGCTCGTACTACTGTTTGTACCGAGACCATGTCAATATCAGGAGACCTTGAACTTATTCAAGCTTATACCCATTCTTAAGCTAGCAAGCATTAGCCAATGCTAGGAACTATCAAGGTGGAGGTATAGATGGGCGGCGTGAATGTAGCTAAAGCGGGAAAAAAAATTTTGGTGTATGTTTGACTGAGGTCTTTTGGTGGATCAAACTGTTTTTACTTGTCAGGGTGGGGTATTGAGGTCTGGTATGGGCATTTCTCCGCTCAATAGTCCTGGTATTCGGAAAGTACCATTGGAATAAATCAACACTCCTCTTGCAACCACCTCTTCAGCTTGTGAATTGGTGTATACTCGATAGATACCAGTATATATTATATTCCACCTTAGCAGAAAGCCGCCTATCTTTGCCTGCGGGATCCCACAGTGCCAAACTAGGTTCCAAATACACCTCTTTATCCATCCCGAGGGAAAGGTCGATAGCGGGATTATATTGCTTTGCCGTTCGTTGTGGGTTCTCTTGGCAACCGTGTGGTTGCTGCCAAGCGGGACTACTTAGCAAACTAGCTTTTGATGGGAACGAGGTTACATCAACGGTTATAATAGTGGTTTTGTTTCAATGGAATGGCCAGCCTTATAGCTCTGATTTCCAATTATCATACAAGCAATAGCACCTTGAAGCGATAGCACGTACATATACATACGCACCTAGGTATCCACCAATTGCAACTGTCGATCGACAACAGAAGTCTATTGAAGCATGCCAGCCGACGACTCCCCTGCAGTACTGGTTGCAAAATACCTTCGCTCAAGCGGGTATAAGAAGGTTCAACACCTCCTATCTCTGTTCAGGCGTGCTCACCCAAAGCTAACAATATCTTTGTAAAGACTCTCTCAGCATTCCTCGAAGAATCCGGGATTCTCGGGTCTCAGATAAGCTCTTCTAGCGATTTCACTATAGAAAAAGTACTCGAGGAAAAACGACTTTATGACTTGTCAGTGAAGCTTGAGCGAGTTCTCACCGTTGACGATGCTGAAGGGGGGTTACCAGGCGGAGAATTCGCCGTGTCATGTCCGTCCCCCCCGTCAATGTACACTTAGCGGATGCTAAGAAATCTCTAATGCAACAGACCCAACCCAGCCTATTGTCATTGGCAAGCGTGCAAACTATGTTTTTGTTACCCTGGCAAACTTCGATGCTGATGTAGAGGATGATGGACTATTTAGCAGTCGGAAACCCCTGATCATAGGTTGTACGGTTTCCGGGGAGCTCGGATTATATGAAGTCCCCACCTCTGGTGGCGGTGAGGTCAGATCAACGGCCCCAGTCAGGGCATATACCAACTTGCATATGGCGCCTATCCTAGCCGCCTGTGTGCTCCGAGGAAGATATCTCCTCACCGGCTCCATGCACGGAACTGTGGCACTGCACCGTGCACACGACGGGAAAGAGATATGGCGTGTGAAAGACCACAATAAATTCGTCGTCAAGGTGGAAGTATCCGAGGAAGTAGATGAAGGGGATACACGAGGGTGGTGGTTCGCAACAGCAGGGTATGATAACCGGGTGCATGTGTACCGAATACACAACCTTCAGGAGTCTGGACAGCATGAGGAGTGCAAAATCGAACACGTTGGCTCCATAGAACTTGACACAACCCCGGAGGCGCTGTGCTTTATCCCGCCACCTCCCCTACCTACACATCATACTGGAACTCCACCAACGCAACCACCAATGTTAATTGTTTCCCGCCGAGACAGCACCAAGCTCTATTACTACAGCGTATTTCCAAACCCTGCCCTTATCAAATACTATCAGCTCGTCCCAGAAACCACCTCACACATCATATACTCACCTATGTCACTTGCCCTTTCCCCTGGGTCACAGCCTCTTCTTGCCATTGCTACAGACTCTGTCCCTGTGATGAAATACCTCCTTCTCGAGCCCCACACCGGTCGAGTTCTCGTTGAGAGTTTCACCGGTGCACCACAGACGGCGTATAGTACTTCTGCGGTTGTCTGGCGACCCGGTGGTAGAGGTGGAGTTTGGGTAAATGCGGATGACGGGGTGATTAGAGGGGTTGAGGCAGGGAGTGGGAAGGTAGTTGTAGAATTAAGTGGGGGCCATGAATACGGAAGAAAGGTCAGGACTCTATGGGCAGGAGAAGTCGAGGGGAGGGAGGTGCTACTTTCTGGTGGGTTCGATGGGCAGTTGGTCCTGTGGGAAGTTGTGCGGGAAGGTCAACGGCGAGTAGTTGAGGACGTTGGCGGTTCTTTATGACCAGGGTTGGCGAGTGCATGGCAAATGTAGGAGGGGTGAACAAATGATTTATCTCGATCTCTAGTAGATATTGATTCTAAAAATTAATGTGCATGACACAATTCAGGTAAGTTGAAAGATAATATATGAAGTTTGCAGTATAAGTGTCGTAGTTTGAACTCCGTGGCGAAAAGTGAAATTCTAAATCCCTACTTCATATCCAGAACTCTGGAGACCCCATTACTGCTGGAGGGGTATATGCATATTGTACAATTTTTCCCATCCCATTCCCACACCCCTCAGGACAAATAATACCTCAGCTTCATTAACCACATCTGGGCCTTAACAGTCTGGTGATGCATCAATATTGCTGCCTCTTCTACGCCCGACCGTAGTCCCAGTAACTCTTTGACTTCCTCTGCCTTCGCTGATAATTGATCTGTTGAGGGGAACATCGCACTGATGTCGTGTATAGGGACCGTTTTCCCATTAGATAAAGTGCGAAGCGTCCCTGTTGGCTTTAAATACCGTGGTCTTTTCCTCCCCTTCACATTCTCATCACTCAGGTTCGGCGGGATGCCCGCCTCCGATTCCTCCAGAGATTTCCAAACTAGTATGCACCCCACCCCTCGCTCTTTCCCATCCTCTGCATCTAGAAGCCCGTCACCGTTCCTCACCTCCACCACTCCCTTACCAGGTAATACCTTCACCATTTGCGTCAACTCCCACACCACTCTCCTTCGTATTCCCCTCTCCACATAAACCGGCATATCCCCCCTCCACATGACATTCCCCGCCCCCCGACTCCCCTCATCTGGAATCAACTTCTTCCATGCCCCCTTCTTCATCATAGCAGTAAACACCCCCCTCCGGCAACCCACATGAACCCCCTGCATCGTCGTCTGTCTATTTCTCGTCTCTGGCAAGAAATTCGTGGGTAGCATGTACGCACCACTGCCCTCTTTCCCCTCAGCACCTTTTGTCTCAGGTCGTCTCAACACCCCTAATCGAACCAGTAGAAACGCAGGTAGCCTCAGTTGATGCGGGAAAGCATTTCGCGCGGGTGTAGCGAGAATTCGTGCGTAAGGGTTAGTTTTTAGTTTTGCTGATAGCTCGGTAGGGGGGCGGTTTGGTCCGGGGAGCGGGCGAAGTTTGGGATTGCGTTTGGAGTAGGGAAGGTAGTGGGTTGGAAATTCGATGAGTGGGGAGAGAGGTAGGGGCGTCAAGGTATGTGGTGGGTCGATAGCTGGGGGACCGTTTGGCCGCGGTGGAGGGAGACGATAGCCTGAGGGTCCAGCGTTCATGGAGGTATAGCTCCGTCGGAAGTTGGAATGGGGTGGAGGCGGGAAGCGCAAAGGTCGTGACTTCATTGCTTGTTAAAGTGGAGGGATTTGACTGGCGTGTCAGAACGGTTCTCCCACGGTGGCCAGCTTCTCGGATCTCAAAAATGATTTCGTGAAAGTTTAGTATCCGTATAGCAAGAGTCAAACTCTTGGCACAGCAATAGCCTTAGCGCACCTTACTGTTCTGACCCATTCAGCAATACGGCCCAGTCATGATTGTAGATTTATTACGCTACGATAACTTTGTGGTAAGCTTCACAGAGTCCTGTCCGCAGCGGATTACATAACCCGTAATCAGGAGTAAATC
>Ga0307511_10004027_pt1 | contig 15028 bp, 16 predicted proteins | sample 13_EM_MG_FD_200266 | JGI IMG/M metagenome (GOLD analysis project Ga0307511, IMG submission 200266) | Populus trichocarpa ectomycorrhiza microbial communities from riparian zone in the Pacific Northwest, United States - 13_EM | ecosystem: Host-associated > Plants > Roots > Unclassified | place... | reverse complement strand
AATTTCGCGACGCCTCACCGCGAAATTTTACTCTGACCCCAATATCGGAGTACGGAGTGAATCACTCCGCAAGGTGATCCTCTTCAAATCAAAATAGTGGAGACTGACTGGATGCACGCCCACGCGTGGATGACAGAAACGCGCATAGAGGTATGCCTCTGGCTCCCACCAAAAGCGCGCCACCAAAACCCGCTATAGTCCCCCTCAATGGACAAAACCCGCATCGACAAATGGCTCTGGGCCGCGCGCTTCTACAAGACGCGCTCGCTCGCCACCGATGCCTGCGACGGCAACAAGGTGAAAGTCAACGACGCTAACGTGAAGCCCGCCAAGGAAGTGAAAATCGGCGACCACGTGCGCTTCTCCGCCGGCTGGTTCGACTGGGAAGTGGAAGTGCTGGCGATCTCCGACAAGCGCGGCTCGGCCGCGATTGCCCAAACCCTGTACCGCGAGACCGAAGCCAGCAGCGCGGGCCGCGCCGCCGAGTCCGAGCGGCGCCGCAAATTCACCGAACCCGCCGCCGAGATTCATGCGCGCCCCACCAAGCGCGACCGCCGCACCCTGGACAAATGGCGCGGCAACTGACCGCACCAATCGACAAAACGAGGAAACCCAGTTGGCCAAACCGCAACCCAAGACCCCGAACAAGATTCCACCACCGCCCGCCGACAGCCGCGAACAGCAGATCGCCGCGCGCGCCCTGCTGCTATTGGGCGCCGCCCTCGGCGTCGCACTGACCGTGCTCGGCGCCTGGCTGTTCGCCCGCGGCTTCACCGCCACCCACATGCTGCCCACCCGCGTGGGCATCGGCTTCGTGCTGATGGCCGGCGGCGCCATCGGCTGCTGGGCCGGCCTCTACAGCGCCAAACACGGCCGCCTGCAAGGCGGCAAGCTGCGCTTCGACAAGCAGGCGCAGGAACTGGTCACCAGCCCGTTCTTCATCCGCTGCATGAAAGTCGCGGGGCATACGGCCGGCATCACGCTGCTCGCGGTGTCGTGGCTGGCGGTGTATTACCCGAATGGGCTGGCGATGCAATAGCGGTGCGTGCGCCCAGGCGGGTTCGAGGGACAGCTCGTTATGACTTGATTCAGGCGTCCGAAAACCGAGTTAGCTCAGATTGTCACCTGACCGAGATTCGAGTTCTTCCATATGTAAGTCGACAAACTTTTGGTAGTAGTTTCCTAGCAGAGCATCAATATCGCTTAGCACCTCCTTTTGGCAAAGTGCTCGAATAAGGGAATTGAGTCCGAGGAAAAGCGAAAAGACAATACTTTCAGCATACCCTCTGCATGCCTCTTTATGGTCTTCGATCTGGCCTGTTAGTCGGTCTGCACTGCGATAGAACAACTGTGCCCCATATAGGGAGCCATGCAAAACTTCAGAAGCATCGCTATAGATGACCGCATACGCACCAAGGAATCCGCCCGCGATTTCCTTTCCAAAACGGTGCCCTATAGCCTCGATTCGTTGTTCGACTGATAGCTCGGTCCACGCACGTTCCTGACCTTTGCGTGTCGAGAATTCTTGAATGGCCGACTCAATGCCGGAAATCCCTTTTAACTCATCGGGTGCATCGTACTTAACGTGGATCGAGAATTCACCGCGGCCAAATTTCTTATCAAATTTTCGCAGGAGCTTTTGCTGCGAATGCCTCCACGCTTGATCTGCTAGGGACGTGTCGGTCATGAGAAACGACGCGTTGACTAGTGTTTCAATGACGCCGCGAGCAATTGGCAAGCAATCGCGAACTAGGGCTCCACGGGTTTTGATTAGCTCCCTAATGTTCGTAATTGAAAGGTTCGCCGGAATCACTAACCCAATCACTGTACGAGTTGTAACGTCCGAAGGATTTGCTTGAGGAGCCTGATTCTCAATCGACGCTATTCTGGATGCCAAGCCTCCTACGATCATGCTGAGTACTTTTTGCTCTTCTTCCACCATCACACAAATTTTCTCGAATCGATCGTTCATATCGGAATTGGTCCAAGAAGAGGAATGGCTAACAGATACCTCTGTTACCGAAGTTTCTAGGTTCATATTAGATCAGCGCAACAAATCATTATTCTGTTTTCATCAGATTGGAGATTCCAGCCCCGAATTAAACGCGAGCTTGGAACCTTTCTCACTGAAAATTCATGCGAGCTGCGAAGCCTAACCAAAGTCTTCACCAGTTTCCCATGGAATCGTTGTCAACACGTAGGCATCTCCCTCAGACCGCGCGACGAAATCATTGTCCGCAGGAAGGAAGCCAATCGGAATTGGATTACATGCGTTTGGATTGTGAATCACCGCTGTCGGCTCCGCGTTTCCAATCGCTGATCCACCGTTCAAGTCAAGAGCCCAAATAGCACTGATTGGATTAAACCGCTCATCTAAGAAAGTGTTGGCGGGGACTTGCGCGCCGTTCTTATTTATTACGTAAGGGCGAAACTGATAACCCCTATCGACAATCTTATTCGACTTGCGATCAAGTCGCACTTCAATCGGCCCCACAGGGAATACTGCTTCCACGGCAAAGGGATACTGACTAATTCCAAGCAGTACCGGGAATGGGCCGCTTCTGAGTTGACACCCATTCACAGCAATTACGTATGCATCTTCAGGCGCAACGACTCCTGACTTAAGATAGCCGACCTTTTCTCCGTCGACACTACCAATGAGCGCCTCGGCTTTGGACTTTATCGCGCTCGTCCATCTTAGGAGAATCTGCTCATGAGGAAAATTTTGCGCTTTATTATTTTCCGGGTTTAGCCAATCGTCTGGGATGCCAACTGGCGCCGGGCAGACGACTTCAACCCAAATTTTTCGGATTCCATCGAGCAACAAGAAATCTGGCCCCGCGCCCAAGTTAACACGGGAGCCAAACTGCTTACCTCTCAGACGAGCCGCTACAAGCGCTTCGGACATGCAAGCCCAAAAGCTTTGCTCTGAATCAGTTGCAATTTCCTTTAAGAATTTCGGATCCGCGAGCTTTAGCTCAACAAGATCGGCACAAACGCTGATTAGATGCTCTCGAAGGGCCGCGGTACGCGGATGGTTCCATGGGAATTTTCGCTCTATCCTTGCTGAAATTATGAGACGGCTTTCGTCTGACATAGGTGTGCGCATGAATTGAAGGTAAGAGTCAATATTCGTCAAGAGCCAAATTTGAAGTATGTGCGGGGAATCATGGCGAGGATGCGGTCAATACGCCCCAGGAGATCATCGTAGGTCATGACATCAATCATGTTCGCGTATTTCCTCTTGATAATCTCAAAATCAAATTTCTGCGCCGGCGTGAAATTTGAATCCCGACCGAGAATGATCATTGCCTTAGGATTGGTAATCTTCACTTCAAGTCCAGCGGGCAGCGAAGCGCGGCGGCGTCTTTGAATATCCAGCTCACCCTCACGCCCCCATTTAATGAGGTGAAACAGATACTTCTCCGCCTGCATAACGGCCCCGGAAAGTTCAGCCTTCGGCGTGTAGTTATCGCGGTACTTTCCGGTTGAGAGAAGGCTGTTTGGAAACGGCCTCTTAACCTCTATGATGTCCATCGTGCCATTTACGTCAACCAGAGCCAAGTCAATCTGCCGATTGATCGGCTTCGCGGGGTTGGTGTAGAAGTCCTTGATCCGTACCTTTTTCAATACCGCGATGTACTTTGGAAAGATAAGCAGAAGAAATTCCACAATCAAGTCTTGCCACTCTTCCTCGCTATAGGACTCCGCATCCACAAGCATTCGCGTAAGTTCATCGCGCACGTATTCGAACTTCTGGACTTCATATTCCTTGAACACGCGAATTCTTGATCGAGACCGATTGCCTGCCATCGGGTGAGACGGAACTAGATTCTTCCGCCGGTCCATATAGTTCCGTAGCTTGGCTTCGGCATCGGACATGGTATCGAAATAGTCTTTCAGAATGCGCGTAATCCGCGCCCCTGCATATCGTGTGACTTCCTTCGTTGTTGGAAACTCACGGACAAATATCTCAAAGTCATCGATCGGTATGCAGCCTGGACTCGCTCCGCCAACGGAAATCGGTTCATCCACCAAGTCGTCAATACGGCCGAATATCGAGATATTGCGTTCGGCGGTAAACGATTTGTCGCTGACATTAAAATCCACGGAGAGTCTGAGGTCGTGCTTCAGGCCAAGTATTTCCTTTCTAATAATGTAGAACCGGCCAACACGATTACCAAGGCGAAAGGAAATGCCGTCATCCTGAAAAAAGTCATCCTCATCTTCGACTTTCCCAGTGATCACGTCCTTCGAGGTGAATGTAAAGGTCCGGCGAATCAGAACTTCACCGTCTTCCTTCAGCTTGTGTTCAACCCACTCGGGATCTGTGTTGCGGCCGGCCCGATATTTGAGAATTAGCGCGCGCGGCGTCCGATCAATGTGGATCATTCAGTGTGTCCCCTTGTTCTAGATTCTCTATTTCTGGGCATTCAAGAGATGCCAGTATAGAAAAAGCAGTGCGCGTCCTGCCAGCGTTTCGGCCGAGTTTTCGTCGATGGCCCATCGGATACACAAGGCAATACGTCAAAACGGCAGATTTATGACGCAAGCCTGAGCCCTGTCCGAAACGAGCTAGGCGTCACGTCATGCGATCGGAGCGGCCTTGACATAGTTTAATGCATATGTTTTAATGCATTCATGCGATCGCGAGGCATCGCGCCCCGCTTCCCCACCACAGGAGCCCGCCCATGTCCGCCTCCCTCACCTTCCGCCAGGAACGCTTTGCCCTTGAATACCTGAAGGACCAGAACGCCAGCGCGGCGGCGGCGCGGGCGGGGTATCAGGCTAAGAACATGGCGGCGCAGGGGCATGAGTTGCTGAACAATCCGGCGATCCGCGACCGGATACGGATGGAGATGGACGCGATGCTGGCGGAGATCCGCTGTTCGGCGTTTGCGTTGATGAAGCAGCGCATGAAGGCGGCGTTTTTCGACGCGGGCAAGCTGTTCAAGGGCGGGTGGGAAGTGCGCTCGCCGGAGGAGCTGGATGGCGAGACGCGTTCGGCGGTGGAGGTCTCCACGGTGACGCGCAAGAGCGGGCCGGTGGTGCGGATGAAGCAGCCAGACCGGGACCGGGCGCTGCGGGCGCTGGAGAAGGTGCACGAGCGGCTGGAGAAACTGGGCGAGGCGCATTACGCGGCGCTTGCGAAGGCGGGCAAGTTGCCGACGCTTCAGGAGATCGAGGCGATGGATGCGGGGGAGGCGCCCGCCCAGCCTGCCGCGCCGGCTGAAAATGCCGAAAGATGTCGGGTTTTATCAGGTTCGACGTTTCACCCGGCCGACCTGGGGTCGCCGGGGCCTGTGCCGGGCTTGAGCGAGAGGGGCACGCGTCCTTCGACGGGCTCAGGACGAACGGTGGAAGGGTGCGAAATTCCTGAAAAATGTCGGGTTTTGTCAGGTTCGGCCGGCGGCCTGAATACTCCGGCTTCTCGAATTCCCGTGAAAACTCAGGTTTTGTCAGGTTCGGCGTTCAGCCCGGCCTTCCCGAGTTCGCCAGATTGCTCGCCGGGCTTGGGCGGGCGGCCTGCGCGTCCTTCGACAGGCTCAGGACGAACGGCGGGAGGATGCGAAATTCCGGAAAAACCTCGGGTTTTATCGGGTTCGCTGCCGCGCCTGTCGCCGCTGGCGGCGGCGATCCGGGGCATGGCCGGGGCAGTGCCGGCGTAGGCAAGGCGCTGCACGCCCGCGGCGGCGTCGAGAGAATGCGCGGGAAGACGCGGCGCGGGAGCGGCGCATCTTCCTGCTTGCACGGCTGGCGTCAGACGGTCATGCCGCCGGAGACTTCGAGCACGGCGCCGTTGATGTAGCTGGCGTCGTCCGAGGCGAGGAAGGCGTAGACGCTGGCGATCTCTTCGGGCTTGCCCAGGCGGCCGAGCGAGACGCGCTCCTCCAACTGCTTGATCACTTTCTCGGGGATGGTGTCGAGAATGTGGGTGGCGATGAAGCCGGGGGCGACGGCGTTGACGCGGATGCCCTTGGGGCCGAGTTCGCGGAACCAGGTCTTGGTGAAGCCGATCACGCCGAACTTGGTGGCCGAGTAGTTGGTCTGGCCGAAGTTGCCGTAGATGCCGACCACGGAAGAGGCGTTGAGGATCACGCCGCTGTTCTGCTCGATCATGGTGTCGACCACCGCCTTGGTGCAGTTGAACACGCCCTTCAGGTTCACGTCGATCACGGCATCAAAATCGGCGTCGCTCATCTTGATCAGGCGCGCGTCCTTGGTGATGCCGGCGTTGTTGACCAAGATGTCGATGCGGCGGTAGCGCTCCTTGACCTGGCGCACCATGGCGTCCACGGTGTCGCGCTTGGTGACGTCGATCACGAAGCCCGCTGCCTCGACTTGACGGCCGCCCGCGCCGGCCTTCAGCGCGGCGACAGCCTTGTCGATCTCGGCCTGGCGCAGGTCGCAGATGACGACGATGGCGCCCTCTTGCACGAAGCGTTGCGCGGTCGCGTAGCCGATGCCGTTGGCCCCGCCGGTGATGATGGCTACCCTGTTCTGCAAACGCATGAATGCTTCCCGTAATCGGCAAAAGGCGCGACTCTAGCACAAACAAAGTGCATGTTTTGCAATGCAGCATTTATGCATTTCATGCGTTGCGGACAGCTTGGCGCGCCCCTTGCAAGCAGCCAATCAACCCGAGGAAAATCACCGCCATGACTGCAGAACCGAACCCCGTGCCCCTGAGCCCCGCCGATCTCGCCTTGCTCAGGCGCGCCATCGCGCTGGCCGAAACTGCGCGTGCCGAAGGCAAGCACCCCTTCGCCTCGCTGGTGGCCGGCGCGGACGGCGCCGTGATCGCCGAGGCCGGCAACAACAGCCTGCCGCCCGACGGCGACCCGACCCAGCACGCCGAGCTGCGCGCCGCGCAAATGGCCGCGCGCGCCCTGCCGCCGGAGCAACTGGCCGGCGCCACGCTATACACCAGCGCCGAGCCTTGCGCGATGTGCTCGGGCGCGATCTACTGGTGCGGCATCGGCCGCGTCGTCTACGCCCTCTCCGAACACCGCCTGCTGATACTTACCGGCGATCACCCCGAGAACCCGACCTTCTCCCTGCCCTGCCGCGAGGTGTTCGCACGCGGCCAGCGCAAGATCGAGGTGATCGGCCCGGCACTCGAAGAAGAAGCGGCGGAGGTGCACCAGGACTTCTGGACGTAGGCGCTACGCCACCGCGAGCCGCGCGCAGGACCGCTCCCCAAGCTCCGGCGCAATTCGGTTACCTCAATTCGGTTACTCTTGGGAGCAGACTGAATCGGTGATCAGCGACAGGCCCGACGCGGCCGTTTGAGACAAAGACAAAGGCATCATGGACTTTTCCCTTACCGAAGACCAGAAGGCGATCCGCGCCGCCATCGAAGCGGTGTGCGCCGATTTCGGCGACGACTACTGGCTGAAAAAGGACCGCGAAGGCGGCTTCCCGCACGACTTTCACCAGGCGCTTGCCGGCGCCGGCTGGCTCGGCATTGCCATGCCCACCGAGGTCGGCGGCGCGGGCCTGGGCATCACCGAAGCGGCGCTGATGATGCAGACCATCGCCGAATCCGGCGGCGGCATGGGCGCGGCTTCTTCGGTGCACATGAACATCTTCGGCCTGCACCCGGTGGTGGTGTACGGCACGCCGGAGCAGCAAAAACGCTGGCTGCCGCCGCTGATCGCCGGGGAAGAGAAGGCCTGCTTCGGGGTCACCGAGCCGAACACCGGGCTCAACACCCTGCGCCTGAAGACCCGCGCGGTGCGCCAGGGCGACCACTACGTCGTCAGCGGCCAGAAGATCTGGATCTCGACGGCGCAGGTGGCTGACCGCATTCTCCTGCTGGCGCGCACCACGCCGATCGAGGAGGTCAAGGATGGGCGCGGCGGCCTGAGCCTGTTCTATACCAGGCTCGACCGTGAGGCGATCGAAGTGCGCGAGATCGAAAAGCTCGGCCGCAAGTGCGTGGACTCGAACCAGCTGTTCATCGACAACCTGCGCGTGCCGGTGGAGGACCGCATCGGCGAAGAGGGTAAGGGCTTCGACTACATCCTGCACGGCCTGAACCCGGAGCGCATCCTGCTCGCCGCCGAGGCGATCGGCCTGGGCCGGGTGGCGCTCAAGCGCGCCTCGCAATACGCCAAGGAACGCATCGTGTTCGACCGGCCGATCGGCCAGAACCAGGGCATCCAGCATCCCCTGGCCGAGCGCTGGATGGAGCTGGAAGCAGCCAACCTGATGATGCTCAAGGCGGCTTGGCTGTACGACTCGGGCCAGCCCTGCGGCGCCGAGGCCAATTCGGCGAAATACCTGGGCGCCGAAGCCGGCTTCCGGGCCTGCGAAACCGCGGTGATGACCCACGGCGGCATGGGCTACGCCAAGGAATTCCACGTCGAGCGCTACCTGCGCGAGGCCATGCTGCCGCGCATCGCGCCGGTCAGCCCGCAACTGATTTTCTGCTTCATCGCGGAAAAAGTGCTGGGTTTGCCGAAGTCTTATTGAGCCCCGCCTACATCCGAAGCGCGCGCGGCGGCGTATTCTTCCTCGGCGGCCCTGCATCGTCATGCGTGGCCGCGCGTCCGATTGCCCCGGCGGGGAAGCCTGTTGCGCCGCCTGCCGGAAATGTAGCCCGGCCGTTCCCGCGGCCGCAGGTTGTTGACAAAGGGGGCGGGCCCCCTTTGAATCCCCCGAAGTCAGAGGGAACGGCACAGGAGTTGGTGTGGCACTGTTCGCAACAACCTGCTTTGTCAGCAGTCTGTGGCCGTTCCCGCGGCCTTCTCCCAAGTTGTCAACGTCGTCAACATAGCAAGGAGAAGCACATGATTTCCATCCGCCGTTCGCTTTGTTCCTATCGTTCCCTCCTGGCCGCCGGTTTCGTCGCCGTGGGTCTCGCCGCCTGCGGCACCATGAGTTCGTCCAACGTGGTCTCGACCAAGACCCAGATGACCGGCGCGCAAGAGGTGCCCGCGGTCGCCACGCCGGGCACCGGCACTTTTGAAAGCAAGTTCGACAAGACCACCAGCATGCTGAGCTGGAAGCTGAGCTACTCGGGCTTGACCGGCCCGGCGGTAGCGGCCCACTTGCACGGCCCGGCCGCGATGGGCAGCAACACCGGCGTGGTGGTGCCGTTCCCCAACCCGATCAGCAGCGGCATGGAAGGCTCGTCCACGCTCACCGCCGCGCAGGCCGCCGACTACATGGCCGGCAAGTGGTATGTGAACGTGCATACCGCCGCCAACAAGGGCGGCGAGATTCGCGGGCAGGTGACGCCGGGGATGTAAGACCGGGGCAGCATAGCCAGGGGCGCTGTGACCGCGCGAGGCGACCGCTGCGACGCAGCCGGCGCGATGCAGCCGGCGCGACGCCACTGGCTCGAATCGATCGGCGCGGCGCGGATTATGGTTGCGCGGCCTGCGAAGGCGGGCTGCGGCGAAGGTGTCGCCCGTCGCTAACCCAGGCCGGGCACGCCGGCGAACGCCAGGGTCTCGTCCATATAGTCCGCGAAATCGGACAGGCCGTGATCGCTGCCTTCGATCACCTTGTGACGCGCGCCGGGAAAGGCGCCCCGCATCTCGCGCCAGTCGAGCAGTTCGTCGCCGGTGGCCGCGACCAGGAAATAGCGTTCCGGCCGGGTGATCACGGGTATGTGCATGGCCCGCAACTCGTCCAGGTATGCGGGCTTGAACTCGAAGCTCTCACCTGCGTTGTGGTACATGGTCTGCGGCCCGACATAGCCGGCGAGCTTCTCGAAAGCGCGCATCGCTGGATTGAGCATCACCGCCCGGCAGCCGAGCTTTTCGGCGAGAAACGTGGCGTAGTAGCCGCCCAACGAGCTGCCGAACAGGGTCAATTGCGCGGGATCGGCGTTGCGCGTGAGATCGAGCGCCACCTGCATCGCCTCGCCGGGCGAGACCGGGAGCTGCGGGCAGGCGTACTCCGCCGCCCGGCCCAGCCCTGCCATGCGCTGTTCCAGCAAGCGTGCCTTGAAGGACTGCGGCGAAGAGCGGAAACCGTGCAGGTAGACGATCATCGGGCCCCCGCGCTCACGCCAGCGCGTCGAGAATCTTCTGATGCACGCCGCCGAAGCCGCCGTTGCTCATCACCAGCACGTGGTCACCCGGGCGCGCGGCCGACTTGACGGAAGCCACCAGGCCCGCGATCTCATCATAGGCCGAGGCCTTGACGCCCAGCGGCCTGAGGGCTTCGGCGAGATTCCAGCCCAGCGCGTCCTTGCCCTCCTTCGCGCCGTAGCCGAATACCAGGTCGGCCTCAAGCAGACTGCCCGGCAGGGCGCCGTTCATGGTGCCCAGCTTCATGGTGTTGGAGCGCGGCTCAAGCACGGCGAGGATGCGCGCCGCGCCCACCTTGGCGCGCAGGCCGGCAACGGTGGTGGCGATCGCGGTCGGGTGATGGGCAAAGTCGTCGTACACCGTCACCCCGCCCGCCTCGCCGCGCACTTCCATGCGCCGCTTCACGTTCCTGAAGCGCGCCAATGCCTCGATGGCGCGCGCCGGGGCCACGCCCGCGTGGCGCGCGGCGGCCACCGCCGCCACCGCGTTCAGGCGGTTGTGCTCGCCCAGCAGGTCCCAATCCACCCGGCCCTGCACGGCGCTGTCGCAGATCACCTCGAAACCACCGTCGGCATCCGCCGGCCCGGCCTCCCAGCCGGGGCTGACGCCGAACATTTCGATGGCGCTCCAGCTCCCGCGCGCCAGCACCCGCCTCAAACTTTGCTCGCGGCCGTTGACCACGATCAGACCCTTGCCTGGGATGGTGCGCACCAGATGGTGGAACTGGGTCTCGATCGCGCCGATGTCGGCAAAGATGTCGGCATGGTCGAATTCCAGGTTGTTCAGCACCGCCGTGCTGGGGCGGTAGTGGACGAACTTGGAGCGCTTGTCGAAAAACGCCGTGTCGTACTCGTCGGCCTCGATCACGAAGAACCGGCTGTCGGTATTGCGCGCCGAGATGCCGAAATTCTCCGGGATGCCGCCGATCAGGAAGCCGGGGTTCTTGCCGGCGTCCTCCAGAATCCAGGCGAGCATCGAGCTGGTGGTGGTCTTGCCGTGGGTGCCGGCCACCGCCAGGACATGCTTGCCGTTAAGTATGTGCTCGCCCACCCATTGCGGCCCGGAGGTATAAGGCAGGCCCCGGTTGAGGATTTCCTCCATCAGCGGGTTGCCGCGCGTCACCACGTTGCCGATCACGAACAGGTCGGGTTTGAGTTCCACCTGCTCCGGCGTAAACCCGCTGATCAGCTCGATGCCGAGGCTTTCCAGCTGGGTGCTCATCGGCGGGTAGACGTTGGCGTCACAGCCGGTGACCTTGAAACCGGCGGCCCGGGCGATCGCCGCGATGCCGCCCATGAAGGTGCCGCAGATACCTAATATGTGGATATGCATAAGGGGGCGATTTTAGCCGACGGCGGGCGCCGGAACGGGCAGGTACAATGGCAATATCATGAGCAAGCAACTGAAGGGCGCCGCCCATGCCCGGCGCGCCATCGCCGCCCAGGCGGCGCGGCTGATCGCCGAGGACGGCCTGACGGACTTCGGTGCCGCCAAGCGCAAGGCCTCGCGCCAGTTGGGCTTTCGCGAAAGCGACGGCCTGCCGGACAACGACGAAATCGAAGAGGCGCTGCGCACCTACCAGACCCTGTACCAGAACGACGAGCAGCGCGCCCGCCTGCTCGATTTGCGCCAGGTCGGCCTGGAAGTGATGCGCGAATTCGAGGCCTACACCCCCTACCTCACCGGCCCGGTGTGGAAAGGCACGGCCTCGCGCGGCGCCGGGGTGGACATCAATTTGTTCACCGACCTGGAAAAGCAGGTCGAATTAAGCCTGCTGGGCAAGGGCATCGCCTACGCCACTGCCGAGCGAGCGCACTTCAACCACAACCTGAACCGCAAGGTGCCGGTGTTTTCGTTTGAAGTCGAAGGGGTCACCGTCCACCTGCTGGTCTATGGCAAATCGGATGAGCGCGGCGCCGCCAAGGCAGATGCCAATGGCAACACTGATCGCGGCAATTTGACCGCAGTTGAACTCTTGATCGACGAAGAAGAGCAGAAAAACACCGTCGAGCAGTTCCTCTCCAACATCCGCTAGGCGGAAAATCCATGTCTCCGCGTAAACGCAATATCTTGATCGGTTTTATCGGCATTTGCGCAGGTGTTGCCGGCATTTGGTCCAGTTTGTACAGTCTGGACGCCGCCACGCCCAAAGCCAACGTTGCCCCGCTGTGGGCCGCCGAATTCAAGGACCTGGACGGCAAGCCGGTGCCGATGGCAAGCCTGCGCGGCAAGCCGGTGGTGATCAACTTCTGGGCGACCTGGTGCGGCCCGTGCAAGGAAGAAATGCCCGATTTGCAGCGTTTTGCCGCCAGCCCGGATGGCAAAAAAGCGCAAATTGTCGGCATCGGCATCGATTCCGCAGCCAACATGCAGGCTTTTGCCCAACAACTGGGCATTAGCTACCAATTGGTGGAAGGGGGAGCCCAGGGCCTGGATATTCTCACCGCCGCCGGCGACAAGCCCCGCGCCCTGCCCTTCACCATCGTCCTGAACGCCGCCGGCGAGCCGGTTTTCAGCCGCATCGGCAAGGTCAGCCACGACGAACTGGTCGGCATCGCCGCCAAGCTCTAGCTTGGTGCGCCGGCCGGAGCCGGCGGACATCCTGCGGGCAGCGTCGGCCAAACTCGGGTAAACTCGCGCCGTTTCCACTGCTCCAACCCATCCATGGCCAGCAAAAAGAAGGCTGCCGGGACGCCCAGGATCCTGGTCCTGAACGGTCCCAACCTGAATCTACTGGGAACCCGCGAGCCGCAGATCTACGGCTACGAGACCCTGGAAGACATCAACCAGACGTTGAAGAAAAGCGGTACCGAATGCGGGGTCAAGGTCGATACCCTGCAAAGCAATGCTGAATACGTATTGATCGAGCGGGTGCACGCCGCCCGCACCGACGGTACGCGCTTCATCATCATCAACCCCGCCGCCTTCACCCACACCAGCGTCGCCCTGCGCGACGCCTTGGCCGGCGTGGCGATTCCCTTCATCGAAGTGCACTTGTCGAACATCCACAAGCGCGAGCCCTTCCGCCATCACTCGTATTTCTCCGACCTGGCAGTCGGTACGATCGTCGGCCTGGGGAGCCGGGGCTACATGCTGGCTTTGGCGCATGCAGTCGACAAGATTCAGGTAGAAGACAGAAAATAGAGGGGGATTTACATGGATTTACGTAAACTTAAGACCTTGATCGAACTGGTCGAGACGTCCGGCATCAGCGAACTGGAAGTCACCGAAGGCGAAGAGAAGGTCCGTATCGTCAAAAGCGGCAGCGCGCCTTCGGGCGGCATGGTGATGATCCCGCAATCCGCGCAGATGATGGCCCCAAACACCGCGCCTGCCGTTGGTGCGGCCCCGGCGGCACCCGTTGCCGCCCCGATCACCGGCTTTACCGTCAAGTCGCCGATGGTCGGCACCTTCTATCGCTCCTCCTCGCCCACCTCCGCCGTTTTTGTCGACATCGGCTCCAAGGTCGCCGAGGGCGACACCGTCTGCATCATCGAAGCGATGAAGCTGATGAACGAGATTCCGGCCGAGAAGGCCGGCACGATCACCCAGATCCTGGTGGAAAACGGCTCGCCGGTCGAATACGGCCAGCCGCTGTTCATCATCGAATAGCGTTCGATCGCGCCGTGGCGCAATCAAGCGCCGCCGGCAAGTCACGACGCAACAGAAACAAGGATGTCCAGATGGCCATGTTCGGCAAGATCCTGATTGCCAATCGCGGCGAGATTGCCCTGCGCGTGCAGCGCGCCTGCCGCGAGATGGGAATCCGCACCGTGGTGGTGTATTCCGAGGCCGATTCCCAGGCCAAATACGTGAAACTGGCCGACGAGTCGGTCTGCATCGGCCCGGCGCCCAGCCAGCAGAGCTACCTCAATATGGCGGCCATCATTTCAGCGGCGGAAGTGACCGATGCCGAAGCGATCCACCCCGGCTATGGCTTTCTCTCCGAGAACGCAGACTTCGCCGAGCGCGTGGAAAAAAGCGGCTTCACTTTCATCGGCCCGCGCCCCGACACCATCCGCCTGATGGGCGACAAGGTATCGGCCAAGCAGACCATGATCAAGGCGATGGTGCCCACCGTCCCCGGTTCGGAAGGCGCGCTGCCGGACGATCCAAAAGAGATCATCCGCATCGCGCGCGAGATCAAGTACCCCGTCATCATCAAGGCGTCAGGGGGTGGCGGCGGGCGCGGCATGCGCGTGGTGCACACCGAGGCGGCCCTGCTCAACGCGGTGACCACCACCCGCGCCGAGGCGCAGGCCGCGTTCAGCAACCCGACCGTCTATATGGAGAAGTTCCTCGAGAACCCGCGCCATATCGAAATCCAGGTGCTGGCCGACCAGCACAAGAACGCGGTCTGGCTGGGCGAGCGCGACTGCTCGATGCAGCGCCGCCACCAGAAGGTGTTAGAGGAGGCGCCGGCGCCGGGCATCCCGCGCCGCCTGATCGAGCGCATCGGCGAGCGCTGCGCCGACGCCTGCCGCCGCATCAACTACCGCGGCGCCGGCACCTTCGAGTTCCTGTACGAGAACAACGAGTTCTACTTCATCGAGATGAACACCCGGGTGCAGGTCGAGCACCCGGTCACCGAGATGATCACCGGCGTCGACATCGTGCAGGAGCAGATTCGCGTGGCCGCCGGCGAGAAGCTGCGGATCCGCCAGCGCGACGTCGAGTTGAAAGGGCACGCGATCGAGTGCCGCATCAACGCGGAAGACCCGTTCAAGTTCACCCCCTCGCCGGGCCGCATCAGCAATTTCCACGCCCCCGGCGGGCCCGGCATCCGCGTCGACTCGCACGTCTACGCCGGCTACATGGTGCCGCCGAACTACGACTCGATGGTCGGCAAGGTGATTGCCTACGGCGCCGACCGCAGCCAGGCGATCGCGCGCATGCGCATCGCGCTGTCGGAAATGATCGTCGAAGGCATCCTCACCAACCTGCCGCTGCACCGCCAGCTGATGGACGATTCGCACTTCATC